>ENA-UERY01000118-UERY01000118.1-human-gut-metagenome-genome-assembly--contig:-NODE-118-length-68688-cov-110.060777_pt1 | contig 68688 bp, 90 predicted proteins | sample MGYA00242989_ERZ507990 | MGnify/ENA primary metagenome ERZ507990 (study PRJEB26167, sample SAMN06115529) | human gut metagenome | host: Homo sapiens | place: China:Fujian | collected 2015-08-26...
AAATTCAATGCAATTCTTGCTGTAGTACAACAGTAAGACGATTACTCATGCCCATAGGGGGTGCTGAGTAGTTACAACAACGATTATTTGTGTTAAAAATCACAAAAATCATATCGGTTCGCATTATTTTTATTATCTTTGCATCATAACAAGACATATAATAAATAAATATAGTATGAATGTAGGAGATAAAATACCAGAGATTCTTGGCATTGACCAGGACGGACGTGAGATAAAGGCAAGCGACTACCGTGGTCGCAAGATTGTGCTCTACAGTTATCCGAAGGCTAACACCAGCGGATGCACTGCCGAGGCCTGCTCACTGCAGGCACATAAGGAGGAGCTGGCAGCAGCCGGTTATGAGATTATCGGCGTGAGCAAGGACAAGCAGGCTCTGCAGAAGAAGTTTGCCGAAACCAAGGGTTTGCAGTTCCCTCTTATCGCAGATACCGAAACCACCCTACTGCAGGAACTCGGCTGCTGGGGCGAGAAGGTAACCTGCGGCAGAAAGACCATCGGCATCCTCCGCACCACCTATCTTGTCAACGAAGAAGGCGTCATTGAGAAGATCTTCACTCCTAAAGAGATCAAGACCAAGATTCATGCAGAGCAGATTCTGGATTACATCCATTCAAACATCCAATAAGGGCATAATCCCATGCTGATAAATAACCATTCGGCACATTTTTTCTACTAGTTATTTTTGATTATCAGATGAATCTTTTAACTTTGCAGTTAAAAAGAGTAAAGAACAAATAAACTAAATAGATTAAAGAACGAAATAACATGAAGAAATTATTGACTATTTCGCTGTTTGCAGCAATGGCTATGACATCGGCAGCACAGAGTTTGGAGAAGATGAATTGGTTTAATGAACCAGTAAGTTATGAAATAAAGGGCAAGACATTAACAATGGATGTGCCTGGTCATTGTGACTACTGGCGAATCTCCCACTATGGCTTCACCGTAGATGATGCACCATTCTACTACGCCACTTATGGCGGTGAGTTTGAGGCAAAGGTGAAGATTTCGGGAGAATACAAAGTGCGCTTCGACCAAGCAGGAATGATGATACGCATTGATAAGGAGAATTGGCTCAAGGCGGGCATTGAATACGTGGATGGCAAATACAACCTGAGCACCGTTGTGACTCATCACACCAGCGACTGGAGTGTAATAACCCTCGACAAGCCCGTTGATTATGTGTGGATTAAGGCAGTACGCCGCCTGGATGCCATCGAAATTTTCTATTCTTTCGATGACAAGACCTACACCATGATGCGCAACTGCTGGATGCAGGACAACACCCCTGTTCAAGTGGGACTTGCAACAGCATGCCCAGATGGCGAAGGCTTCAAGGCTAAGTTTTCTGATTTTCAGGTAAAGCATCTTCCCGACCAGCGCAGACTGGAATGGCTCAAGACTCACAGCGAGAAATAAACAGAGATTTTATGATAGATATTGATGATAAACTGGATGAAAAGCTGCGCCAGCAGAGAGATGGCCAGCTGGAGGAAGACGAAGAACTGCAACTGCGATTCATCGCTAAATCCTATGCCATATGCGAGAATTCCATCGCTGTATTGAGTAATCTCCGTACCAACAAAAGCCATATCTATTATGGAATGACGAGCGACTTTCTGGGATTCGAACCATCCGGCAGTTATGAGAAGATAGAATCTATCTGGGAAGAGAAGATTCTGAATCGCATCCATCCTGATGACCAGCGCAGACGCAATCTCCAGGAGTTGGTTTACTATCAGTTTGTGAGCGCCTCCCATTCTGACAAGGCATTCTACTGGTACTTGGAAAATACCATGCGAATGGCTGACAAGGATGGCAAATATCTCCCCACACGTCACCGCATCTTCTATTTCAAGGGAAAGGGGCAGCGGGGCGTCTGCTATGCAATCTGTCTCTTTAATCTTACAGCAAAGACCAGCAAGATGGCCATTCTGAAGAATTCACTCACAGGAGAAGAGCACCTGATTGACATCGATGAGAAACCGCTCTTGAGTGAACGCGAGATAACCATCATGAACCTGGTAAGTCAGGGACTTTCGAGCAAGGCCATAAGCATCCGCCTGAACATCAGCAAGAACACGGTAGACAGGCATCGCCAGAACATCATCAAGAAGATGCAGGCAGCCAACATGGCAGAAGCTTGCCACAAAGCAAAGCAACTTGGAATAACTGTAGAATATCAATAAGAAAGAAATGACAGAATTTGAAAAAATGAGAAACAGCGAGCTCTATGATTTCAGCAACAAGGAAGGCATGAAAAGCATAGAGCACGCCAACCGTCTCTGCTGCCGCCTGCAGACGCTAACCCTGTTTGATGAAGACTATCGAACCATCATCGAAGAACTGATTCCAAGCATTCCTGCCTCAGCCACCATCTGCCCACCCTTTCACTGCGACCATGGTCACGGCATCAAGGTGGGTGAGAATGTATTCATCAACTATGGCGCCACGATGCTTGATGAAGCCCTGATTACCATCGGGGCACGCACCCTGATAGGTCCGAGCTGCCAGCTGGTAACCCCTAACCACCCCATCGACTATATGGAACGCCGCAAGCCAGTAGAAACAGGCTTCCCCATCACCATTGGCGAAGATTGCTGGCTGGGCGCAGGAGTCATCGTCTGCCCTGGAGTAACCATTGGCAACCGCTGCGTAATCGGTGCCGGCAGCGTAGTGGTCAAGGATATTCCTGATGACTCCATGGCTGTGGGAAATCCTGCAAGAGTTATCAGAAAGCTCAGATAAATAGGATAAAATAAAATCAAGAGAGTATGTTAGAACATATTGCAGATTTCACAGCGTGGCCAATCCTTACAGGTATTTTCATTGGCTATATTGCCAACCGCATTATGAGCGGTGAAGGAAAAGGATGTTGTATGAATCTCTTCATAGGTATTGTAGGCAGTTATGCCGGTGCCATCATCAGCAGTCTGCTGAACATTGAGTTGTTTGGCAAAGGTTATCTTACCAATTTCATCTTCTGTGTCATTGGTGCCATAGCGGTATTGTGGATTTGGAAGAAGCTTTTCGATTAACATCCCATCAAGTAGATATAAATATTGGTTTAAAGACATAAGATAATGACAAATAAGGAATTGATACTCGCCAATTTGATGAGGGCGATGATTAAGTACGATGGTGGCGATGCGCCACTCATCCAGCATTTCGTAAAGGTGCACGACTTTGCCCGTATGATTGCGATAGCAGAGGGAATGACCGGAGAAGACCTCTTCGTGCTCGAAGCAGCAGCCATTCTTCACGATGTAGGCATTCACGTTTCACAAGCCAGATACGGCAACTGCGATGGCAAGCACCAGGAAGAACTTGGTCCTGACGAGGCAAGAAAAGTACTGTCAGAAGTTGATGGATTCACAGCCGCACAGATAGAAAGAATCTGCTGGCTCATTGCCCATCATCATACTTATCAAGATGTTACCAGCCTCGACCACCGCATTCTGCTCGAAGCAGATTTCCTGGTGAATTCCTTCGAAGCCCACCTTGCTCCCGAAGGCATCATCACCTTCCGCGACCATGTATTCCGCTCGGAATCAGCTATCAGTATGCTGAATGATATGTGGGGGCTGTAACGAAAGTTACTTTCTTGGAAAGAGCATCATAGAGGGAAGGTGAAAGTACAACAAACTGCTGTTATGTGTTTTAATTAAAATAATACCTTTATTCTATTTCACTTCTGTCAGTTTGCCCGTCTGTGAGTCAATGATATAGCCATGAAGATTGACGTCTTTTGGTACGAGAGGGTGTGTACGGATCGTATTGATGGTATTCCTTACAGAATCCTCTGTGTCGTGGAATCCCTCCAGCCAATGGTCGAGGTCGATGCCGCAAAGCCCGATGGTATCGATAACATTCTGATGGATGCCACGTTTGAGCATCAATTTCTTCATCTGCTGTCCGTTCATGTGGCATGCACCGCAGTTGGAGTGAGCAATGACCATGATTTCCTCTACACCCAATTCGTAGATGGCTACAAGGAGACTACGCATGGCTGAGTCGAAAGGACTGATAACCAGTCCACCGGCGTTCTTGATGAGCTTGGCATCTCCGTTCTTCAGGCCCAAAGCTGCTGGCAGAAGCTCAGTGAGGCGGGTGTCCATACAGGAAAGAATGGCAAGTTTCTTGTCCGGATATTTACTCGTAAGATACTTTTCGTAAGCCTTACTGGCTACGAAGTTTTCATTATACTTGATGATTTCTTCTATAATCATAGTCGTGTAAATTGAAATGTGAAACTAAATTTTCCTATTTCTCTGGGGTTGGCTTGAGGTAAGCCATGAATTTCTCTGGTTGATAGTTGAGAACAAGCTCATCCGGGAACTCTACTTTTTCTACCAGTGGCATAATGTTGCTGTAGTCGGCAATCATCGCAGAGAAGTGGGCATCACTTCCGAAGATGACTGGAGTTTCATACTTCTTGGCAAGTTCCAGCAGTTCCAGATTATTGGGAGCAGCCACAGTCTTGTGGCGGATGGGAGCCATGGAATGGTTGTTGATTTCAAGCAAGGTATGCGTCTCTCTGGAAACTTTCATGAGTTCTTCGAAATCCATTTCTGCCGTACCATCGCCGGGATGAGAGATAATCTGCACGAAAGGATTGCGCATGGCATTGATGACACCCTGCGTATTCTCCTCCTTACTTCCTCCCTGCCAGCAAAGGCTATGGATGCCTGCTATTCGGATATCCAGCATACGCCAGTAATCCTCATCAAGATCGATATCTCCCTTCGTATTGAGGATGTTGAGTTCTGCTCCAAGCATCAGTTTGATTCCATAGAGCTGGCGTGGAACACAATGAAGGTTTCTGAAATAGATAGGATCACAGGTACCCGGGATATTGGGACCGTGCTCTGTGATTCCCAAGAAATCCAACCCTTTCTCCTTTGCTGTCAAGGCCATTTCCTGCAAACTGCTGAAGGCATGACCTGATGCTATTGTATGTGTATGAACGTCTAATAATGTTTTCATGGTGCAAAGGTAATGATATTTACTAAGAATGTAAGAGAAACAACTATTAATTAATCAAAATTTGTTTTTACGGATATTTAAAATAATAATAAATCACCATTTTATGTTGGTTTTATTCAGCTTCAAGCTCCAATAGCTTTCTCTTTGCGTCCAATCCTCCGGCAAAACCTGTAAGAGAATGATTGCTTCCGATAACTCGATGGCAGGGAACGAAAATGCTGATGCCATTAGCTCCGATGGCACTTGCCACGGCTCTGATGCCGTTAGGTTTGCCTATACTTATAGCTATTTCCTTATAGCTTCTTGTCTCTCCATAGGGTATTTCGAGCAATGCATGCCATACTTTTTTCTGAAAATCAGTTCCTACAGGATGCAACGGAATATCAAATATCTTGCGGTTACCGGCAAAATATTCATCCAATTGCTTTTTGGTCTGATCCAGGATTGGGGATGTTTCTATCTTGAAATCAGCCTTCATATACCGCAAAAGCCGATGCTTATTGCGCTCTGCACATGGCATTTCATTCCAATCACAAAGGCACAGTTCGTCACCCATCGATGCCAAGATGATTTCTCCGCAAGGCGAATTATAATATTGAATGTTTACTTGCTTCATTGTACTAAACTGATATTTTTTGTTCATAAATCATATAGGTAAAAGAGGTATGAGAAAACTGTTTGACGAATCTCATATTTAACCGCCATACTAAGTAGTGTATTATATTGTTCTTTTCACGCAAAGGTAACAAATATTTATAGATTACACAAGAAAAAGTACTATATAATGCTCGTTTTATAAAAAATTTTAATTTTATGGTTTTTTTCTTGGCTATTTAGCATTGTATATTGATTTTTTCTTATCTTTGCAAGTACAATTCAAAAGATTGATTATTATGCAGATATTATTGGCAAATGCCAAAATCATGTTTGAGAAGGCAGACAGGAAGCCTATCTCCGTGCCACTATTCCAATCAGTTGCCAATGATTTGGCCAAAGAAATGGCAATGATGAATGTAGAGGAATTGGCTAAACAACTGGATTGCAGCAGCAAGATTGCAATGACGAACTGGAAGCGATATCATGATTTTATGGCTGCAGAGAAGATGCCTGCTATCCTGGCTTACAATGGTCAGGCATACAAACATTTGCGTGCCAGTTCTTTGAGCGAGGAGCCGTTAGAGTATGCCCAGAAACATCTCTGGATTACCTGCTTCCTTTATGGATTGCTTCGACCGTTGGATGGCATCGTACCTTATCGTATGGAGCATTGCGTATCGCTCGAAGCTACAAACGACAAGCCTATCAATCAGTTCTGGAAAGACAAACTGACAGATGTTCTCATCGATAGTGTGAAAGCTGACGATGGTATACTCATCCATCTTTCTACAGAGGAATATGAACATCTGTTCGATTGGAAGAGAGTATGTAAGGAAATAAAGGTCATTCAGCCACTCTTTTATGTCCGCCAGAAAGACGGCAGATTGAAGATGCAGGCTGTATGGGCTAAATCTTGCCGTGGAGCCATGGTGAGATATATCCTGAATAATCAGCTTCTTACTCCAGAGGAACTGGCAGGCTTCAGTTACGAAGGTTTTGAATATGAGCCAGAATTAGGAGAAGCTGCTTTTCCTCATTTCGTTCGTTGAAATAGAACAAAAGCAAACGAACGTGATAAAAGGAAGATGCTGTATGTTTGGATTGAATGAGAGCACCCAATATATCATAGAAGTATCATCATTTTACGATTGTACAACTAAAAAGTGTATAGTTGTACAACTAAAGAGGGTATAGTTGTACGACTATAGGGTATACAGTTGTACGACTATAGGGTATACAGTTGTACAACTAAACAGGTTATAGCTGTACGACTAAAAGGTGTTGTCACTAGGCTCAGCAGAGGTGCTGACTGCAGTCAGCAGACCTGCTGACTAGGCTCGGCAGAGCTGCTGAGCCTAGTGGCAATGTCTGAGAAGGTATATGCTTGTACTCTAAAAGACGCTTGTTCTGACTCCAGGAAACGCTTCTTTTAACTCTCGGAGACGCATCCTTCAACGAGAAGAGACGCTTCATTCAAGTTAAGGATACGCTTCATTCAAGTTAAGGAACCGATTCCGTCAACCTAAAGAGCCGTTTCAACAACTACGTCTTAGTTACTCCTTCTTCCACAAACGATAGAGCGTTATAGGCCCTTCCTTGGTAGCATACATTCTGGCAGCCGGTTCCTCACAGAGATCATTCAACACCTTATTGGCATGATAGCGGGTGACACCGAATTCACGAATCATATCCTTCACCGTGATATAACCCTGCTGCTGACAAATCTCTACAATATCAGCAAACTCCTTATCCGCCTCTTTTGGAGTAGATTTCACACTCCAATACTGTCGGCTGCAGCCATTAGAGTGGCGCTTCAGCGTTTCCAGAAACTCCTTCGTGGGCTGAATTTCCAAGCCGCAGATATCCACCTCATTGGCTGGAATCAGATCCCCCTCATGATAGGTCCTTTTCCATTCGATTCCATTCTTGTCCTTATGCTTCACCATCCCCAACTTAGGCTTGACGATAAACATATCGCCTACCCTCACCTCGTTGCCCTCAGCCAAGGCATAAAGCGTTTCATCCTCCAGCGTTTCCAATGCGGAGATAAAGGACGAAACGTTCATCGCACAATGATCGCGAACACGCTTTTCCATCTTCTCCCTGTCAACGACATCCTGTTTCACGAACATCGGATGTATCTGATACTTACCGCTTTCGTCCTTCAAGGGCGTGCGATGCTCCAAATAATTGATTGAACCTGTTGCTCTAGCCATATTCTTAGTTGTTTTGATTCTTTAAAAGATTATGCGCAAAAATACTGATTATTAGTGAGATAAGCAATTATTTTATGTTAACTTTGCTAAAATATAGAGTTATAAAGACATGTTTTGTGATAAAAGATAGAGTTATCAGACTCATACGAGCCATTCTAATCAAGATTATCTATGTTAAAATTCACAAGAACACCACATTTTCATCATGTAATGAAATTTAACCAGTTTACATGTGCAAAGTTACGGCTTTATTTTTGAAACAACCAAAGTTTTCACGGCTTTTTTGTTCAAATAAAAATCCCTGCCATAGGAAGCCTTTCCTACAGCAAGGATTTTTCTATTGAGAATCATCAAGAATGACTTAACTGTCAATTCTTAAACACTAATAAATAATCACTAAACATTATTTATATTCTCCCCAAGCCTTGATATCAATATCCTCCAGCTTGGTGGTGCAGAATGCATAGATGAATGCACTCGCCAGACGGCTGTTGGTAATCAATGGCACATTCAGGTCGATGGCAGCACGGCGAATCTTGTAACCATTGCTCAACTCGCTGCTGGTCAAGTTCTTCGGAATATTCACTACCATATCAATCTCATGGTTGTGGAGCATCTCCAAAGCCTTAGGCGCACCACCTTCTGCCTCCTCTGATGGCCAGAGCACACGGGTGTTCTCAATGCCATTCTCGGTGAGGAACTTGCTACTACCACCGGTTGCATACAGCTTGTAGCCATGCTTAACCAACATCTGGGCTGCATCGAGCAAATCTACCTTCTGCTTGGCAGAACCTGTAGAAAGCAGGATATTCTTGGCTGGAATACGATGACCCACAGAAAGCATACTCTTCAGAAGTGCGGTAGATGTATCGTCACCCAAGCAACCTACCTCACCCGTACTGCTCATATCCACACCCAATACTGGGTCCGCCTTCTGCAGACGGTTGAAGCTGAACTGAGATGCCTTGATACCTACATAGTCGAGATCGAAGAGGTTCTTATGTGGCTTCTCTACTGGCAAACCGAGCATTACGCGGGTAGCCAACTCGATGAGGTTGATCTTCAATACCTTGCTTACGAATGGGAACGAACGGCTGGCACGAAGGTTACACTCGATAACGAGAATATCATTGTCACGAGCCATGAACTGGATGTTGAACGGACCGTTGATGTGCAACTCCTTAGCAATCTGACGACCTACTCGCTTTACACGACGAACTGTCTCAACATACAACTTCTGAGGAGGGAACTGGATGGTAGCATCACCTGAGTGAACACCGGCAAACTCGATGTGCTCGGAAATCGCATAGGCAATCACCTCGCCATTCTTTGCCACTGCATCCATCTCAATCTCCTTGGCATGTTCGATAAACTTACTTACTACCACTGGGTGATCCTCACTTACATTGGCAGCCAACTGCAGGAATCGCTTCAGCTCATCCTCGTTAGAACATACGTTCATCGCAGCACCCGAAAGCACGTAGCTAGGACGAACCAATACAGGGAAACCTACACGCTCGATGAAGTTGTCGATATCCTTCATAGAGGTCAGGGCGCTCCACTCTGGCTGGTTGATGCCGTTGTTGGTCAACATCTGAGAGAACTTGGCACGGTCCTCAGCGTTATCGATGTCCTTGGCAGCAGTACCCAGGATTGGCACGTTCTGTGCATCCAGATGCATAGCCAGGTTGTTTGGAATCTGACCACCGGTAGATACGATGACGCCATGAGGCTGCTCCATCTCGATGATATCCATCACACGCTCGAAGGTCAACTCGTCGAAGTAGAGACGGTCGCACATATCGTAGTCGGTAGATACGGTCTCTGGGTTGTAGTTGATCATCACTGAGCGCCAACCTTCCTTGCGGATGGTGTTCAATGCCTGAACGCCACACCAGTCGAACTCTACAGAAGAACCGATGCGGTAAGCACCTGAACCGAGTACGATGATAGAACGGTGGTCGTTCTCAAAGGTGATGTCGCTCTTCACGCCAGCGTAAGTTACATAGAGGTAGTTGGTCTGAGCAGGATACTCTGCTGCCAGGGTATCAATCTGCTTCACTACAGGCAGGATGCCATAGCTCTTGCGCTTGTTGCGAACCAGGAGGGCAGCCTTGTGCATGTTGCCCAACTCCTGCTCCAAGCCCACGGCACGGGCTACCTGGAAGTCGGTAAAACCGTAAACCTTAGCGGTGCGGAGCAAATCCTGGTCAAGAGTATTGATGTTGCACTTCTTCATCGCCTCGTCGATGTCGATGATGTGCTTCAACTTCTCAAGGAACCACTTGTCAATCTTGGTCAAGTCATGAATCTGATCTACGGTATAGCCCTTGTGCATTGCCTTAGAAATCACGAACACACGCTTATCTGTTGGCTCGCGCAAAGCTGCATCGATATCGTCGATTTCAAGTTCCTTGTTCTCTACGAAACCGTGCATGCCCTGACCAATCATACGAAGACCCTTCTGGATGGCCTCCTCGAAGTTGCGGCCGATGGCCATTACCTCACCTACTGACTTCATAGATGAACCCAACTCCTTATCTACGCCACGGAACTTAGACAAGTCCCAACGTGGAATCTTACATACCACGTAGTCCAATGCTGGCTCGAAGAAGGCAGATGTAGTCTTGGTTACCGAGTTCTTCAACTCGAACAGACCGTAGCCCATACCGAGCTTGGCTGCAACGAAGGCAAGAGGATAACCAGTAGCCTTAGATGCCAAGGCAGAAGAACGGCTCAAACGGGCATTCACCTCGATTACACGATAATCCTCGCTCTTAGGGTCGAAGGCATACTGCACGTTACACTCACCCACGATTCCGATGTGACGGATAATCTTGATGGCGAGGGCACGGAGCTTATGATACTCAGAATTGCTCAGGGTCTGAGATGGAGCGATGACGATACTCTCACCAGTATGGATTCCCAGTGGGTCGAAGTTCTCCATGTTACAAACTGTGATACAGTTGTCGTAACGGTCGCGAACTACCTCATACTCAATCTCTTTCCAGCCCTTCAAACTCTTCTCTACCAATACCTGTGGAGAGAAAGAGAAAGCCTTCTCTGCGAGTTTGTTCAGCTCCTCCTCGTTGTCTGCGAAACCAGAACCGAGACCACCCAAGGCGTAAGCAGCACGGATGATGACAGGATAGCCGAGCTCGGCAGCAGCCTTGCGGGCCTGCTCGATGTTCTCGCAAGCCTCACTCTTGATGGTCTTCACATTGATTTCATCCAACTTCTCTACGAAGAGCTCACGGTCCTCTGTATCCATGATAGCCTGTACTGGAGTACCCAATACCTTGACATTATATTTCTCCAGGATGCCCTGGCGATAGAGTTCTACACCACAGTTGAGGGCAGTCTGACCACCGAAGCTAAGGAGGATACCGTCTGGATTCTCCTTCTGAATAACACGCTCTACGAAGTAAGGCTGCACTGGCAGGAAGTAAATCTGGTCGGCAACACCTTCTGATGTCTGTACGGTTGCGATATTCGGGTTGATGAGCACAGTCTCGATACCTTCCTCGCGCAATGCCTTCAGGGCCTGCGAACCTGAGTAGTCGAACTCACCTGCTTCACCGATCTTCAAGGCTCCAGAACCTAAGAGGAGCACCTTCTTTATGTTTTCGTCTTTCATTATTTTCCTAATTATTTTAGTGTTTCTACAAACTTATCAAACATGAACTCTGTATCCACAGGGCCTGAGCAAGCCTCTGGGTGGAACTGGCTTGAGAACCAAGGGTTCACTTTGTGGCGGATACCCTCGTTAGAGCCATCATTCATATTTACAAAGAGTTCCTCCCAATCGTTGCCCAATGTCTTGGCATCAACGGCATAGCCGTGGTTCTGAGAGGTGATGTAGCAATTGTTGGTTCCTACCATGCGCACAGGCTGGTTGTGTGAACGGTGACCATACTTCAACTTGTAGATAGTAGCACCGGCTGCCTTAGAAAGCAACTGGTTACCCATACAGATACCGCAGATAGGCTTGCGGCTCTGGCTAATCTGCTTGCGAATAATGTTTACTGCATCCTCGCACATATCTGGGTCACCAGGACCATTGGCCAGGAACAATCCGTCGAAGTCCATATCGGTGTAATCGTAATTCCATGGCACACGGATCACCTCTACGCCTCTGTTGATGAGGCAACGGATGATGTTTGCCTTCACACCGCAGTCAACGAGAACCACCTTCTTGCCGGCACCCTCGTTATAACGGATAATTTCCTTGCAGCTTACCTGGTCAACGAAGTTTACACCCTCGTAATTAGCCTCAGGGATGTTGTCTGGTTCATCATCAAAGAGAATCTTACCCATCATCACACCATGTTCACGAAGCACCTTAGTCAACTCACGGGTATCGATGCCTGTGATTCCTGGCACTTTCTCGCGCTTCAACCAGTCGGCAAGACTCTCCACTGCATTCCAGTGGCTGTACTGCTCGCTGTAATCATTCACGATGATGGCAGAAGCATAAATCTTGTCACTCTCCATGAAGGTTGGCAAACCATTCTCCTCGAAAGTAAATGGTGGCACACCATAGTTGCCCACGAGAGGGAATGTAAGTGTCATCAACTGACCGGCGTAAGAAGGGTCGGTCAAACTCTCTGGATATCCCATCATGGCTGTGTTGAACACAACCTCGCCCGCTACAGGAGCGTCATATCCAAAAGATTTGCCATGGAACTTGGTTCCATCGCTCAAAACTAAGGTTACTTTTTTCATATCTGACATTTGATTCTTTTATTTCATACTTATAAGAGCAAATGAATTCTTTCGTTCTTCTCTATTCGCTTATTTATGATAAACGTTTTCGATGTAGTTTACAAACGACTGGTTGCAGAGCTTCGTGCCGCCTGGGGTTGGATAATGACCGGTGAAATACCAGTCGCCCTTGTGGTTTGGAATCGCCTCGCGCAAGCCCTCGATGCTCTGGAATACAAGCTGGATAGGAGTGGTCATGCCCTCTGGGCGAAGCATCTCAACAATCTTCTCGTTGATTTCCTCGGTGCTGAATGGCTTGTAGATGGAGCGTACCGGATTGATCTGCTCCTCCTTTGGCTTTGCCAATTCTGCCTTGCAAGCCTCATAGGTCTGCTCGATAAGGTCTTCCATCTTGCGCTCTTTCAAAAGCTGGATAGCAGCACGGAACACGCAGAACTCTTCCAGTCTTGCCATATCGATGCCGTAGTAATCCGGATATCGGATCTGAGGGGCACTGGAAACCACTACAATCTTCTTAGGATGCAGACGGTCGAGGATGCGGAGAATACTCTCCTTCAGGGTAGTACCACGCACGATACTATCATCGATAATGACAAGATTATCCACATTCGGCTCGATGCTTCCGTAGGTTACATCATACACGTGGCTCGCCAGGTCGTTACGGCTGTTGCCCTCGGTGATGAAGGTACGGAGTTTGATATCCTTCCATGCTATCTTTTCTGAGCGGACGAAGTCGCCGAGGATTTCGTATAATTCTTCTTTTGATGGAACATGGTCTAGGTTGGCAATCTGCTCAATCTTGGTCTCATTAAGATACTTCTTGAAACCGCTCAACATGCCATAGTAAGCCACCTCGGCAGTGTTCGGGATATAGCTGAACACGGTGTGGTCTACATCATAATCCACAGCCTTCAGGATAGGCTGGGTCAACTGCTCGCCCAACTGCTTACGCTCCTTATAGATATCCTTGTCGGAACCACGACTGAAGTAGATGCGCTCGAATGAGCAGGCTGAATCGCCCTTCTGCTCCATGATGCGCTCGATGCTGCACTCTCCGTTCTTCTTCACAAGAAGCGCCGTGCCCGGCATCAGTTCCTGCACTTCCTCTGCCTCCAAGTCGAAGGTGGTCTGGAGTACAGGGCGCTCGCTGGCTACTACCACGATTTCATCGTTCTTGTAATAGAACGCAGGACGGATGCCCCAAGGGTCGCGCATAGAGAACATCTCGCCCGAACCGGTGATACCGCAAACCACATAACCGCCATCAAAGTTCTTCATCGTGGTCTTGAGTACATTGCTCATCTTCACGTGGTCTTCTATATAGTTGGTGATATCGGTATTCTGCATCTCCATCGCCTTTGCAGCTACGAAGTTGCGCTCCACCTCTCTGTCCAGACGGTGGCCCATCAGTTCAAGCATGATGTAGGTGTCGCTGTAGATGCGAGGACTCTGGCCCTGCTTGGTAAGTTCCTCGAAGATTTCATCTACGTTGGTCATGTTGAAGTTACCACAAAGACAGAGGTTCTTCGCCTTCCAGTTGTTACGTCGCAGGAATGGGTGCACATACTGAATGCCACTCTTTCCGGTGGTACTGTAGCGCAGGTGTCCCATATAAAGTTCGCCTGCAAAAGGCAGTTCCTCTTTAGCGAACTTTGCATCAGCAAACTGCTCGGGAGTCAGGCTCTTGAAGTTGGCATTCGCCTTGCCGAAGATTTCGGTCACGGCATTCTTGCCCTCTGCACGCTCACGGAACATATACTCATGACCAGGCTTACCGCCCAGTTTGACACAAGCCATACCAGCACCCTCCTGGCCACGGTTGTGCTGCTTCTCCATCATCAGATAGAGTTTGTTGAGTGCGTACATCCAAGTACCATACTTCTGCTGGTAATACTCCAGTGGCTTGAGCAATCTGATCATTGCTACACCACACTCATGTTTCAATGGTTCCATCTCTCTATTATCCTTATCTTATTTAGTTTAATTTGAATATACCTATCCGAGGGATCCCCCTCCAAAAAAAGGGAAACGTCAAGAAATGACGAATCCCTTTATATATTATTCTACAGTAACTGACTTGGCCAAGTTTCTAGGTTGGTCAACGTCCTTGCCCTTACATACAGCTACATGGTAAGCCAAGAGCTGCAAAGGAATGGTAGCCAATAATGGCTCCAAGCACTCCAAGGTCTCAGGGAGTTCAATCACTTCGTCGGCAATCTTGGAAATGGTTTCATCGCCATTGCTGACAATAGCAATAACACGACCCTGACGAGCTTTGATCTCCTGAATATTAGACAAGACCTTCTCGTACATGAAGTTGTGGGTAGCAATAACTACCACTGGCATATCGCTGTCAATCAATGCGATAGGACCATGCTTCATCTCCGCTGCAGGATACCCCTCAGCGTGGATGTAGCTAATCTCCTTCAACTTCAATGCACCCTCAAGGGCCACAGGATACTGGAATCCACGACCCAGATAGATGAAATTGCGAGCGTATGTAAACGTACGGCTCAAGTCAGCTATCTTATTGTTGAGCTTCAACACTTCCTTCATCTTGGCAGGAATGTTCCAAAGCTGTTCTGTAATCTTCTGATATTCATTTTCGCTGATGGTTCCCCTCTCCTTACCGATGGCAAGTGCCAGGAGGATAAGGACGGTAACCTGACCAGTGAACGCCTTGGTAGAGGCAACACCAATCTCCGGACCTACGTGAATATAGGTACCTGTATCTGTCTCTCGTGCGATGGAAGAACCGATGGAGTTACAGATACCATAGATAAACGCACCGCTCTCCTTGGCAAGCTTGATGGCAGCCAGGGTATCTGCGGTTTCACCACTCTGGGAAATGGCGATGACGACATCATCCTTCGTTACCACAGGATTACGGTAACGGAATTCAGATGCATATTCCACTTCCACAGGGATGCGGCAATAGTTCTCTATCATCTGCTTGCCGATAAGTCCGGCATGCCATGATGTACCACAAGCCACGATGATGATTCGCTTGGCATTGAGAAGCTGCTGGCGATGGTCGGTAATGGAGCTGAGCACGACACCCATCTCAGTCTCCTTCTTGCTGGTTGTATCGTCGCCATCAGTCATTACGCGAGTTTCCACTGTGCGGCTAACTACACGGCCACGCATACAGTTACGAAGGCACTCTGGCTGCTCAAAAATTTCCTTCAACATAAAGTGAGGGAAACCGCCCTTCTCTATCTGACCGAGATCAATGTCTACGGTCTGTACCTCAGGGTTGAGTTTAACGTTCTGGATGTTCACCACCTGCAATTCCTCACCGAGGCGCATCACAGCGATGTTACCATCCTCCAGATAAACCACCTTATCTGTATATTCGATGATAGGACTGGCATCAGAACCGAGATAAAACTCACCATCCTTTCCGATACCTACAACCAACGGACTCTGCTTACGGGCAGCAATGATCTGATTAGGGTTACGCTTATCAAGAATAGCGATAGCGTAGGCTCCGATTACCTGACGGAGAGCCACCTGAACGGCAGTCAGCAAGTCGAGATTTTTCTTTATCTGAATATATTCAATCAACTGAACGAGAACCTCAGTATCCGTCTCGCTCTTAAACTCTACTCCCTTAGCAATGAGATTTTTCTTGATATCGGCATAGTTTTCTATGATTCCATTATGAATCATGGCAAGGTTCTTGCTAGAGGAATAATGCGGGTGAGCATTTACAGCAGAAGGCTCTCCATGGGTAGCCCAACGAGTATGAGCAATACCCACATGTCCCGAAATATCCTTATCAGAGCAGAACGCTTCAAGATCTGCCACCTTACCCTTTGCCTTATATACATTCAAAGAGCCGTCATTGCCAATAAGGGCAACTCCCGCAGAATCGTATCCGCGGTACTCCAGACGCTTCAAGCCCTTGATGAGGGCTGGATAAGCGTCACCCTTACCTAAATATCCTACTATGCCACACATATATATATTATTATTTTTGTAGTATCCTGATTTTACTCCCTTCTATTACCTGCTATCGCAAGATATTGACAATCAATGATGCGATAGAAATCAATGTACCAACGGCAGAGAACCACAATGTAGTAGATGAACCGATAGATGAGTTTTGAGCTTTCACCTTATTTGGTTCTACATAGATAATATCATTCTGCTGCAGATAATAGAATGGTGAATTAATAATATTTGCATCATTCAAGTTCATACGATAAGTATGCTTCTCTCCTGCTGCATCCTGACGAATCAGCAACACATTGTCGCGCTTACCATAGATAGTAAGGTCGCCTGCCTGAGCCAAAGCCTCGAGAATACTCATTTTCTCCTGAGGCACTGAAATGATGCCCGGCTTGGTAACTTCACCTAATACAGAAACATGATAACTTGCCATACGAACTGTAACGATTGGATTTTCCTTTGCAGCCATGTAAGGCTTTACCTTTTTCTTGATAAGATCTTCTGCCTGTTTCTTGGTCAAACCACCTACATGCAATGTTCCAACAACAGGAAACTCGATGTTACCGGAATTGTCAACCAGATAACCTTGCAAAGAACCAGTACCAGAACTCAACTGCCCGCTGTTTCCCAAAGTTTGAGAAACAGAAAGGTTGAAAGGCATGGAAGCCTTTGGATCTGTCGTAATCACAGTAATGGTAAGTTCGTCCTTAGGCATAATCTTAGCTTCATAAAGCATTCTTGAAGCAGCCAAACTGATAGAATCTGCATTTTGGAAATAAGCTACATTCTTAGTACTTCCACAACTGCCAAGTACTAAGAGCATAGTCAAAGCGACTAAAACTGAACTAACGAGTTTTTTCATTTTCTAAAATTTTCGTTTTAAAATATTGGTGCAAAATTACGGTATTTTTTTGAATACTGCAAATTTTTGCACCAATAATTCTATTTAAGTCTATTTTTTTTTTGAAATAATAGCCTTTTTTACTTATCTTCGATGCCATTTGATGGCAAATTAAAGCTATAACTGTTATCGAAAATCTTCTTCACTTTATTAATCTCAACGAAGGTTGTGCCTCCACCCTCTCCAAAGCTACCGCTCAGATAAGCAATCTTATCCTCCTCACCTAAGTAGCCTTTCTGGCGAAGCATACGTACCGCTGCGGTAAACATAGCCTTGGTAGAAACCTGATCCTTCTGATGAATTGGAATAATACCATAGCTCAGATTCAACCAGCGCTGGAGTTTCTCCTTATAGCAGATTGCCAATATCGGATTTGGACCACGGAAGGCTGCCAGGTCGCGTGCAGTCTGACCGGTCTCGCCATCGGTAATAATACCAGCAACACCCAACTTCTTTGTAGCCTCAATGGCAGCATGAGCCAAGAAGAGCTTCTGGTCAATCTTACCATCTTCCATTGGATCAATATCATTCAGTGGAGACTTATCCTTCTCTGCCTGCTCAGCAATACGGGCCATGGTCTGCACAGCCTCTACAGGATACTTTCCGCTTGCTGTCTCACCAGAAAGCATCAGCGCATCGGTGCGATAGAAGATAGCATTGGCAATATCAGTTACCTCAGCACGGGTAGGACGTGGATTTTTAATCATGGTATGCAACATCTGTGTTGCTACGATTACCGGTTTCTGCGCCTTCACACACTTAGAGATGATGCGGCGCTGGATGCCTGGAATTCTCTCGATTGGCACCTCTATACCCAGGTCACCACGGGCAACCATGATACCATAGCAGGCATCAATAATCTCGTCAATATTATCAACACCTTCCTGATTTTCAATCTTAGAGATAATCTTGATATCACTGTTGTGAGCGTCCAAAATATCCTGAACTGCCTTCACATCGGCTGCATTGCGCACAAAAGAGTGAGCGATGAAATCAATATCCAACTCGATAGCGAGTTCAATATTTCGGCGGTCTTTCTCTGTCAGTGCAGGCAGGTCGATATGCTCTCCCGGCACATTCACGCTCTTGTGAGCCCCGAGCACTCCCTCGTTCTGAACCTCGGCAACCAGCATAGGACCCTGGCTGTCGATAATCTTCATATCGAGTTCACCATCATCGAAGAGCAAATCATCACCTACCTTTACATCGGCTGCGATGTCAGGATAACTCACATTCACAATATCATGAGAAGACTCCATTTCCGGACGTCCAAAGATTTTCACTACATCACCAACATTGTAGTGGATAGGTTCCTTCACACCTGTAGTTCGCACCTCAGGACCTTTGGTATCAATCATAATACCAATATGTGGAGACACGGCTCTTACATTCTTTACGATGTTGCGTATACCCTCTTCTGTGGCATGAGCAGTATTCATACGAACAACGTTCATACCGGCGAAAAACAGTTTTCGGATAAAATCCTGATCACATCTACGATCACTGATGGAAGCGACAATCTTTGTTTGTTTCATATTTGTAATTTACCTTATTGAAATTTCAATGTTTGCGGTATTTCTACCATATTTCTTAAATTGCGTGCAAAGATACAAAGAATTTCTGAAATAAAAAACATCTGAAATACAAAATATATATAAAATATTGAGTTACTTTCAAATTGAAAGCGCATAAAACAGAAAATCTAGCCAATGGGACACTTCTCGTTCCCATTGACTAGATAACAAATCTATTAATCCCATTGAAAAACAGGATTCTTAATGATCAATTCTAAATTAGATATCCAAATCTGGCGCCTTCTCAGCTTCTGCTGCTGCCTCAAACTTAGGCATCACATTGAAATTGAAGAGGCCGGCGATAAGGGCACTAGGCATTTTTCTAACCGTCTGGTTATAGTTCTGAACGGCTTCATTATACTTGCGGCGTGCCTCGCTGATACGGTTTTCCGTACCCTCTTCCTGAACCTGAAGAGCCTTGAAGTTCTCGCTGGCTTTCAACTCAGGATATTTCTCGGCTACTACCATCAGTTTGGAGAATGCATTCGCCAACTCGCCCTGTGCAGCAGTATATTTCTTCAGGCTAGCCTCAGTAAGATTATTGGCATCCAGTTTTACCTGACCTACAGCAGCACGAGCCTTGGTCACCTCGGCGAAGGTTTCTTTCTCATGCTTGGCATAAGCCTTTACAATCTTAGCCAACTGTGGCATCATATCAGCACGACGCTGATACTGAGTCTGAACATTAGCCAACTCTGTGGTAGCCAACTCCTGCTTCTCTACCAATCCGTTATAACCACTGAACATCCATAGTACCAGCACAACTACGATGCCCAGAATAATCCAGCTTTTCTTTATACCTCTCTTTGCCGGTTGCATGTTTGAATTCATTGTCTGTTCCATTGTCATTATTATTAATTATTAATTCTAAACTATAAACTATTAACTATCAAAGGCATCACCATCCTCCGCCAGAGCCACCTCCGCTAAAGGTACCTCCGCCAAAAGAACCGCCCGAGAAACCGCCGCCGGAAGAACCGCCACCTCCCATAAAGAAAGGAGGTATCCAGTCATCGTCATTGTTTCTCCTACGAGACTGGTTTCTCTGATTGCTCTTCGGTCTTGGCTTCACAATGCCGAGCATCTCCAGAATATACCTGATAAACAGATAGATAGGAATACCGAAGAAGATAAGGAACAGGATAATGACCAGGAACCAGTCCTCTTCGTCATTAACCGAACCTTCATCAACATCCGCAATTCCCGTCCGTCCACTTTTCACCTTATTATATATAGCACGGCTTACAGATGCTACTGCCTCGCCCGGATTGCCTTCGCGCATATACTTCACGATGCAAGCTCGGGCAATATCATCGCAGTCTACATCGGTCAACTCACCCTCCAGTCCGCTTCCTGGAGCAATAAAGTACTTATGGTCCTCCACCGCGATGACAATAACCAGTCCTCTCCGACTCTTCTTGTAACCGATACCATATTGGTTGCCCACATCCTGCGCCATTCGGAAGGCATCCTGGTTATCAACCTTTCCCACAATGATGAGCACATTCTGTACGCCACACTCCAACTTCAGTTTCTGAAGATAGAAATTGGCAGAATCCTTCTGAGCCTTATCAACATATCCATCCGGGTCGGAAACATATTGCGTAGAATCCCTGAGGAAAGGAATCGGTACATTTTTCGCCGTCCAGACCTCCCCAGCCGTCAACGCCAATGCATGAAAGGCAACCATCATCAAAGCCAAAAAATATCTCTTAAATCTCATAATTTCTCTATTTTGGTGCAAAAATACGCAATAAAAACCTTATATGCAAATACTTAGAGCATTATTTTTGCAAAAAAAGCCTTAAGTATTTTGTTATATCATAAAAAACTTGTATCTTTGCACACCGAAATAAAGATTAACAAGTAAAATTAGTAAAAAATAAAGAAATGACCAAAGCAGATATCATTAATGAGGTAGCTATCGCTACTGGTATGCCTAAGAAAGAAGTAGGTACTGTAGTAGAGGCTTTTATGGAAGAGGTTAAGAAGTGCCTCATCGAAAAGAAGGACAATGTATACTTGCGTGGCTTCGGCAGCTTCAACATCAAGCATCGTGCTGCTAAGACTGCCCGTAACATCTCTAAGAATACAACCATCACCATTCCAGCTCACGACTTACCAAGCTTCAAGCCATCAAAGAGCTTCATCGAGGAGATGCAGAACGCTCAGTAATACTGCTGGACAGGAAGAGAGAAATATCATTTTTTATAATAACAATATTTTAAAATTTTAAAATCATGCCAAACGGAAAGAAAAAGAAGGGCCACAAGATGGCTACTCACAAGCGTAAAAAAAGATTACGTAAGAACAGACATAAGAGCAAGTAAGCTAGCAGTGTAGCTAGTTTACTATAGCTCTCGGTCAGTTCGTGACTGAGGGGGTGTGTCAGTTCTGATATGGAATGACATACCCTTTTTTTGTATTAATTTAAAGTTAAAAGATTATTGAAGATATGACAAGCGAAGTTGTAATTGATGTCCAACAGAAAGACATCTCTATCGCACTCATGGAGGACAAGCAGCTGGTGGAATACCAGAACGAACCTCGTGAGGCATCGTTCTCTGTGGGCAACATCTACATCGCAAAGGTAAAAAAACTGATGCCGGGTCTTAACGCCTGCTTCGTGGATGTAGGTTATGAACGCGACGCCTTTCTTCATTATCTTGACCTAGGAAGTCATTTTAATTCCTACCAGAAGTATCTTAAACAAGTACAGAGCGACAGAAAGAAACTTTTCCCATTCTCTAAAGCCAGCAAAATGCCTGAATTGGAAAAGGACGGCAGCATACAGAATGTACTCAAAGCAGGACAGGAAGTGCTGGTACAAATCGTAAAGGAACCAATCTCTACCAAGGGACCTCGACTCACAGGCGAAATCTCATTCGCGGGCCGATACCTGGTACTCATGCCATTCGGTGATAAAGTTTCTGTCTCGTCGAAAATTAAAAGCGGTGAAGAACGCTCCCGACTCAAACAACTCATTCACAGCATCAAACCAAAGAATTGCGGCGTTATCGTCCGCACTGTGGCTGAGGGTAAGAAGGTCGCTGAGCTCGATGCTGAGCTGAAAGTCCTGGTGAAGCGATGGGAGGATGCTATCGCCAAGGTACAGAAGACCCAGCAGCGCCCGCAACTTGCATTCGAGGAGACCGGAAGAGCCGTTGCTCTCTTGCGTGACTTGTTTAACCCATCTTATGAGAACATCTACGTGAACAACGAAGATGTGATGAACGAGGTGAAGAACTATGTTTCTCTAATAGCCCCTGAAAAGGCGGGCATAGTTAAGCTCTACACCGGTAAGGTGCCTATCTTCGACAATTTCAGCATTACCAAGCAGATTAAAGCTGGCTTTGGTCGTGTTGTTAACTACAAGCACGGTGCTTATCTCATCATCGAGCACACCGAGGCCTTGCACGTTGTCGATGTAAATAGTGGTAACAGAACTCGTGAGAAAGGTCAGGAAGCAAATGCACTGGATGTTAACCTCGGCGCTGCTGATGAGTTGGCAAGACAATTGCGCCTCCGAGATATGGGAGGTATCATTGTTGTCGACTTCATCGACATGAATCTTGCCGAAGACCGACAGTTGCTCTATGAACGCATGTGCAAGAACATGCAGAAGGACCGTGCCAAGCACAACATCCTGCCATTGAGCAAGTTCGGACTGATGCAGATTACACGCCAGCGTGTACGTCCGGCTATGGATGTGAATGTAGATGAAACCTGCCCTACCTGTTTCGGTACGGGCAAGATTAAGTCTAGCATCCTCTTTACCGACCAGTTGGAAAGAAAAATCGACCGCCTAGTCAACAAGATTGGCGTCAAGAAATTCACTTTGTATGTGAATCCTTACGTAGCTGCCTTCATCAACAAGGGTTTCATTTCCCTGAAGCGTAGATGGCAGTTTAAGTATGGTTTCGGCTTCAATGTGATTCCTTCACAGAAACTGGCGTTCCTCCAGTACGAATTCTACGACAAGGACAACCAGTATCTGGACATGCAGGAAGAACAGGAAACAAAGTAAGTTTTTAATTATCATAAAAAAGCTCCATTCGCATCTGATTGCGAATGGAGCTTTTTTATTTTGTTTTTCTACACCTTATTATATATAGGGCATTTTAGTACTCTATCTCATTATTCACCATCTTCTCTGTATCCCAAGGTGCAGGAGCACCGCCGAGATAACGATGGAACCAGTCGAGGTGCGCGTTGTAATAGAGCGGCATCGACTTCAGGTTGCTTGGCCAGTGACCATCATACTTCAAGACTATCAGTCGAGAAGGAATGTTCAGGGTCTGCAAAGCTGTAAAATATTGCAAACTCTGGGTATACGGTACACGATAGTCCAGTTCGCCCGTCATCACGAGGGTTGGTGTTGAGAAGTTCTTGATGTATGAGGATGGTGACCACTTCTCGTAGAGATCGGAATTATAAGGCTGTCCCTCTAACTCAAAGTTAGGAAACCATACTTCCTCAGTACTGCCCCACATAGAGCGCAAGTCATATACGCCCATCATGGAAGCCAGACACTTGAATCGCTTGGTATGTCCCTGCAGCCAGTTCATCATATAGCCGCCATACGACCATCCCATCGCTCCCATCCTCGTGGAGTCAACATATTCCAAGGTTGCCAATTTATCGGTAACCTTCATCACATCCTCAAATACCTTTCCACCCCAGTCACCGGAAATGGCACGGGTAAAGGCCTGACCATATCCCGTAGAACCGTGAGGATTAGGATAAGCCACCACATAACCGGCAGCAGGATAAACCTGCCAGTCGCCACGGAAGGAATTCATCCACTGCATCTGTGGTCCGCCATGCACATTGATGATAAGCGGATATTTCTTGCTGGCATCAAAGTTGTGTGGCTTCACGATGAATACCTGTACCTTGTCGCCACCAGCACCCTCTACCCAGATACTCTCAGATGGACGGATATCCACCTCATCCTCCAACTGCTGGTTGAGGAAGGTAATCTGCTGTTCCTTGCCGCTGGCTACAGGAGTTCCATTCCACTTTTTCATCTGTTGGCGATAGAGAGCCGATGGCTTGCCTGTCGTGCTATAGGTATAATATACCATACCCTTAGTGTCGAAATCAAACTCCGAGATGGCCTTGCCCGTCAATACCGGCGAGATGGTTTTTCTGGCTATATCGAGCTTGTAGAGCGGCTCAGCGCCCTGTACCTGACCGAGGAAGAAGATACTCTTGCTGTCGGGAGCCCATTTGTAATCATCTACCCAGTTGTCAAACTTCTCTGTCAGGACGGTAGACTTCTTTGCAGCCCGGTCGTAGATAGCAAGACGGAAGCGATCAGACTCATAACCAGGTACTTGCTGCAAGCGGTAAGCGATATACTTGCCGTCAGGCGAATAAGCAGGAGTACCATCCCAAGCCTTGTTCTCCTTCGTGATGCAGACCGGTTCTCCCCCATTCACAGATACCGTCCACAGGTCGGCATTGGTGCTAGCCTCCTGATGCTCATCATGATTGGATACGAAACAGATCTCCTTGCTGTCAGGAGAGAATTGATAGGTGATTCCACCCCCAACCACGAATATCAGCGAATAATTGCCCGGAGTCAGATCCTTGTAAGTCTTCGTCTGTGTATCGAAAAGGATAAGGTGATTGCATCTGCCATCATTATAGCTCGTCCAATGACGGTAGAGCAACTTGTCGGCGATATGCGCCTGTACAGGTCCCTGCTCCTTTTTCTCCATCCGGGCCTTGTTAGCCTTGGCATCAGCTCCCAGGTCGGGATATACTTCTGCGGTAAAGGCAATGTATCGCTCATCCGGAGAGATGACAGGACTACCGATACCCAACTCATAATCAGTTACCTGTTCCGTCTCGCAGGTAGTCAGATCCATGCGAAAGATCTGAGCTGTCCCTTTCTCATTATTAGTAAAGAAGATACTCTTTCCATCCTTGCTCCACACGGCAGAACTGCTCTTTCCATCCTCGGTAAGAGCCTTGGTGTGAGAGCCATCCGCATTCATGATGTAGATGTCGGAGCCAGACTTCTGGCTCTTCAGGTCAGAAGAACTGGCGGTATAGCAAACCGTCTTACCATCAGGCGAAAGGCTCACCGAAGATACGCCCTTCACCCTGTACAAATCCTCGATGGTAAACGCCCTTTTCTGAGCGTTTGCCGAAAGCAGCACCATCACGAGTGCTGCCGAAAACATCAATCTCTTGTTCATATAACCTATAAATATTTATATTTCAGATGCAAAAGTAACAATTATTTTTGGATTTTCTGCAACCTTTTCACTACTTTTATCGTCTAAGCTATAAATAGCATTGATAATAACATAAAAAAAAGGAAAAGATTATGATTTTAAGTACAACTTTACTGTGTTTCTCAGTGTTTAAAGGGGTTCTATGATGCTCTGATAACTTGAAAATGCCGCAATCATGCACCATGTTGCACAATTGTGGCTCTTAACGCTGAAAATAAACTGAATAAATACTGCACGGAATTATGGCAACACTTAGACTATATTTAGATACAAGGGTAAAAAGGCAGGATGGCACGTTTTCCATCCGGCTTGCTGTCAACCACCATGGTGGGACTGCCTTCATATCCCTCAATCAATACTGCAAAAAGGATGAATGGGATAAAAGGGCTTGCAAGGTGCGAAAGCGTCCGGATCGTGATGCTATCAACGACTTCCTGCTTGACCGTCTTAATTTCTACAACAGAATGATGATGAAGGCGCAATGCAGGGAAACATACCGTGGCGACATTACGGCTAGGGAACTCCGAGACTTAATCATGCTTGAAGCCGAGCCTGCAAGGGAAAAGGTCGCCCTGCTTCGTGATGGCTTCATCGCCTACGAGGGCAGGAATCTGAAAGAGAACACGATAAACAGATATAAATATACTTGGGCAAAGATTGAAGCTTTCCTTGGGAAGGAAAAAGCGGCTCTGCTTACATACGATGAGATTAACCGCTCTTGGCTTGAAGATTTCGATGCGTTCATGGCAAAGGAAGGCTTGTCGAGGAATACCAGAGCCAGCAGGATGCTCTGTGTCGCTGCTGTCTTCAACTTGGCGATTGATAATGAGCAGACGAAAAACTACCCTTTCCGCAGGTACAGTCTGCGGCTTGAGACAACGAAAAAGCGAGATTTGTCCGTTGAGGAAATCCGCTCTATCTTCGAAGCTGGTGGTGATGAACTGGTCGACATGTTCCTGCTGATGTTCCTGCTGATTGGTATTAATGTGAGTGACTTGTTCGCCTTGACAAATGAGAATATCGTCCGTGGTAGACTGGAATACGACCGGGCGAAGACTGGTAGGCATTACTCCATCCTTCTTCATCCCGAAGCTCTCCGAATCATCGAGAAGTACAAAGGGGAAAAGAAGCTGCTTCGTTTCTCGGAGCATTTCAGGAACGTTGATGTTGCAACGGTCATGATTAATAAGAAACTCGCAAAGGTGCGCCCAGGGCTTACTACGTACTACGCTCGCCATACGTGGGCATCTATAGCCTTCAACATTGGTATACAAAAGGACGTGGTGTCGCTTGCGCTGGGTCACTCTTTCGGTGTCCGGGTAACTGATACCTACATCAATGCAGACCTATCGAGAGTAGATGAAGCAAACCGCAGGGTTATTGATTACGTGCTATACAACAAAAAATAGCCTTATTTCTTGCGAATTTGGCGCAGAAACGGCTCAAATTGTTTTCGGGGATAGTTTTACGTGCTTACCACGTAAGCGGCACAGAACGCAAATTTCGGGGTAAATCGGGAAATGAGCATAAAAATACCCCAGCGGTGAAAAAGTCGAGCCGCTGGGGTAATAAGTGGAGACCACTTTAAACATTCAGTGATGCAAAGGTACGCTTTTCCTTTGAAACCACCAAATTATTTACCCAAAAATTTCTTTCTCAACAAATCATTGATGAATCGTGACTTGTTGGGCAATGCGTTGAGGAAAGGCAAAAGGTCGTTGTCTATCTGTATGCCAACTAGCTTGACCGTTGCGCCAGCACCCTTCTTCGTTCTCTTGATGTTTCTTCTATTCTCCATATCCGTGATTCTTTACTGGTTCTCCATTTAATCGCAAAAGGTTGCGCTGCTCGATCCTGCACTTCTTCGAGTACTTGCGTGGAGTGCCATCCTTCTTGCAGGTCTTGCCTTTATATACCAGGCAAGGCAAGGAGTTGTATTCGTAGCCTCTATGTGAAATAATCCAATCTTCAACCCTTATCGTATCGCAGTTGTCGCTGATATAATCGCCAACCTTAACTGGGCTGTGTTCCGTGGCAAATTTCCTTGCCAGCATTACTCTTTCCTTCTCTGCCTTCACCCTGATTTCATGCAGGGCTTTTCTATACTCTTGTTCTGTCATTGTCTTCTGTCTTTTTTTAATTGTCTATCCAACTTCGTTTTCATTCGGTTCATCTTGTGCTCCAGCTTGCCAATCTGCTTGTAGCTTAGCCAGTCGGGTTTGATGTTCAATGCAAGCCAATACTGGCGCATTTCCTTGCAATGCCGGGCGATGCTCGGGAAATAGAGGTGTCGCTCGTATGGGTTGCGAAGGAAGTACTTGCAATCGGATAATAGACGACCAAGCATCATGTATTTATGCTTCTGCCCTTCTCCAAGACTGACAAGCCTTCCGTTGTCCCCGATCCACAGCATTGCGCCCTCTCCCTTCCATTCGAAATCGAAAGCCTTGCTTACCGGATAATAATAGCCATCGAGCACCGTGCCTTCCTTGAGGTCTCGCCCAATCTCTCGCAGGCAGGTTCTTCCCCAGCTGGTCGTTACCTCGACCACTGCTTGCGCTGGTATCTTGTCGTATTCCTTCATATCTTGCCAAATTTAAATTTCTCGTTCCGTGATGTAATACTTGTATGTCACACCACCCATTTTAACCTTGAAGTGTCGGTCTCCTTCTTCCAGCATTTCTGCAAATGGGTTGTTCCTGAAGGTTTCCTTAATTCGAGAAAACCTTTCCTCCATTATCTCCTTGGTTCTGTAGTCTTCGATGTGACTATCAACTTGCCCAAGGCTATTTTTGCCGTTCAAAATGTATTGTTTCATATCTTTTAATTTTCTTATTTCTCGATGAACACCTTGCTATTCTGACCTCTTCCGTTTCTGTTCCAGTACATTGTTCCGTCAACTGAATAATCGGTATCTCCACCGCTGCAAACGTACTCTGTACCTTCCTTATCCCAGTAGTGCTGACCTTTTGTTCTTACCTTTGCAAGTGTTACTTTTACCATTTTAGATGTATCCATATTCTTGTTGTTTTGTGCTGGGGTTGCCCCCAGCTGGTTAATACTTTTCAATCCAATACTCTGTTGTACAATTCACTCCTAAGCATGCAAATTCAGTCTTAAAATAACCTTGGCGTACCCAGTGAGGATAAAAATTATCGGTTTTTTTATATTCTCTAAACAAGCCGTTCAAGAATTGCTCTGCCTTGTCCTTGCGTGTAAAGTTTGCCAACTCCTCGATTTCCTCGCCTTCAACCTGTTTCTTGATGTAATATTTTGCTCTTGCCATTGTCTTGCCTCCTATCTTTGAATTATAAATTGAATACCTGCCCAGTCTGCAATGTTGTTGCTCTGCTGCAATCTCTTATTCTCCATATCAATCAAGATTGCTTCTGTCTCGGAAATCTGTTTGCCGTTTACAAAATACTTCTTCATAGCTTCACCCTCCCTTGATTACTTAGCATAAAGTGTCACTACCAATCCTCTTCTGAGTGCGCAGCGGCAAGCGTCCATACCTGCCTTCAATGCTCGCTTGATAAACTTATTGAAGAGTTCTGCACCGATGAGCTTCAAGATACCGCTTACTCCTACGAGTGTGTTTATCTTCTTGCCATCCTCTGTGCGTCCGAAGACCTTGATACGAAAGTTTGAGTTGATAAACTTTGTTGTAAACTCTAAAATGTTTGAATTTGACTTTTTCATTTTCTTTGGCTTAACCGTGCTGCCTAGGGCTTAGTTACCGAATGTTTCAAAGTGCTTATTTCCTAAACACGATGCAAAGATATTAATATTTTTCGGTTCCACCAAAACTTTTCCCGAAAGATATTAATATTTTAACTTTTATTGGCTGTTTATGTTATAAGCACGGCTATTTTCGGTCGTTTTCGGTACGTTTTAGGCTGTTTTCAGTACGCTTTTGGCTGTTTTCGGTACGCTTTCCACGCTCTATATAATAATAACCTGCACGCATTAGCTAGAATGAATATAATCTAACTCTCATAACCCCTACCCCTTTTCTCTCAATGAAAAGTGTTCTACGCACAAAAAATGGGCAGAAAAACGCTCTCCTGCGCTTCCTGCCCTTCTAAAAATTGATATTATGATTGAACCTATTGAACTCTCTTCTTGATGCGCTCCTTTATCCAGCAAACCGCAAAGATTGCCAGGAATAGTAATACGCAATCGCCAGCGAATAATCTTATCTTATGCCATGTGCTCACTGGTTTCTCTACCTTCTTTGTCATGTATCGGTTCACGTAATACTTTACCTTTACGGTGTCAGTCACGAAAACATAGGTATCGCCTACGATGGTGTCCGTCTTGGTCGATGTCTTCCATCTGGTGGTCGTAAGATTGTGCCACCTTTCCTTGATTACGGTGTCGCCCTTGATGTACACCAGAACGCTGTCCTGCTTGAATATGCTGTCATGCTGCCGGGTGTCCTGCCAGTGGATCTGTCGCTGGTTCACGCTGTCACGTCTTACACTGGTGTGTGCGCTGTCGTGATAAACCGTGTTATTTTGCGCTGATTTAGCGCAGGAACAGCCAAAAAATAAAAGTGGGGTAATTATAAGCATGGCGAGAAATAACGCCACAGAACGCAAATTTCGCCCTTTTCTTGAATTTTCCATACTTTATGAACGTTAGATTGATATGTTTATTACGCAAGCACCTTGATTTCTAGGGCTTCCTTGGCTCGCTTCAAATACTTCTCGCAGGCTGCCAGCCCATTGTAGCCTCCGTTTATCTTCCTGCGGATAGCCTTCAAGTTGTCTTTGTCTGCCAACTCGTTGCAGCCGAAGGTGTCGAATACCCACATCGAGGATTTCGTTGCTCCCAGAGAACGCTCCAGGAGTTCGGGACTGCCCACAACATCGAAGCCGCAATAATTAGCATACTTCCGGTAGTTGGCTCGCCCGGTTATCTGTATCAATCCTCTGCCCTTGTACTTCACGCCATCGCCCTGCTGGGTGTTGCCGAGGTCTTTCCTGCCCTCGTAGGCTCTGCCGCTTGCCAGTTCTTTGGTGTATCTCAACTCTCCGCTTTCGTGGGCAATCTGTGCGAGATAGTGCGCCATCCTTAGTGGGGTATTGATGCGGAAATGCTCTGCCCATCCGTTGATGATTGGAAGATAGGTGTCTGCCCTGCTGCCTGCATTCGGCATTACCTTTATTAGTTGCGCTCTAGTTATCCTCATTATCTCCTCCTTTCTTCCGCTCTTCTTTCATTATCTCGACAACTGCCTTCGCAATTTCGTCCTTATTCTCCAGGATCACCTGCATCGTGCGGTCTTGCTTCCTTATCTCAGCCTTCTCGTATGCTTTTTCCCGGATGCTCTTAAACTCGCACAAAAGCAGATACACCGTCCAGGCGATGGCGAACAGAGGGAAGGGAGAGATAATGCACGTAGCCACGTCCATAAGCGAAGCAATACCGAATGTCGGGAAATACTTCTTCGCCTTGTCGCACGTCTTCTTTAGTCCGGTTGACGTTCTTGCAATATGCAGTTCCTTCGCCTTCTGTATGCCTGCTATCAGGTCAATTGTCATCGCTATCAGAATTGTAGCGAAACAGATAAAAATTACTAGGGCGCACAGATATAGGTGGTGCACCTGAAAATCGTGAAATACTTCGCTCATATCAATTTATTTTTTTTGGTTATTCCAATTTCTCCCAGTCGATAGTAACGCCCTTTCCGATGATGTCTGCCGTCCACCTGCAGAATGCCATACCCTCGTATCCGTCCGGATCACTGGCTACGGCAATAGCATACTGTACGCAGTCGCTCTCGGTCTTGATTACCTTCGGGTAGAAGTCCGCATAAGCCATATTAGCCAAATAGAGAATATCCCCGATGGTTGCGCCCTTGGAGATTATCTCGTTGTTTGTTGCCAGCCGGATTTCGTCTACCGTCCAACGGTGGCTCGTTCCGTCTACGTTCTTCATCTGCTCGCTTGCCTTGATTGCTAGCTGCTTCGTGAAGTGGTAGCCGTGCTTGGCAACGTATGCCACATATCCGCTGGCTCCCATGAGTGCCTTTGCTGCCTTCTCGTATGGCAAGCCGTGGATGATGTCGCTCTCTTGGTGCTGGTGTCGCTCTTCCTCGCTGTCGCAAGAATGGCGCAAAACGATGATTTTCTTCATTGTGCGCCCTCCTATCCTAGTTTGTCGAGTAATTGCTTAACCATGCCACGAATGCCGCTTATATCGCCCTCAAGTGCCTTGAAACGCTTTTCCGTTTCCTGCTTCTCCTTGATTGCCGGGTTCAAAGCTGCAAGAAGTTCCTCGCCCTTGGCTTTCCGCTCCTTGCTTGGCTCGTATGCCTTGATTATCTCATCGGCTTCATTTACCAATTTCCCAACTTCGGGCAAAAGGTCTGCCTTGTCAGTTGCCAGTACGATTTCGCCTGCAAAGGTAACTCCGAGGTGTTCGGGTATGGTGTAGATGGTCTGCTTTCCCTCCACCTCGATTGTTACGTCTCGCATTGACTGTCCGCTGCTGGAAATGGTTGCGATGCCAGTGTTGATGTGCGGCTGGTTGTCTACGACCTTGCCTTCCTTAACTTCCACCGTCTGCTTGTCTAGCAGATAGACCGGGTGATTTCTCTGTATATTCTTAAATTCCATGATGCGCTCTTTTTAGATAATTCGATAAATAGACAAAAAGGGGTCTCACTGATAGAACAGCGAGTTGCCCCTTGATAGATTTTGTTCAGACCGCCTACGCTCCAGTGGTGGTTGTGGTGGTCTTCAACGCTGCAATCAGTTCAGCGTTCTGTCGCTGCTGGCTCAACTCCAGGCGTGCATCGTTGTACCGCTGCTGCAAATCCTGATGCCAGTGATTGTTGAGAACGTCAACGATACGCTGGGTGTTGTCTTGGTTCGAGCGGATGATGTCGCACTTGTCCTGCTGAAGCTGGAAACCGAGTGCCGAGAAGCCTCGCTCTATGCTGCGGTTGTTGAAGTCGAATCCTCGCTGCATTGAGTTGATGATGTCCTTCTGCCCCAGCTGGTTCTCGTAGCCCATACGGTTGATGTTCTGCTGGGTCTGGCAGCAGCAGTCCTTCAGTGCAATGGTCATCTGCAAGTTACCCTGCGAGATAGCATTGATTACTCGCTCTGCCGAATAACCGACTTGTCCGCTTATCTGCTGGATGCCTGCCTGAATGCCGCAAACAGAAGCCTGCAATGCGTTGAAGTCGCAGTTCAAGTTAGCCGCCAAGGTCTTCAAGTCTTGGTTGTTGCCCTGGATTGCTCCCATCAACAAGTCGCTGTTGTGGTTGTCTGCCATCTGGTTGCGAAGGCTGTCAATCTGAGACTGGATTTCGGCTCTCTGAACGTTTCCGTTCTGTCCGTTGTTCCAGCCATCACCGTACATGAAGCGGAACATTCCCAACATCATCATGTAGGCGAATGGGTTGTTCCAACCTCCACCCATACCACCGTTCATTGCTGCCAGCATAGTCGCTGGATCATTGTCTCTACATCTAGCGAGCAAGGCTGCTGCTAGGTTGTCATTGCCACCGTCCCCAGTGCAATAAACTTTCTCGATTGTGTCTGCCATAAAATTTTGAGTTAATTACGTTGCGGAAGCCAAATATTGGAATCCGCTGCAAAGTTACTCTGATTTTTGGCTCGCTCCAAAAAGTTAGTGCAGGGGTATTTATCGAATTATTGTCAAAGAACGCTTTTGGTTATTTTCTTTTTGTTTCTTAAATGCAAATCGGCTCTACGTCCTTGTTTAGAAGGGTCGCTTGTGCCGTGGCAAGTCGATAAACTCGAGACGTACTGATATAGGTGTAAGACATCTTGCTCAGATGTCTCACTGCTGAAACGGTGCGGTTCAGAACGGTCGCAATGGTCGTTATGCTGAATCCTGCGTGTATCATCTGCTCAACGACCATACATCGTGTCATTACGAGGTTTTCTGCTCTCGACTTTCCGAGAACGTCTTCTCTCGTAATGCTCAACTCTCCGCTCGGCAGTTCGATGGCGCAACACTTGATTACGTTGTCTATAACTCGCCATAGTTCTTTCTCCTTGTCATTCATATTTTGTTTGTTTATTAATTTTTGTTTTACTTGTTTTGAACAAACTCTGCAACAACAAGTTTATTATCATCTGTCTTGATTAAGCGTGTATAGGTATCATATGTCGTTGTCAAATATTCAATCTTATTAATAAGTGGACCATGTGATGATAATTGCATTTTATACATGTAGCTATTACCATTGTTAGAGCAATAAGTGCTAGCTCCTTGCGCTCCTGCAAAGACTACCTCCAGGATGCCTCCTTTCGATGCCTTTTGAAACCAATTGTATACATTGATACTAAATGTTACGTCCATGTTAACAATCTGATGATTCGCGACAAATGGAATACTAACATATCCTGAGGCGTCTGTTTCGTTTCGATAATCAGAATTATTAACAATAGCTGTACCAAAACTTGCTTTTATTTTCGTCCAAAGCTTCTTTATTCCACTTTCATCTAAGAAATTCATACAAACCTCCTTTCTAATTTAATGCATCAATCACCGATGTTGGGATTGCGCTGTCCGCAGTTGCACCAGAAGCTATTCCATTAAGCTTTTTTCTATCTGCTGAACTCATAACACCAGCTACATTCTCTGAAGCCTTTTCTAGGCTAAAATAACCTAGTGTATTGTTATTTACATCCTTATATTCAAAATCAACAGCATTTGCACTTTCATTAACGTCTATAATACCCACTGCCTCATTCTTCTTAGCATAAGGTGACAAATCATATGTGGTATCAGTCCATGGAACATTAACGTATGCCTTCTCTCCACTCAACTGTACTGGATAGTTTTTTCCATTGGCTACATAGCCTACTTGAATACCTCCTCTAAGAGAGGCAGTTGCAAGAGGGAGAGAATAATTGTTTGCATGAGCTTCGATGCCATCTAACTTAACCTTGTCTGTATTACTCATTGCTCCAGTTGTGGAACTGCTAGCAGTAGGCATAGCTTCTGATGTATTGGTGCCATTTCCCATGGTAATAGCTAGGAAGAGGTCAGAACCTCTTTGCTCCCAAACCAAATTACTTAGTGTCTCACTCTTCTTAGCATAATCTGCAAGGTCTACTGTAGCACGGAAGTCTCCGAGTTTCTCCCATTTTGAAGCATCATAAGTTGCACTAGTATCACCAGTATAAATATATTCCTCATATTGATTCTGTGAAACACCACTAGCATCTTTAATAAGATAAATATGCTTCTTAATATTAGTTGTAGGAAGAGCAGTTACTACTTCTGAAACTGTAGTATCAAGATTACCTAATTGGGCTAATGGAACATAGCCATTTGAATCAAGGGTTGCGATGCCATTATTAAGACCCAAAGTTTTTATACTTCCGTCTGCCATCAACACTTGGGTTGCAGTACCTTCAGTCCTCACGATTTTTATAGCTTCCATTCCATTTTCATCAACAGTGAAAATGTCTATAGTTTCATTTTCATCACCACTTTTTGATACCGTTAGTTGTTCACCATCAATTATATAATGTAAACCACTAGTAGGGGTAATTTCACCACCTCTCTTGCTAAAAAAATTAGAATTAGACCAGTCCTTAATCTTCTCCCAAAAGTAAGCAAGTCCAATTGCGTCTAAAAATTGCATAATCTATTGTTTTAAATTGTTATTTACTAGTAATATCTGTTATCTGTTCCTCCGTGATTGCTGGAGGGAAGTCCTTCGTCACGATGTCGGTCACTCTGTTTGAAATATCCTTGTAGATGTCCGTGCCGAGTTTTTTTGCTGTCACGCTGCCGTCTCTGATGTTTCCAGTTGATATACAGTCCTCGGTCAGATGGTCGTGTTTGACCGCTCCCGGTTGTATTTTATCTGAGGTCACACAATTGGATGCTAGGTGTCTGTTCTTTACAGAGCCATCGGCAAGCTTCGCTGCCGTTATCGCCCCATCCGCAATTTGCGCTTCCGTTATTGTTATCTTGGCGAGTTCACTCTTGATAATCCTAACGACCGCATCGTTCTCCAGTTTATCGTCCATCATGGAAAGCATCCTGCTTAACTCGACAACGATGTCGTAAATTTCCGTGCCGACACGCACCGCTGTGTTTTCTCCAACCTGCGATGAATCTCGTATCAGCTCTGCCATACGGAGCATTTTTTGAATATCCTCGTTCATGTCTTATGTGCTTTTAGTTGCCTATTGCGTGAATGTGTGCTCTCGTTCCTCGCTGTGGCTTCACTTCCCCTTTAGGGGTGAATGCCTTGAGATATTCGAGTGCATCTGATAAATATCTTTCTGCCATGTCCATGATGTCGTTGTATTGCTTGTTGTTCGACAAATCTTGAACATGGTCTGAATAATCGTCTCTGTGGCGCATTCCACCTGCTCGGCTTATAATTGTGCCATCGGCACGAAAAAGCCTCGCATACGTGAAATAAGCGAGTGCTTTGCGTATTCCGCTGGTGTACTTCTGCACCTTGGTTTCTTCTTGGCTGCAATCGCCCTCCTTCTTGGTGGTGTATTCGCCACCGTCCAGGAAGACCGCAGGCTGGAAATCGGTCAATACTGAATCGCCCCACTCTCCCTGCTCGGTCGCTGCCTTGAACCGTTCCCACCCGATGGCTGGTATGATGTTCGCATCTTCGCATTCCCGAATGTATGCGTTCACTTCATCCTCATCTAGGTGTGTGCTGGTCGGTCTTGCCAGTTCTCGGAACTGATCAACCGTGATAAGTTGTTTTCTTTGTTCTCCCATAGGCTCAATCAATTAATCTATAGTGTTGTTTCCTGCCGCTTCGCTGCTAATATACTTCAAAGGCTGCAGCTTGGGGTCTAGGTTCTGAATGGCTGGGTCGTGCCAGCTGTTGAAAATCTTCTTGAAGGCTCGCTCGATGAATCGCTGCTCGGTTGTCACCTCTCCAGCATAGTATTCGTAAGCATCCTGCATCACTTGTCCGCTGAATCCCAGCTTGCCAATACGGATGGAGTAGAAGAGTTCTTGGTGAAACTGGGCATAGATGCGTTCGATAACGCTGCTGTCGGTCACGGAAAACTCCTTGTCGAAGTTCTTCGTTGGGAAAGCAACAACCTTCGGCTCGTCTTCCTCGTTCTCAACCTCGACCGCAAGAATCTTCGCTGTGTTCTCGTCCCCTTGGAACTGCAAAAGGTCTTCATCGGAAATCATCTGTCCGCTCTCCACCTCTTCGCCTTCCTCGTTGAACTTTGGAACGCCCTTCTTGGTTACGAGCATACATGATACGAGGAAGTTGTTGCGGACGTTTCTCATCTTTACGTTTCCCAGTCCCTCATCGGTCGAAATCTCCGTGATGGCTGAATCGTAGCTGGCTGTCGGATAGATGAACTTTCCGTCTAGGCTCTGCCACAGAATCTGTCCCTTGTAGCTGTCGATGCCGCCAGCGTTCTCAATCTGTTCGAGAACGATGTCCGGGTCGGGGTTGAAGACGTTGATGCGCTCGATTGTCTTCTCGTTCACCATCAACCGCTTTCCGTTCCTCGTTTTCTTCTGCTCCCAGTCTGGATGCAGCAAGACGTGCGCCACGTTCCCTTTGTCGTCCGTCTCTTCAAGGCGGCAATTCTCAAAGGGTACGTGGCTCACGCTCGACACCTGCCCTAGAACGTTGTAGTTAACATGAAGGGCAAAGCCTCCAAAGCGTGCGAGGTCTTGCGCTACGTTCCGGAGCAAATCGTCTGCCGTATCCCCCTGCTGGTTCATCGCCAACGCTGCTAGAATGTCGCTATCAAAGCCGTAGCCCTCAATAAATCGGGCGTAGCGGTTAAGGCACAGCATTGCTGTACCGCTGGCTTCCGTGATGCGTGCGAGGTTCTGCGGATAAAGATTATCATATCCGTATGCCTGCATCTTGAATCGGCTGACGTAGCCAATATCAACCCTTCGCTTTGGCTTCTTAACTGTCTTAACGTTCATACTGCTTGTGTCGTTTTACTTGTTGTTGTGTTACTCTTCCTTGCCTGCTTTCTCGGCTTGGTCGATGTCTTTCTTCTTGTCGCTGCCTGCTGGCTGCTGCTTGTTTTCGATGAGTTCATCACTGGGTATCTTCTGGAAGTAGCTTTCCATCTGGGGGTACTTCGTCAGATATTCGTGCGCTACCTTGTCGGTCAGGTTCTCGTTAGTGAAAATCTTACCATGGTAGAAGTCCGGGCAGGAAATGATGAAACCTGCCTTCATTGCGTAATTACATGTTTTTGGCATTGCCTTTTCTTTTTTGAGTTTTAGATATATTTCTATCAGAGCATCGTGGTAACACTGCTGGCAGGTTGTCGGAACAAACCGCTTCCGTGTTACCTCGAAATATAGAGTTTCGATTACTGCCTTGTCGGTTGCATCAAAGGGACTGTCGAAACGTGCCTTCAACTCCTCGACCTTGGCTGTTGCTTCATCGTAGGTCATAGCTTAACCTCCTGCGGCTGCTGTTGTCAGACTGGCGTACTTGGCTGCCGTGGTCTCGCTGTCTGTGTCGAAGAAGAAATAAGCTGCCTTCGGTACGCTCTCCTCTTCCAGCGTGATGAGCCAGCCGCCCTCCGTGTCGTCAGAGTACTTGTCGTTCTCGCCTGCGCTTGCCTTCAGTGCCTGCGCATATCCGAATACCTGGTACTCTGCACTTCCGTCCGCTCCCTTTGAAAGGTTGCGCAGGATGATAACATACTTTCCGTTCGCTAAGCCGTCAATGATATTTGCGCAAACTTCGGGTGTGTTCGCCAGCACAACGATTGCCACGGTGTTCTTCCAGCTGTTGCGGTACGTACCAACGGTCAGTTCGGTCTTGGTTCCAGTGAATGGCTTGCTGCCTTCCTGCCGGATGGCGTATGCTTTCTTGCCAGTCTTCAAGACCAATGTTTTAATTGTATTGCCTTCGACAACGGACTTGGTGAAGTCAATGTCGTCTCGGTTGATGATAAGTCCATCGCCCTCCAGTCCCTTTGTTACTTGGTCTTCGCAAGGGACGATGATGTCCTGGGCGATAAGGCTCTCGCAAGTTGTTGCCATAATAATTCGTTTTAATTGTTATATCCCCAACACCGTTTTGTGGGTGTTGAGGATTGTCAAAATAACTTAATACTAAACTGAAAATTTGGAGCTATTAGTAAGCTGCATGGATCATGTCCTCTTCGAGGAGAGCCGTGCCAATCTTACCGGTAGCATAGAGATAGTTCCTGCGCTCCTTCTGGTCGAACCAGATGTCGAGGTCGCTAATGAGTGCATCGGCATCAGTGCCAACCATAAGGTGCTTAGGGTTACAGAATACCGCACGGTGTGGAAGGTTGACTGTCGTTGTGCCCTTCTCGTATGCGTTAATCATTCTGTCCCAGATGCCGACACGAGCAATCTTCACTCCGTTGTAGGTCGCTAAATCGAATCCATCGAACACCTTCTCCCACGGCATAATATCGTGGTAGGTCTGCTTGATGTCGTAGGTCAATGCGTCAGCAAGCGAACGTGTCATAAGCAACACTGCATCGCTATCGTCAATGATACGTGTGTCTACGTCCATCAAGATTGTGTCTACGACTGCTGTAGCTGCACCCTTCTTGCGCAATGCTGAAACCTGCTCTGCTGCCGTGGTCTCGCTGTTGGCTGCGATGGTGGTATGGTTCTTTGATGCTGTGGCTGTAAAGATGCGCTTGAAGAGACCGTCGCAGGCATTGAACATATTAACGTCCGACCCTGCTGTCAGCTTGCCTCCACCTTCACCTGCCAATGCTGCCGCCTTGTCACCGAACCAGCCGAAACGCCAAATCATCTGCTGCATGGCTCGCTGGAGTGCATCGGTGTAGATGGTCATAAAGTCGGTGCTGGTAAGGTCGCCAATGGCTGTGCCAGTCTTCAATGAATACTCAGCGATGGTTCCCTTCAATGCCTCGTAGCAAATCTTGATAGGGATTTCCCACTGCCCGAGTTCCCAACGCTTCTGAGAGTTGGCGATACCCTTCTCTTCGTAGGTAGGGTCGCAACCGCCACCCTTCTTACCGACCATATCCATCTCACCGATAAGTGCGATTGGATCATCGTTCTTGACCTTCATGATGTTCACGAATGAAGAGAAATCTTCATCGTTGTAGAAGGTTTCCTGCACGGCATCCTTGATGCTTGCGAGGTTTTCTGGCTCGAGTGTAAGGTTCTCGAGTTGCTGTTTTGTAAATCCTGCCATTATTTTCTTTTGATTAAATGGGTTAATACTTTATTACTTCTTGCCCTTTTTGTGGAGTTTGGCAAGTCTATCCTTGATAGCGTTCTTGCCTTCCTCGACAGCGTTCACGCTGTCGCCTGCGCCCTTGCCGCTTGGCTGTCGCTGTGCTGGCTGGTAGTGGCTGCTGAAGCCTGCTAAAACCTTCTCAGCACCGCCTGCCATCTTCACAGCATTCAGGATGCGCATGTCTTCCTTGCTCTTTGCGAGTTTCTGTGCGCATGACAGCTGCGCCTTGGTGTCGTTCAGCTGCTGCTTGAGTCCTGCAACCTGCTGCTTCAACTTGGCTACGGTGTCGTTGTCGGTGCTTGATGCGCTGCCGCCATCACCGCCTTCACCGCCCTCGTTGTCGGTGTCGTTGTCGGTGTCGTCTGCGGTCTGAATGTCGGTAATTACACCGTCCTCGACAACAATTGTCTTACCGTCCGGCATCTCAAATGTTCCGTCCGGACTTGCCTTGTCGCCAACTTGTGGATCTCCCTCTTCACGCTCAACGGTCAGTGTCTGTCCGTCTGCTGTGTTGAGTTCCATCGCTTGTGGCTCTGCCTTGGCTTGTGGCTCTGCCACCGCCTGCTCTGCTTCCTCCAGTGTCTTCACGCCCAACTTGGCGAGAATCTGGTCGAGGAGAGAAGCCTTTACTTCTGTTTTCTTCTCCATTGCTTTTGGATTTTGTTGTTTTGAATTAATAAAATTTTCGATATTGCGTTTAGATGCGCTTGCGCTGAGTGCTGGAACGGTGCTGCTGATAAGACCTAGGCGCAAAGCCTCGCTGGTGTTGATGAAGATGTCCTTATCCATCAAGGCTTGAATCTCTTCCCGGTCGCACTCGCAACGCTCTACGTATGCGTCCACCATCTTATCCTGCCACATCTGCATTTCCTCGCCCAGGTTCTTCAAGTCCTTTGCGTTCAGCTGGTCGCCCAACCCCCAGCCAGGAACCCACGGATTATGCAGCAGGAAGGCAGCGTTCTCGTATGCCTTGCGGCTCTCCTTTGGTGCTGCGAGCATGATGATTGTCGCCATGGATGCTGCCTTGCCCTCCACGGTGCAGGAAATCTTCTTTCCGCTCTGTCGCAGTCGGTCGTAAATCGCCCAACCTTCGACCACAGAGCCGCCATTGCAGAAGATGCGCATATCGATGGAATCATCATCTTTCGGTATGCTTGCCGCAAAAGCATCTATATCCTGGAAACATACGCAATCGCCTCCACACCATTGATACCAGAACTTATTGTCTTGGCTGTCGATGTCGTTGTATATTCTGAGTTTTGCCATTGAATCGTGATTTTTAAGTTTTAAAAACGCTGCAAAGATACGATATTTTCCGATATGTTTATCTCGTAAGCAGTTAATTTTTCTAAACAAGCCAAAATTTTGCGCTCTAAGCGGCTTTTATCACCTTGGGTGTGTAACTTTACCACCTTCAAGCGAAAACCGCTCAGAACGAAAATCTTAAAGAAATAACTACACTTTAAATCCTGCCGATATTCTCTATCGTCTGCACTCTACGCTGGGTTCGGTTTATCTCCTCCACGCTCACTACTGGCTGTGGAGCCATCTGATACCCTCTGGCTACAGCTGCCGCCAGCATATCCATGCCGATGTTGCTGCCTCCGTTGTTTGCTACGATAGGAACACCGCCTCCTAGCTGGTTGAATGCGGATAATATAGGGCTGAACATCGAAGTCGCCTTGGCGGTCATTACGCTCTCGCCATTACTAAGCATTGCCGGGATGCTGTCGCTCGTTCCAGTGCCTGCTCCCTGCACATATCCACCAGTGGAGAAGCCCTTGACGAGTGCTTTTGCTCCTGCAAACGCAGCCTTGATAAGTACCATCAACGCAGCTGCACTCGCAACACCTCCCCACGACTTGCTCGCAATCTCCTTGGCGAGGATTTGAGCGTAGTATGCGTTAACTGCTATCTCGATTGCGTCAAGTATTGATGTCAGCATCGATTTAAGGAAGGAGTGCAGCGATTTATCCTCGCTCTCGAAGAACTCGGACAGACCGTCTCCCATGGTCTGTATCATGTCGCTCATCATTTTCAGTTGCTCTTCCGTCAAAGCTGCCTTTTTCTTGTTTGCTTCCTCTTGCTCCTTGACTTCTGCATCGCTCAAATCCTTCTGCAGCTGCTCCTGCACGGCTGCATAGTTCTTGTATGCGTCCATCTTGCTCTGAAGGAAAGCCTTGTATCTCTCAAGCTTGGCTGTATCGTCTTCCTCTCCAGTGCCACCGTTCATGATGTCCGCATCCTTGCGAGCCTTCTCTGCGTCCTCGAACTCCTTGTTGAGTTCGTCCACAATCTCCTTTGCTTGGTTCTTCAAGTCCGCTTTTGCCTTTATCATGATGTCGAGAAGTTTTGCCTGCATTTCCTGCGCCTTGTCTGCTCCGATTTGCCCTGCCGCCACGTATGCGTCAATGCTCCTCGCTACCATGTTCTTCTCAAGCTGTTCGAGGTCGTTGCTGTAGTCTCGCTCGTTGTCGTACATGCCTGCAAGGTATCGCTTCTTTGCGTCCATTACCTGCTCGTTGTACTGAAACTGGATAAGTGCAATCTGTGCCTGCAATTCTTTCTCCTGCTTCTTCCTGCGCTCTGCCTCTGCCTTGGCTTCCGCTTTCTCCTTGGCTCTCTGTGCCTTGGTCTTGGCAGTGCTGCCCTTGGCTGCTGCTGATGTCGTTCCAATGTTTCCGCTCGCTGGCTCGCTGCTGGTCGCTCCACCGTTCACGCTGGATAGCTTTATGTGCTCGAGCCTTCCGTTCACGGTGTTCTCGAATCCGTCTGCAAATGAGTTTCCTATCTCGATACCAGCATTCTTGATGTCATGCCATGCTTCCTTGATAGTGCCGGATATGTCGAATATCTCCTTGAATCCCTTCTGTGCCTTGGATAGGTCGAATGTAACAATACCTTCGAGAATATCAAGCATGCCCTTGGCTGCAAAGCCCATCCTCTTGAATGCGTCTATTCCGAGATTACATACGAGTTTGATTGCGTTCCACATCAAGCGGAAACTTGTCCCGAGTGCATTGATTATCCCTCGCAACAGAAGGCTGTCATTGTACCAGTCGATGAAGTAGTTGATTGCCTGCACAACTCCCTTGATAACTGCCGTAAGTGATTTCTTTGCAATCGTTGACAACTGAGCCTTCATGGTCTCGAAGCCACCACCGGTGTAATCAAACAGAGAAGCCATTGCGTCCTGCAATTCCTTGGTTGCGTTCAATTCGTCTTCTTGTGCCTTGGCGAGATCACCGGACTTTGCCTTTACTTTGTCCATATCAAGTTCTATATTACCGAGCATCTCGATATACGCCAGTCCGGCATCCTCTCCCGGACCACCGAAGATGTTGGCAATTGCGCTACCCACAGCAGCACTTGATTGTGGAAGTTCCTTCAACTTATTAGCCACCTCTTGCATAACCTGGAATGTGGTCTTGCTTCCGTCCTGCAAGTCCTTTTGAACTTGCTTGGAAGAAATGCCTATTCCGTCAAGCGCAGCAGCCGTAGCGGTTGTCATTTCTCGCAGTCGTATATTTCCTTCCTTGATGGTGTCAAGACCCTTGTCGCTGAAAATTCCCTCCTTGGTCGCTTGCGTTGATATTGCCACCATTTCCTCTGCACTCAGTCCGGCTTCCTTGAAGTATCTAGGGTATTCCTTAATCGTATCGAGGAATTCTCCATTGGCGTTTGCACCGCTAACAAGTCCGTCCTGCATAATTTTCAAACTCTCAGAAACGGAAATTCCGAAAGCCTTGCTCATCGTATTAGCAGACTGCATCGTCTCCGTGAATTCCAAACCGAATGTATTGGATACAGCAAGAACCTCGTTGCGCACGGATTTCATCTCGTCCCCAGTCAATCCGGTGAACTGCTTCGTAAGTCGTGTGGCTTCCATCAATCCCTTGTTGTAGTCATACCACCACTTGAATGCCATTCCGACACCAGCCACACCTGCCATGGCGAGGAAATAAGGGTTGGTCAATAAGGATAGAGCCGTATTTTTCAACGCACCAAACTTTACCCTTAGGTCTTCCACAGACTTTCCCATTTCCATAACCTTTCCGATTCCAGTATCATTAACAACATCAAAACCGAAAAACTCGGTATTTTGTAGGTCGTCAGCCGCCTTCATCATGGAATCGTAATAGCTTCCTACACTGCGCTGGAATCTTCCAGTAGCCTCCTCTGCCTCTTTCAGCTCCTCTATCAAGTCTTGGATATGCTCCTGCATCTCCTGACCCTTGGAACTATCACGCTCGGAACGGCTCATCTCATCGTAAGCCTTGGTGGCATTTGAAAGCTGGGCACGCAGCTGCTTCAAGCTGCCTTCCTGCTCGTTCTCTGTGCGCACATTGTTCTGTATCTCCTTCTGCAGGGCTCGCACGTTGTACTGGTACTCCTTGATGGTTGCGTTGATGGCTTCCGTCTGTACCTTCATCTCGTTGGTCGTGATGGTCTTGTCTTTTTCCTGCTGCTGCAAGTCCTTGATGCTTGCCTTCAACTGGTCTATCTTCTCCTTGTATCTGATGATGCCATAGATTGCATCCTCGTACTTGACCTTGATGTCAAGTATCTGCTGTCTGTCTTCACTTACCATAGTTCTTTCTTTTTAGTTGTTCAACTCTATCATTGTAACCTCGCAATATCCGCTGCTTGTGGTCTTGATTTCTAAAACAGCAAAATAGGCTCCATACTGAGCAAGGTACACTGGCTTCGTCTCGTCAAAATCCAGAATATCCAAATCCGACAGATTGAGCCGCTCTGTGATTACGTGCGCCTTGGCGATGCTTGCTGCAAGCTGCTTGTACTTCGTATCGAAGATGTTCTGAAGGTCAATGTCGAATCGCAGTGCCGACTGCTCCTTGTCATCCCTAAGCGTCATTATTCGCTCCTTGCATCCCTTATACTCTCCACCATTCTTCATGCCGAAAGAATCAAGTGTTCTTATCGGTATGCGGTTGTCATCGCTGGCTGCAAAAGGTAGCGTCCATGTGTCCTGCTCGTAGTCCAAAGTCTGGTTGCTGATTGCGAGGTCTGCATCATAGTCCCCGGTTGTCTCTTCGTCTTCCTTCCACTTGTAGCGGTTGTGTTGCATGAAGTCTGAAACGGAATACTCGCTTTTCCTTGGTGCACCTTGGCGGTCATACGGAATGAGTTTTCCGCTCCAGTCGTAGGCGTTCGCCTTGTTTGCCCAAACTCTGGTAAACATGATAAACTGCACTTGCGTGCTGTTGGTCAGTTGCCTAGGGAACGAGCCAGTTATCAAAGCCAGAAACTTTATGAAGTTTGTTACCTCGATTTCAGGCAGGTTTATGCCGATAGGGAAACTTCCCCCAATCGGAACGCTGTCCCCACTCTTGACGCTTGCCGTGATTTTGCCGCCATAAACGGAAGGCAGGTTAACTGTGTTCACTCCGTGCATGATAGTCTCAAACGTCAGTACATCGTCCTTCTTTAGCGATATTGTGTTCGTTCCTGCCGAAAGCAAATAAAGATAGCCATCGATAGCATAGCTACGTAGTACGACCTGGTACTTAACCTGCCCATCCTCGTATTTCAAATCTCCGAACTCGTATTCCTGCGTGGATGCCTCACCTCCAGTAGTGCTTGGTGTTGTCACGGTCATTTTCACGCCCATAGGCAACTGAATCTCCGCTGCGTCTTCAAACTGATGTCTGACGTAGTATTGCACTTGCACATCAAAGGTCAGTTCGCAATCCTTCGTTATCGTCAGTTTCTGTACATCGCTGCCAGTGCTTGGTGTGACTGATGTCAATGAGTTGTTGACGGAAAAGGAAAGCGCACCCAGTCCGTCACGGCTCTTAACGTCTGCGGTCAGATTACCGATGATTGTCTTGTCGTCTGCCTTGTTGTTGATTATAGGCACAACGAGGTTGTTCAACATCTTCTTTGCTTCATCATCCTGCCAAACGAAAGATACGCCCGACTTCCTCGCTATCCTTGACAATAGCCAGTTTACAGTCACACATGGCTGCAAGAATTTTGGAGAAGTCTTATATTCGTTCACCGCCACATCATCGCCTACGAAATCCTCCTTATTATCGCCATCTATCATTTCGTGCATAGGTGTCAGCCCGGTAACTGATAGCGATAAAGTTTCATAATATTCGGCAGGTGCATTCACTACGAGGTATGCAGCTCTAGCCTCTCCTCTGATGGTGTATACTTCCAGCGTCTCATCTTCTCCGCTCACGGATATAACCCGCATGTACTTATCCAGTACTGCATAGCTTCTATAATCGCCCTTTCCTTGCGCTTGCACATTTGCCGTTGATGATGGCAAGAAGGGGATGAGAGCACAAATCGTGTCCGATGCGTTCTCTATATTTCCACTGATGTACTTTCCGACCTCTGCGCCAGTTCTGATGCGTCCACGGCTAGGCGAGTATTGTGTCGTGGTATACTTATTCCTCTGCACCAGATTAATACCAAAGTTATCTTTGCTCTCAATTCGGTATGGATTGTAATAAGCAAAGAATATCCCCTTGCTCACGGCTTCCTCCCTTGTGTTCGGGGTGTTGTACTTTTCAAAAAGCACTCTGTCTGTCACTCCCAGTTCGTTCAGTTTCATTCCGCTCTCCAGTAACTTCGTGAACGCTGGCATAATACCCCAGTAGATTGAAACCTCGATGCTTTCCTCGATGCTCAGAACGTTCAATCGTCCGTCCTTGATAATTTGTACACCTCCACGGAAATAACTGCACTGGTGGAAAATAAAAGGGTATCTGCTGCCGCTCTTCGGTCTGTCCGCTTGCTGCAGAACTGAAAGATTATGCACCGTCCGTGGTAGCTGGATGGTGTACGTGTAGTTCGAGGTCATTTTCGTGACGTCACGAAAAAGGTTGCTCTTAATGTCGAGCACCACATCGGTGCTCTCCGGCAAATCCATCAAAACACCGTCTATATAAAGTTGCTGGTCTGTCATAATCTCTGAACGTTAATGTTATTTATTATCATTTCGCACACGAAATCCTGCAAGCAAGCTGTGCTCTTCGTGTAGCTTCCTGCCTTGATTGTTACGCTCGTCCACTGGTCTTCCTCGTGCATCCAGTCTCCCCCGAGGTACATGTCAACGACTGGGCTGCTGGCTAGGTCTTGCAGCATATCGAACGTATCACTGTCAACCAACGGGGCACAAAGTTTGATTGAATCCGTGCGCTCGTATCCCTGCCTTCTTCCGCTGTCGCCAACGTAGCCGTATATGTCGCTGTATTTACCCAGATTGTTGCGTATGAAACTCAGGTCGCTGGCTATTTCTCTCGTTTCCTCCCCAGACGCAAATAGCCAATAGCGAATGAATCCGTGTCGGTCAATCCAACGCAGATAGATGCCGCTCTCGGTATCGTCTCTGTCAATGCGCAGCAATAGTGACTGCTTTCCATCGGCAGATAGACAGAAAGTAAGGTCGAAAGTATTGTCAAACGTTCCCTGCTGAATCTCTCCATCGTAGTCGTAGATGTTCCAGTACCTGGCACCGCTTGGTAATATGGCTGCATTGAAGTCTATCATGTTGGTGTTCGGAATCTCAAGCAGCTTGTTGGGTGCTCCCTCGTAACCTATAAGCAGTTTGGTGTCCGCCTTACTTAAATACATACCAAAAGAGAACGGATAGTTGGTGAACCACGTAAGGCGTTTGTAGCCGTTCCAGGTCTCCCCGAACCTTGGCGCACCCCATACTACGTTCGTAGTGAATTCGATGCTCGCAAGCTGTCCGTCTCTGTCATCGTATGCGTTAACCTCAACTCTTATGTACTGGGATAAGTTATTGACGTCATAGTTTATCGTCCAGTCCACGCCTGCATTGATGCGTCCATCGAAAAAGGCTTGTACGTATGCCCTGGAGTCTGTAATGCACTCACCGTTGAACGCCTCAACATTGTAGGCTCGTTCCGTTTTGCCCCATCTGATTATTACCTCAATACACGATAGGTTGCTTCCACTCGCTCTGATGATGCAAGGCAAGAAGGCGAAGCACACTTCATCTGGATAGAAAAAAGAATATCCGTTGTTCACTGTCTGTCTCATACCGTCTCATTGTTAAGTTTGATACTTCCCACCGACTGGTGGATTAAGAAAATAAGTCGCTGCTCGAGCCGCTTCATCGTGTCGGTCACAACGTTGCTGTATACGTCAGCCCTGCCGCCAGTCCGGTGCAGCTTAGAACCCTTGTTGGCGATGGTGTGGGCGATGGCTCCTGCCATGCTCATGTCGCCACGCTCTTGTGGTGTATACTTGTGCTGCCGCTTGGTTTTGTAGGGGATAGGTCTGCCGTGCAGCCCCTTGTCTTTCATCCACTGCCGGATGATGCTACGGAAGCCGTATGGTATCTTTCCTGCCCTTCGTCCAGTTTCGAGAACCCCGAATGGCTTGTGTCCCCAGAGGATGGTTTCTTCCTCGCTGGGCTGCTCCACCTTTAGGCTAGCTATCGTTCGCCCTGATGCGTTCTGTCCGTTGATACGAATGTGGTTGATGATAAGCTGCCGTGCTCTCTCCACTTCCTCACGCATGATGAGCGATGCCGCCTTGGGGTCGAATTGAATGCCTCCCTTGCTCATACCTCACACCCTCCTATGCTCTGTGTCAGTTGCAGGGAGTACATTACGCCCGACACGATCGTGCTCAGCCGCTCGATGATGGTCTCGTAGTACTGCTGCCCTTCCAGTGGTTCGAACTGGCGCGACTGGTTGATGGCTCGTATCATCCTCGCCCCTGCCACCTTCATTCGGTCGATGCACTCTCCGTTGTCTTCTCCTTCCGCTCCCCTCGGTACGGTGTCGAGATACGCCAGGGCAACGTTCACGGTGTCGTATACCCTGCCGTTGCGTATCTCTGTCGTGCCGCTGGCTGGGATGATACAGACGATTGCAGGATAGTTCAGTTTCTCCAGCTTGGTGTCCGCTGTGTCCCAGTCCTCAAATAGGTAGGTGTAGTCTGGCAGCGTGTCTGCTGCCAACTGCTTTAATGTTTCCCTTATTGTTGCCATAATTATCTAGATTTACGTTTCATTTCCTCTGCCTGCAACTTCTGCAGGTTCCGCTCGTACACGCTTCTCTTGTTGTCCATTTCCATGCACTTGTAGATGCGAAGCCATGGTGTTTTCAATACTTGGTCGTGGTCGCTGATGCACATCCTTACCGCATACCAGTCCAACATGCCGAACAGTCCGAACCGCAGGGTATCGATGCCTGCCTCCTTCTCCAGTCTCGTTGGCTTCGCTGTGTCTGTGCTCTCGAAGAGCTTGTTGATGCGCTCGACCTCTGCTGTTACCCAGCCGATGAGCATAACAACATCAACCGCCCTAGCCTGCTCTACTTCCTTGTGGCTCAGACCGAGGACGGTTGTCACTATCTGATACAGGCTTTCCTCGCTGTCTGATAGCTGGGAAAGGTCTATTAGCTGCCCGATGGATAGCTGGTTGAGATTGTCGGGCACTTGTTTCCCTCCGACAAATGCAGGTCGTGGCTGCTTGCCGATTTTGTAGCTGGTGTGCCTAGCAACTGCCAGCCAATACTTGAATGTAGTGTTAATATCCATACGCTTTATATTTTTTTAGTTATCTTTGCCTCAATACGTGCGCCCTAGCCGTTCCGTGGCTTGCTACGGATAACTTCTTCAAAGCTACGTATCGTATTGCGTCTATGCCGTGGTTAAATGCGTCTATAGGCTGGTTCGTGGTCTCTCCATCCCTTGACTTCTTCCACTTGTATTGCTGCATGTTCCCGATGATGCCGTGGCTGCGTCTTGTTATGTTGATGCGGAAACGCTTCAGGATGTCGATGCCGTTGTTGATACTGTCCGCTCCCTTGGTGCTTGGTATTATCCACAGCCCTTGGTTGTGTATCTCCTGAATGCTCTTAGGCTCTGCCGAATCCGCAATGATAAGGTCTCGTTTCGTCAGTCCTTGCTCCTTGCAGAGGTCTGCGATGTCTTCGTTCGTCAGCCCCGGCTGGTAAATTTCTTCGTCCACCCATAACTCTCCGTGCGCCAATATAACGCGCTCCAGCGCAGTTGGGTCGTTGGTGAATCCGAAGTCCATACCCCTGCATTCCATCTTCCACTCCTCCCTTGGTGGAAGCTTGTCAACGATGCCCCAGTTTGTGAAGATAAGCCCGGTTATCTTTCCGGTCAGTCCTCTTGCGTAAACTCGCCACAGTTCGGGGTCGTCAATCTCTTCAATTTTCTTGTGTTCTTGTGAAGTCAGGAATCGGTTGTTTCGGTGGTCGCTCAGGATTAATCTGCAATCATCCCTGCCGATGATGTTGTTGTGAACCCAGAAGCGTGCGCTTGGGTTGTAGTCGATGAATACCTGCTTACGTGTTCGGATGGCAAGCTGCCAGAACACTTCGTAGGGCACACCGTTCGCCTCGTTAACAAACAGATAGTCTCGCTTACCGTTCTTTGCGTCCTGCGAATCTTGATAACTCTTGAACTCGATGATTGAACCGTTCTTTCCTCGGTAGCTGCTGTCGCTCTTGTTGTTCTTGAACCAGTCCAGCAACTCTGCCCTTGTGTGCAGGATGGTGTCGAGGTCTCGCATGGCTCCAACTTTTAGGTTTGGGAGGTCTTGACCGCACACCGTGATAATTACCCTTGGATGCTCAAAAGAAAGCACTATAAGACGCTGCATAATGGTGTATGTCTTCCCCGAGGACGTGCCTCCTTGGTTCACGAGAAACCTTGGCTTCACGTCCGCATTCGGTTCATAAAGTTCACCAATAACGTCAAATAGTGCCATTCTTTCAAACAATAAAACTTAAAACAAAATTATGGTAAAAAATTATTCTTTATCCAATCCCTCACGCTCGATTACTTCCTGCTCGCTGGATGCGCACTGGTGTCCCGAGTTGACGTATCGAACTTCGATGCCGCCTTGGAATCCTGCGTTCAGGTCGAGCACGACCTTATCCAGTCCGAGCAGCTTGCAGATCTGCGTCTCTGCCTTTAGGATGATGTCAAGATACCTTGGGTCTCCGAGTCCTCGCTTCTCAGCATCGTACATTATCGCCTTGACGGTCTCCATCGTTACCTGCCCAGTTGCAGGATTCTCGCTTGGCAGTCCGACTTGCGTCTGTGTCTTGCCGTGGTAGTCTTCCTTGGACTTCTCCCATGCGTCCCACGCTTCACGTATTACCAGCTTCAATCTTGCGACCTCGCTTGTTATTTTTTCGTCCGTGTCGGTCAGTCTCTCTTCCCTCCACTCCTTCAATAACCGCTGAATGTCGCAGTGCGCTTGATTGTATTTCGGTCTGTCTAGCCGTTTCCTCACCTCTGCCGTGATTTCTCGCTCCGTCCATCCCTTGCGGTATAGGGGTGCGATAATCTGCAGGCGGTTCTCGATGTCGATTTTCTGCGCTCGATGTTTGTTGTTATTACCTTGTGGCATACGATTCTGATTTTAAAATTTCGCTCCGTTGTACTTGTATACGATATTTCCCTCGCTGTCTCGTTCGTCAGCTGGCAACATTGCCCCTTCGAACATCTTGTATGGCGAGTGCGCTGCCTGCGGATTGTTCCAACACCACTTCATGTAGTCGGCTGCGCTCATCGTGTAATACTTCGAGTACTTCTCTCTTGTTCCCAGGTTCATCGCCTTCTCAAGTCTCGCCCTCAAAAGGTTCTCTGCATCCAGCTTGATGTCGCTCCACCTCACGTATCCCTTGCGCTTGCAAATGTTCAGTGCTTCGCACATCTGCCCCCTGCTGTAGTTCCACGTTGGCGGCAATCCGCAGCAACTTCCGTTGTGGCAAAGTTCCTTGAAGTGTGCGTCCGATACATAAAAGCGCATTCCCAGCTGGTCGCACAGTTCCTTCATGTTCCTGAAGAACGGTTCTTTGACCTTGCGGTTCAGTCTCAGATAGCCGGACTGTACGCTGTACTTCTTGTAGAATGCGAGAATGTCGAAACCTGCCATCTTGCTGATGGTAGGCAACAATTCCCTCAATGTCGGGCTTCTCGTTTCCAGGCAGAAGAATTCAGTGCTCAAAGCTGTAGCCCCTCTGTTGAATGCCTCCTTGATAAGGTCGAGGTACGTTGGCGTGCTCACTCCGATGATGAAGGGTCTAAGTCTCAGCGTAGCCCCTCCTGCCCCTGCATTGGCGATGCGCTCGATGGCTTCCAGTCGTGCTTGTGGACTTTCCACCCCTCGCTCTATTACTCTAGCCTTCTCTTCATCGCTGGTGATGATTGAGAACTTGAAGTTCCAGTTCTTCTGCCCTCTGATCAAGTCCATGTATCGCTCATCCTTGGTGAACCATGCTCCCTTGGTCGAGAAGCAAAGCGGATAGTCTATATCCTTGAAGAAGCGCAAAAGTTCCAGTGTCGTTCCGTACTTACGTTCGAAGTTGTCGAACTGGTCGCTCATGCTTCCCCACTGCATAACCTTGCGAGCCTTGATGTATGGCGCAAAGTCTCCACCGTGCTTGTCGGGGTCAATGAACATTCGTTTGATGCGCTCAACGCTCACGTCCTTAACCTCCTTGTGCAGGTATTCCTTTTTCTTGCTGCCAATACCTCGCTGGTTCTGAGCAAAGCAATACATACAGCCAAAGCTGCAATTATTGTAAGTGTCAAAAGCCATTGGCATTGAGCAGTCGGGAAACTCGTATGTTATTCTTGGCGTGTTGCCATAATGTTCTGCCATATCCTCATGAATTTATTTTGTTGATGATAAAGTCTGCGATTTGGTCTGCTGTCTGCTTCGTGGTGTCTATCGCTACAACGTCACACCCCGCAGTTTGCCATTTCTTTGCCGAGTGTGCCGATTCTCGCTGTCCCCGGATAATATCCTTGCTCAACGTTCCGTTCGACCGTTCTGCGAGCCTTTTTTGGATTTCTTCCAGTGGTGCGTATAAGAAGATTACAATCTGTCTGTCCGCATTGAACATTGCATGCGTCAAGTTCGGACCCCAGCATTTAAGTCTCATTCCTTCGCAAATGATGCAGTCGGTGCTCTCCAGTGCCTTCTTCACGATGTCCCGAAGTATGGTCGTACCGTTCAGATTGTCAACACCTCCGTACTTAACATCGTATCGCCCTGCAAATGCAACTCCCTGCTGGGTGCTGCTTATTCCGTCCTTGTAGCTCTCAATTCCACCAAAGCTTTCTATCAGCTTTCGGGCAACGGTGCTCTTTCCGCTGGCGTTGGTTCCAATGATAAAAACACAAGTCTTTCTCATATTCGAGTTATTTTTGTTAAATTTCGCCTCTGCCGGATTGAATTGTTCAGAGCGGATAGTTTATCCATTTCAAACGTTTCTCCGACTTAAACGCTAAATTTCCGACTATTCGGTTTTTTCTTTGAGTTCGTCCACATCAAAGTTGCGCTTCTCGATTGCGTCAAGTCCCAGCATATCTGCCACGGCTTGTGCGTCCTCGCTGCGGTATACGATGATGATGCGCTGTTCTTCGTCCTCTGCTGGTTCGTAGGTCGTGGCTTCCTGCTGGATTTCCCAGGGGTTCAATCCCCATCGCTGCATATCGTCAACGTCAAATGCTCCCTTTAGCTTCTCTTCGTCCCAGCTGCCAAAATAGACGTTATCCTTGATGATGAACTCGTCCGTCTCTTCATCGGATAGGCTGTCAGCAATAACGACCTCGACCTTTGGTTCTGCCTTCCACTTCTCCCAGTGGCTGCAAAGCTGCTGCTTCTCTCCATCGGTCAGTTTCACGGCAACGGTATCTATTGCGTTCCTGATAGCTTCGTCTTCCATCTGCTCGATGTTGAGCAGGGCACGGAAGCGCATGTTTCCTCCGAGGATAACTCGGTTCTCATTACAGACGATTGGTCTCATCTGCAACATCTTTGGAAACGTCAGAATACTCTCAACGAGTTTCTGCATCTGCTGTGGCTCAATGCTGCGTGGGTTGTCTTGGTTCTCCACCAGGTCGTGCAGGTTGATGTTCTCGATTTTATTCTTCTCCATTGTCTTCCTCCTTTCCTTCTTGTCTTGGTTTCAGTTCGTCAAAGTTCCAGACGATGCGGTCGATATGATCAACTCCCAGAAGCTTGGCAAGGAATGGCTCATCGGCTGGCTTGTAGTGAATGATTACGTTCTCACGTGGCAAAACGCCATCGCCCATTATCGTAGGCAAGTCGTCAGGAGTTAAGTCTTGCCCTTCGATTTCAGGAGGTAGTTCCCCTGCGAATGGGTCGCCCTCTTGGTCGCCCTTGTCTTTCTTCTTGCACTTGCTGGTGCTGCTTGCTTCAACTGGTGCTGGGTTCCAGACAGGCATACCCCAGTTCTGAAGCTGTGCGCTGTCCCATCGGTTCGCAAGGTCGTTGAAGTCCCAGTTACCGAAGGATAGGTTGTCTTTAATCATGAACTCCTGCTTCTGTGCTTCTGTCAAGTCTGATGCGCTCACCACGGTAACTGTTGGCTGTTGCTGCCATCCCTGCCAATACTCCATCAATGCGGATTGCTCCTCATCGGAAAGACGCTGCTCTGCATCCAGCTTTACTTGAATGCTTGCTTCGTCCATCGTGACAATGTGCTGCAAGGCTTTCAGTCTCATGTTTCCACCCAATGCATGGAAGGTCTCATCAACAACAATCGGGCGCAGGGTCAACATTCGTGGGAACACGATGATGCTCTGCACAAGCTTCTGAAAGTTCGCTTGACTTATCTCTCTAGGGTTCGCCTCATTCTCGCTGACCCTCGATAGTGCGATTTCTTCTGTTTTCATTTTCTTCTTGTTTTAAGTTCGAAATTCATGCTTATCTGATAAACACTTGCGCAAAGATACTACTTTTTTGCTTTAGTTGTTTGTTCTTTGCACACTTTTAACTTTTTCCAACACTTCGTTTTTGTATTATCCATCAAAAAGGCTCGGATGGTCTTCTGCAGGGTTGTCTGTGGTTTCTTAGGCTTCACTCTGACCGGGTATCCTGCACAGACCCATGCGAGGAGAAGTGCGTCTCTCTGGTCTTGGTTCATTCTCGGCATTTTCTCTCCTGCGCTTACAAAATAAGCAATTTCATCCTGCGTGATTTTTCCGTCTTTACCCTTCCAGCACTTCTTCAGTGGCTTGACGATTTCGCAGGGGATATTGTAGTGTTTGCAGCACTCGACAATCAAGATTCCGGTCTGATGGTTCATTCCGGTAGAGCGTCCGATTGCTGCTGCCTTGACTGCTGTCATGAAACGATTAAGCACATGCCAGTTGCTCTTGTTGAGCCAGCCGCCTTCAATAACGACCTTAACCTTTTTGCAACTCTCGTTCATTGCTCTGAGGTAATCTATCAAAGCTGGGAAGTTCATTCTATAGGCGAGAAACTTCTTGTCGTCAAAGACTGCTCCAACTCCGCTTTCCTGATTGTCGGGGTCGATTCCGATTATAACTGTTCCTTTTTCCATTTCATTTTTTCTTTAAAGTACTTATTTTGTTCAAATTTCGCGTATAAGCGTTTATTTTGTTTTGCTGGTGTAGTTTATTACTCAACACCCTTTACGTGCGCATATACGTGCACACATGCGTTATTATCCCTATCTTTCCCCTACCCCTTTCTTTCCCTTCTTTTCGGTTGAGATAGAGAAAGCTGGCAGGGATTCCGGAAGTTGTGCCTGCGCTTGCAAAATAAATGAATAACAAAATGAATATGTTGCAGGGGGTCTTCCTTCTTCCACCGCCAGCCGAATGAATAAAAGCATAATTTTCTAACGATTTCTTTTTCTTACTTCTTCATGTACCACCTCGCTTTCTTTGTTTGTTGTCAGACTTCGGGAGATACGTTTCCGGCTCTCATATCGTAATTTCAAGATGTTATAAGTTATTTGTTTTGATAGGAGCCATCCCCTTCTGTCCTCGCTGGTTAAAAACTCTATTATTGAACTCACGACCGATTATTCTTTTTGTTCTCGAGCAGCCATGCCAGATGCGCTGCCTGCTGCGGATTCTTGAACATGGAAAGAGCCTTATCTACGTCCGGCTTCTTCCTTTCACGAATCGCTCTGTCGGCTACCCGGTTCTTCGTACCGTAGTTCCGGTAGTGCTTACTCCAGTACTCTTTCTGATACGCCCGGTACTTTTCCCGGTTTCTCTTTCGCCACTCCTTCGTGGCTCTGAGGATCTGTTCCCGGTGCTCCTGGTAGTACGTTCTGTTCTTTTCCCTTGTTGCGAAATCGCTCATTGCATTCAAGTATTACCTGATGTTCTACATATTGCTTGCGTGCCGGGCAATATATGCCATTTATGCAGTTTCGCCCGGCATCGCAAGCCTTGCATAATTCACTCGCCATACGCTCTTTAGAATGGTAAATCCTCGGTGTCGTGGTCAGTGAATATGAGGTTCTCATTTCCCTCGTATGGGATACAGCAGGAGTATTCCGATGATTTTCCGCTGCGGAGAGGCAAGACTTTATATCTATAATTTGCTCCCTCACCACGGTCACGAACAAATAACGCTGGAAACCACTCGTATTCTTTTCCATCCCTCACCAGCACCTTGTCGAAAGGCTTGAAGGCTGGCTGCTCCTTCGCTTCCTTCTCTTTCTTCCAGATGGCATAATGCTTGTTGAACAGTTCTACTTCGAGCTCTGTCGCTTCCCTGAGTTCCTTGTGCAAACTGATATTCAGGTCGAAGGTTTGGTCGGTCACGAAATGCTCGTTCTCGATGTCGTACTGGTTGCCGAATGTCAGCGTATCTTCGCTTTCGTTCTTGGCAATGAGTTCACCGATGATTGTCAGCTCTCCGTCCTCGTTATTCTCATTGAAAACGTAGAGTTTGCCCAACTCAAACACTGGCTTCTTCAGCTTCTCTACTTCCAGGGTCTCACGGTTCAGCTTTCCACCGAGTCGTTCTTCAACGAATCGGATATATCCTGCAGGATCATCGCTCTTGACAAAATCGGCTGTTCGGAAAGTCCCATGACTTGTGTAGATACATTCTTTCTCCTTGAGGTATACTCCGACAAACTTCATCTTCGTGTCATCCTCGTATTTCACGAAAATGCAGGTGCCCTGCGTGTCCTTACCTACATACTCCAGCACGTCTCCCTTCTTGAAGAACTTGCTCCAGTCTCTCATTTCGTTAGAAGGGAATAGCAGAACTTCTCCTCCCTCCATCCATCTGCCGTTCTTGTTGAAGGAATACTCTCCGTCCTTATTCTCAGTCCAGATAGCTTCCCCTGCTTCCTTGTTGGATTCAAGATAGGCGAGCTCAACATTTCCGCAAAGTGACGTGTAAAATTCAGTGCCTTTAGGCACATCCTTCAAAATCTCATAAACATCAATATCTTTCTGTTCCATTGTCTGAATGTTTTTTATTGTTTACAACTCTACTCGTCCGAGTTTCTTATAAAGTTTCACCAACTCAAGAGTATCAGGCCAGAAGTCGATGTTGCCGATGTATACGTGATGTCGGTGTTCGTCTGTTATGATTTCTATCTTTTTCATTTCTTATCTGTGTTTAAAATTGTTCGGGTCTGCATTGTAATCCTTTATGATACATTCTAGAGCCTTGATTTCATCATCTGTCAACCAGAAGTTTCTGTCTCCGACTGACAGACGATGAATACCAACAAGCTCACAGACCAGTTTTATGTTAACAACTCTGCCCATAGCTAAAGCTTTTTAGAGTAATATACCGAGAGCCGCTGTCGTAATTGCCGCCAATAGGAGCAACACAACCATTAAGCAGCCACCAATCTTTCCGTCCCTGCTCATTGTTTTCCATTGCTTTACAATGTCAGTAATCGTAGATATTACCATGATGCAAGCCGTAGCTGCTACAACAAGCATCAAAAAGCAAATCTGTTGTCTAACCATATCTTTATCGCTATTTAAAAAGTTCCTGTTGTGGATGAATGATGTCTGCCCGCTTCTTCTTTGCCGCCCAGAGAAGGAGGTTGGTGTTCTTGGTTCCAGCATTCTTCTCGAGGACTCTGATGATGCAGGTCAGGGCATCGTGCTCCGCTTCTTTCTCATTACCGTAGAAGATGCTGAAAGTGTCATATCTACTCGGGTAGGCTACCGGGCTGTCGTACTCATGCTTTCCCTTCTGAATGCTGTAGCCCCATATCCAGCCGAACTGGGTGTTGGCGGTCATTACCTTCCATCCCCAGTTGCCTACACCCTCTACGGCATACTCTATTACGTGCGGATTGATGCACTCATCCTTGACATTATACTTGAAGCCTTCATGCTCTGCAACCGGTTTCTTGATGTCGTAGCTGTTTTCGGTCAGCCATTTGAACCAATCTTCCGATGTCTTGAATACGAGCCCTGCGGCTCTACATTCGTGAAAAAACAACTCATTCATGGCTTTCAATCTCTATAAAGTGACACTCGGCACAAAATGCACAAGCGCAATACTCGCCCAGTTCCTCGGCATCAAGGGCACACACATCACAGCCACTTTCATCACGAGTATCATCCTTAACTCTGAGAACCTTGCCTTCTACATTCAGAAGTGTACCATCCTCGAAATACTCGCCCATTTCGTCCGGTTCATTAATTACAATTACTTCTTTTTCCATATCTATCCCTCCTTGATGTACTCGGCAAGTGCTTCACGCTGCTCAGATGTCAGTGCGTCTGCGATGCGCTCTGCTGCTTCTTGTCTGCTTGAACTGTTCAACGTATTGAATGCCTCCTCAATGATGTCTACAGTTGAGTCAGCATCTAAATACCAGATATTGTCTTTTACCACATTCTTTCTGTTTTCTTCGTCTGATAAGTTTTTGAACATGTCGACCAAAAATTCCTCTTGGTCTTCATCCGATAGACCGTTGAACATTTCCTCTAGATCGATGTCAATGCTCTGATTATTGTATTCTGCCATAATTCTTTTGTTTTAAGCGTTTAAAATCTGCTTGCCTTATAATTTACCGCCCGAAGCGTGAAAACGTCCCAGAGCGGCTTATTTTGCCCTCATTCGTTATTTTTCGGGCTTCCAGTCGATGCCCAGCCGCTGCAGAATTCCACGTTCGTAGTATCTTGTCAGCGAATCCTTTGCTGGCTTGTTGTTCGGGTTCTTCTTCAAGTCTTCGAGGTTCTGCTGGATTACCCACCGGAACTTGTTGTCTTGGCTCTGCTGGCTCGCTAGATGCTGGTGCTTGGCTTGCTCGTATAGTTCACCGATGCTCGGTCTTGCCGTTACCGCAGGATCCTGCGCCTTGGCTGCTGCCGATTGCGGCTGCTGGCTTGTGGCTGGCTTGGTGTTGTCGTAGTTGCCTTCCAGCACCTTCGGGAAATACTTCCTTGTCATTACCCAGTCGTATGATGCCCAGGAATGCCCTGCGTTCAGATAGTCGCTAGCCATAGCCTTGTCGATGGCTAGGTAAATCTTGGAAATATCTCCCTTGCAGTCCTTGAGCCTTCCTCTGATTGCCTCCTTGCGGTTGTCAGTCATCAGCGTCAGCCTTCGCATTGCGCTGTTGGTCTTGTCGTGCTGCTCGTTCCAGTAGTCCTTGATGGCTGCGTAGTCGATTTCGCCTTTCTTGGATTTCTTTTTCTCAGAACTTTTTTGCGGTTCTTCTGCAGCGCAAACGTTTTTCTCGGAAAAACTTTGCATAGAAGCTTCTTTAGAAGGTTCTAATATATTTGTTTCTTTAGAAACATCATTAACATCTACATTATCATAAACATTATCATTTACATATACATTATCATTATGCATTGCAATTTGTGCATTTGCATGCATTTGCATGCTTTTGCATACGTTTGTATGCTTTTGCATGTCTTCGCTTGCTTCTGAATCCAATTGCTTTTTATCCCAGCGTTTTCGTGCATTTGCACGGAGTCGCTCGCACTTCTCCTCGTATTTACGCTGGTTTCGCTCCATATCATCTTTGATGAATGCGAAAGATAACTTAACGAGAGGATCTTCGATAGAAGGTTCTTTGCCAGTCTTAGCAAAAGAAAGCATGTGCCTTGTTAGCTGCCCGAGTTGTGCATCGGACAGTTGCTCGAAGATTTTTAAATATGATGTGTATATGATAAATGAATCACTCATGATGTTTTACTCTGATAATGATAATTTCTTTTCCAGCTTCCGTTTGAGCACGGTAGCCATACGGATTTTGTTCCGCTGGCTTGTGTCGGTCGGTGCTGTCACTTTCCCACCTAGGGAAATATAATTCTCCAGTTGGGAAATTATATTCCTTAGGTCGGTTTTTGATATAGAAACAGCCATAAGCCCTGCCTTTACTTAATGAGCAATCTTCGTGCTCCCTGCACTTGCTTAATGTAGGCAGCGCATTCCTCGGGATGGTCTGTCTGAAAAGCCTTGGCATCGAACTTCTCGCTTGCCTTCGGTGCTTTCCACGTTGCCAGCGTCTTGCCGTTTCCGTCCACGATGCTTTCAGCGTCACCAAAGAACAGCTTCAAGTTGTCCTCGATTTCCTTCTGTCGGTTCTCGAGTGTCTTGCTCTTCTCCTTGATTTCCTTCAACTCGATGAGCATGTCCCCGATTTCGGCTGTGGCTTCAATCTCCTTTCCTGCCTTGTGCAGTGGAGACTTCAGGAGAACGTCTTGTGCGCTGTATGCTGGCGGCTCTTGGTTGCCCACGATGTAGTCAAGCCAGAACTTGGTTATCTCGTCCCTCATCCATCCGAAGAACTCGGGGTCGAAATCGATGTCACGGTAGCCGAACTCCCTGCCTGCTGTCAGCCAGGCAAGTGCTCCATCCTTGTATTCGCCCACTCCTAGGTTCATCTGAAGCTGGCAGAACCAATGTTTCGGCAGGTCATCTGCATCTATCTGCATCTGCGTTGTCTTGCACTCGAGGATGCTCTTGCTCGCTTCGTTGTGTGTTGCTCCGGTTCTCCAGAAGGTGCGGTCAGGAGATACTCTCAGATAAGGAGTATCGGTGTTCGTGATGGTGTAGTCGTCCGTGCTCGCCTTGATGATGTGGCAGTGGCTCTCTCGCTTGAAGAACTGCGCCACGGCATCCTCCAGCAGGTGTCCTGCAACCATCGCAAAGTTCTCAAATTTTGGTGGGTCGATGCCCTTCTTGCGTCTCCATAACTGGTATGGGGTCTCCCATGGGTTCAGTCCCAGTACTGTGCCTGCCTCTGATGCACCTATTCCCTTAGAGCGGTTCTGCAACCACTCCTCTCTGCTTTTATATTTAATTATCTGCTTCATTGTCTTTTATTTTTATGTTTGCGGTATAATACATTTTCGCTGCTCCAATGATAAGCTGACGAACGAATTCATCCCTCTTCATTGAATGCACAAGTCCACTTGCGAGAATATCGGCTTTTCCGGAATAGGCAATATGGAAATCGAAGCCTTTGCCACCTTCTTCGCTTAAATCCCCATTATCTTCTGCTGCAATCTGTAGAAAATTTCTTTCTTCCTCGTTTTCCTCGACCCATGTCTTGTATGCCTTGGCGGTTCTGTCAAAGTACTTGTCGATGGTGCTCTTGTGTCTCTGATTGTTTTCTTTTTCTGCCATAATTTTACTGAATGTTTAATAGTTGCCACGGCTTCCCTTGGTAGGTTATGATGGGAGCCCACCCCATAGGTTGTGCCGTGGCGGTTCGGGCAAACGTTATAACTTTATAAACTAAACTACTTCTTCGCTGCTGTGCCAGTCTTTCCTTGGCTGCGGCTCATTGCCTTCTCTGCCTTCTTCTGTGCGCTCTCGGCTGCTGCCTGCGCCTGCTGCGCGATGGCTTCCTGCTGCTTTGGCTTCTTGAAGCTCTCCTCTACTGTGGTCGTACCTTCCTTGATGGCGTTGTACTCACCAGCCAGCTTCTGAATGTCCTCTGCCGTTACTTCCTCGGCTGATTTCTTGCCCAGGTAGTCAAGAAGCATGAGGTCTGTCACCTGGTATACTTGGAAGCAGGCTACGCATCTCTTCCACTGGCTCTGTACGCCAGTTTGCTTGATGTGCTCCAGTGCCTTCGCCTGCACTTCCTTCACCACGTTTGCAATCAACACCTGCGGTACGACCTTGCAGATTGCGTTACGCTGGGCGATCGCCACGGCTGCATTGCCAACTACCACCTGCATGTCCTGCGAGAAGGTGTACCCCTTCGAGGTCAGAATGCTGCGCTTCACTTCGACAGAGTAGGCAACGTTGCTCTCGAGGTCGTGGCAGACGCCTTGTGCCGTGATGGTCTTGCCATCGTTTGCGATGATGCGACCCGCGATGCGCAGGTTCTTCCAACATGCAGAAATAATTTCTGTAAATCTCACGCTAGGACCCTCAATAACCGATACCTGACCATCCTTGCCCTTGCGCTCTAGGTGGTAGAAGCAGTTGTATGCTACATCATCGTCCATCGCTGCCAGTGCTACCATGTTCTGCTTGCATTGCATGATGTCTCTCGGGAACTTGTGCGCTGTTGCAATCTGTCCGTCAATCTCCGAACGGTTGATAGCTTCCAGCATTTCTCCACCGCTTACTTGAATAATTTCATTTTCCATAATTCGTTCTTTTTATTGTTCAACATAATCTTTTAATTAACTCTAGTGGAAGGCTGGGGATTCGAACCCCAGTTGATTGCTATTCCACCCTTGCCTGCTGCTGGTGGATGCCCTTCCGTTGCAGGGCGCCCGCTGTCGTTTCCGCATATTGCATGGTAAAAACAACTAATTTTAGATAACCTTGAAAAATGAGTTTTGCGTGCGCCCTTTGCCCTGCCGCTGCAGGGAGCCATATAATAATTGTTTAACATCGTAATCAAACCAGTTGAGCCATAAGGCTGTCGAGCCTGCTTTCCTCGAAGGCGTCCATCGGGTCTTGGTCTGCGTATTGGCTGTTCTCCTCCAGCCAGTCGTCCATCACGTCCTGATAGTTGACGCAGCCCTCGATGGCTTCCTCCAGCCGCTCGCTGTCGTTGTTGCTATTCTTGTGCGTCACGACCGCTATGTTCCCGGTTCTGTCGCACCATACGCAGATATTGCCTGCCTTGGTTTTAATATCTACCCTTGCAACCGCTGGTCGCTGTGGATCACGGTCTAACTCCAGCCAGATGGCATCGTACATTGCCTCTTCGCATTGTTTGATAATTCTTGGTTCCATACGCTCTTACCGTCTGATTAAATAGTTAAAGAATGTCAGACGTGCGTCCGCAAGCGTCTGCTTGTTGAACTCGCTCATAGGGAGCACCGGAACTCCGTCCAGTGAAAGGCAAAGCATATTGTCGAACTCCCTTACCTGAATGCGTCTTTCCGCTTCCTTCATGGTTGCCAGTCGCTTGTTGTCCTTTCGCTCCTGCTCCCACTTGGCGGTAAGCTGCTTCGCTTTTTCGTAGGCATTCATCATAGGGCAATCCTCCAGACTTTTTTAATCTCGCTGCCCTCGAAAACCTTGCGGTTGTCGATTCTGCGGAACTTGACCTTAATCTTACCAGCCTGCAACCATCTGCGCAGGGTGTTGCGATGGATGCCCAGTACCTTGCAGGTTTCTGTCATGGTGTATCTGCCTGCGTCAGCTACCTTTGGTTCTTCGTTCGTCATATTATGCCCTCCAAAAGATTAAAGTTACTAACATGATGGCAACTGCCAGGGATAATACTTCGTCACTTGTGATAATCTCGATAAACTTCTTCATACGCTCTGAATGTTTAAATTGGTTCTACTTGATTATTTGCGCACGGCTGCACGTCTCTTCTTTGGTGTTATCAATCCAGCCTTGATGAGGATAACACGCACGTTTTGCTGGGTGCAACCAACACGCTGTGATACTGCGAGCATTATTCTGCTGTCTGAGGTCTCGGCAGGTGCCTTTGCTCGGAAATCTGCAAACATCGCTATGATGTTCTTCTTTCGTTCGTCCTGCTGCTTCTGCAACGGTGTCCGAAAATCATAATTAAAATTTTCTCCCATTTTCCTTTGTATTTTAAATTATTTTGTTTATCTTTGCCAAAGAGTTTTTAAACTCGTTATGTAATTCGGTTGCAAAAATACAAAAACATTTTGTAATATACAAAGATATACATAATGTTTTAATGTATTTTTAATGTTGTTTACAATTATTTAAAACATAGTTATGTATGACTACAAAAGAATACAATAATACGGAAATAGCAAAGCGAGTTGAACTTCTTCGCAAAAGAAGTGGAATGTCCATCAATAAAATGGCGACAATGGCTGGTATTGACACAGGAAATCTATCTCGCTCCATAAATGGAAAAGCAAGTTTTTCCGACCGTGTAATTTACAAAATCGCCAGTGCACTGCACGTCTCGGTTGACTGGCTGGAAAAAGGTATCGAACCGATGTTCTCTCCAACGGTTGCAAGTCCATCCGAAGTTGGTGCAGGAATTATCGGCTCGAACATTGATGCTTCGAATAGTAAAGGGTTCACGCAGACTATCAGCCCAACCGATGCCTTGGCTAGGGAGTTAGAACTGCTTAGAAAGATGGTTTCAGATAAGGACGAGGAAATCAAGTTCCTTCGTGCGCAATTATCAACAAAAATAAGTGGTAGCGTATGACTGGTTTAGAGCTAAGAAGGTATGTTGAATACTCTGGGCTTACAATGAGCGATGTAGCAAGGGAATTGGATACCAGTCCACAAAACATTCGTTCAAAGATGATAAAGGAAAGAGTTAGTGCCGATTTTGTCGAAAGGGTCAAAAATGCGGTTTCAAAATGTGCTCCTCCAATACCTGACAAAATAAAGCAAGTAATGATTGACGAAAAGATGCATTATTGCGTAACTGGAGGGGGACTGAAAAGACGTATCAAATCATACGGAATACCTCTAAATTATATAGCCGCAGCTTTGGGGACTAGCCCTCAAAATCTAAGTGGAAGGCTAGGAGCAAAAAGTGTCAAACTTGATTTTGCCCAAAAGGTTGAAGATGTAATTCAAAAGTACAAAGAGGAGATAGGGACTGATTCTAATTTTCTTTTAGAGCAACCTGAGCCTTCAGAAGAACAAAAGCCTTCAACTATACTGGAATCGGTTTTGATGGCAAAAGTTGAAAGACTCGAAAATGAAAATTCCTTCCTGCGAAAGCAAGTTGAAACCCTGCTTGCCATTGTGGGACAAAAATAATTTAGTAACTTTGCAGCGCAATGTGGATAGAAAAATTAGGCTCGTACTTCGTTGATGTGTCGAAATACATCTTGACTGGTGTCGTGATTAGTTCGCTATTCAAGGATTTCGAGGATAAAGTATTAATTTATATAGTTGGAATCGCCCTAGCCTTCCTCTGCCTGGTCGTGGGTCTCATACTCAGCAACAAAAAGGATGGAAAGGGCAAAAAGGAAAAGGAGAAATAAATTATGGGAGTATATTTAGCTTTCTTGTTCGTGGGAGTACCTTGTATGGTGTTCCTCGCATTCTGTCTCACTGGAAACGGCAAAAAATGGCTTAGACAAAATAACTTGCTTTAGCCTATGGATGCTTTTTTGTTATTTAACGTGATGGCATTGGGAATGACCATTGCATTCGGTATTTTCTTGAAATCAAAGAAAGGTCAGAAGTGGCTGCGTGAATTATAAGGTATGGTCAGTAAGTTAATTAAAGAGCACGACCGCAGGACGCTGCTTGCAACGTATCTGTACGGTGTTTCAAATCTGTTTATAAGCGGAACGGGCATTGGTGGGTTCTCACCATTGATTACTGGCGATGAGATAGGATTGTATAATATCCTTTTTATTGCCTTCGGTGTCATAGCGTCATTCGCCTTCGCTTATTTCGCTAATAATGTAATGAAGTATAATAATTCAAATGTTTAGATTATGGAACTAGCAACTTTATTTATGTTCATAGGTGCGGTTATCGGCACCAGTCTCGTAATTTGGTCTAAGACTAAATCGGGTCAGAAATGGCTGCGTGAACTTTAGTTCTCGCTCCAGGTACAATATCAACTAAAATTCTAAGTAACGATGAAAGATGAGGATTTCATAGAGCGGAAGGAGAAGGTTCTTCTTGCCGCTCTCGGTAAAAGCTGGCTATGGAAAGCCAGCAGGTTGATAATAGGCATCATCCCTCCAGTGGGTGCGTTTGTGATGCTGGTGCACTGCACCCTGCTCTCGTTCGGCATTCGGGTAAAACTCACGGAGTGGATATTCGACTGCTCGCTCTTCGGCTTCATCGCCTGGATCATCGTCAGTCTAGCCTATGGGTTCTGCTGGGTGCATCGGGCGTTCTCTACCTACAGAGTGCTGATTTCGTTCTGCATCGACTTCCAGCGTTCCTTCGGGTTCGGTGTCTTGTGCCATCCGCTCCATCTGCTGCTGGTCGCCCTAGGGCTGCTTCTCTTCTTCATCTTCATCAAGAAAAAGGCTTGGAATGAGTTCTACGAAAGAAATATAAATCATTTAAACGAATAGCGTATGGGAAGTTTCATTAATGGACTGGCAAAGGGTTTCATTCGCTCTGCTGTCAATCAGGTAGGAAGGGATGCTGGTCGTGTTGTCAGCAATAACATCTATGGCGATGCTCACTCTATTCCGCACAGAAATGTTTCCGCTGGCGGTGCTGGTCGTGTTTCCAGCGTTGGAAAGGTAGAGGATGAAGGAATCCAGCCGATAGTCCCTTCTGTTGGTGCTGCTTGGTTTTGGGGTTTCGTTGGTTTCATGTTTAGTATCATCGGTGGAGTTATCCTGCTGATTGTTGGCTACAGAAAGCTGAAAAATAAACATACCGCCTATGGCTGGCAGTATACATCGCAGGCGGTCTATGTCGCTGATGGTCGCTACAAGAGAGGGGAACGATACGATGGGCATCAATTGACTAGGCGCAAGGTTGAGGTTGAAGCTGATGATTACATAATAGCAAGAAACGAGAAGATAGCAAAGATTTATCTATACTTTGGCTTTGCTGCTGTTCTCGGATATATCCTTGTAATGTTAGTTATGCCGAATGTGCCGAATTGATTACCTCCTCGCCTACGAGAAATATTTACCAGTTCTCTCACCTTCCGAGGTGGATGGGCTGCTGGCTTCTCGCCCAACGCTGGCTCAGTTGCAAGACTGGTCGCAAAGATTGAATAATCATCGGGCAAGGCTTGAAAGCGTTTTCAGTCGTGCCTACAAAAAGATAAAATGAATATGGAAGATAAAAATCTGATGTCCGCTGATGTGGATATAGTAGTTCGTTTCTTCTCTGCCATCGACCGCCTGAAGGCTGATGGTTGCATTGGCGGTCTGAAGACAATAACCGACCGGTATGGTATCAACCGCTGGAACATCATGTCCCTGCGTGAAAAGCCTACCGAGTACTACGGTCGCTTTCGTCCGTCTTGGGTTCAGTTCCTAGTCCGTGACTACCACATCAACCCATACTGGCTGCTCCTTGGCTCTGGGGAGTTCTATTCGACTGGCTTCACGCCCGAAATCGTGAAAAACCTGAATAAAAACTGCACAAGAAAAAAGCAGTCTGCATAAGTTTTTAATTTTCAATTATTTAGAACATACGTTATGATTTTAAGTACCACTCCAACCATTGAAGGCCACCCTATCCGTGAATACCGTGGCGTAGTAACCGGCGAAACCATCATCGGTACCAACTTTGTAAAGGATTTCTTTGCCAGTGTCCGTGATGTAATCGGCGGCAGAAGCGGTTCTTACGAAAGCACACTCCGCGAGGCTAAGGATACAGCCCTCAGAGAGATGGCCGACCGTGCCGCATCCCTGGGCTGCAACGCCATCGTGGGCATCGACCTGGATTACGAAACCGTGGGAAAGAGCGGCTCCATGCTGATGGTAACATGCAGCGGAACGGCAGTGATTATCTAAGTTCTGCGACTGTAAAAAAGAACAAAATATGCATGAAATGGGGCGGTAACTACCTAAAAAATCGAGTTACCGCCCCTGTTCAGGCATATTTTTATCTATATAGTGTGGTGACATACACCTGATGAAGGTCACCAACTTTCTTCTATTTCATTTATTCTATCACCCAATCCTCTATACTTCGCTGGTTTTCCGAGAAGTTAATACCCACTTTCACAACCTTTCGCCCATCATCGGCAAAAGCCTTGGCATAGTTCTTATCGCTGATTTGCGCCATGGCGATGTCGGCAGACTTCTTATATTTCAACTCAAAGATAAAGATACTCTTATCCGTCTTGAGCACAAGGTCTATTCTTCCATCCGAAGTGGTATGCTCCACCTTCACATCTTCGCCAAGCATGGTGAAGATGGTGAATATCACGGCTTGATAGTGACGCTCATTATTGTTGATAATCGTATATGGGAACTTATCATAGAATGCCTTCAAATGAGGCATAAAGGCACCCATGTCGTCATTGATGAGCACATTCTTGGAATAAGCATACACGATGGCATCATATCTGTTCATGTCTTGCGCAGTATAATACCTGACGAGACTTTTCGAGAAGCCTTGTCTTACTTCTTGATTTGGGAAACAGAGATGATACAATTTTCCCCTTCGCTCATATCCTTTAATGGTAAGATAACCACTCTGGAAAAGAACAGGAATCGGGTCTGTAAGCTTTTCAGTAGGGGTATCAAAACGATCATCATTAACCCATAAATCGTCCAGATTGAGCATATCCAAATTCTTCTGCTGCAACAACTCCACCAGAAACGTAGGCGTACCAGATGTAAACCAATAGCTATTAAACTCATTATCATCCAAAGCATTGATAATGCTGTAAGGATTGAAGATATCCTCGCTATTGATACTGAAGTGGTAGCCATCATAATGCTGCTTGAGTTGCTGCAAGGTCTCCTCATAAGTGAGTCCATTATGCTCAGCCATCTCCTCGATTCCCTCACGGAAATACTGAGTCAATTCACTCTTGGTAATACCACAACAGCTACTGTATTCATCCTTCAACGTGAGAATCTTGAGATTGTTCAATTCGCTAAAGATGCTGAGCTGGCTAAACTTGGAGATGCCTGTGATGAATACAAAGCGGATGTTTCCCTCTTGCTGCTTCAAGGGGCTGAAGAAATCTCGCATGATGTTGCGGATGGTCTTCTGTAAGTCTTCGTCACTTACAGAATCATGCATAGGTGCGTCATATTCGTCGATGAGAACGACAACTTGTTTACCTGTTTGAGCAGTAGCTGCAAGCAAGATGTTCTTAAGACGACCTCCAAAAGACTTCTCATCTATTGGATTAACTTTTAAACCATATTTTTTCTCTTCTACTTCTAGTATTCCGTTTAGAATTGAATATGTATTCTCCAAACTATAATACTTACCACAGCTCAGATCCAAGTGGATGACAGGATATGGCGTCCATTCCTTCTCCATCTGTTCGATGGCAAGGCCCTTGAACAGTTCTTTCTTACCTTCAAAGTAGGCCTTGAGAGTAGATACAAACAAGGATTTTCCGAATCGACGTGG
>ENA-UERY01000152-UERY01000152.1-human-gut-metagenome-genome-assembly--contig:-NODE-152-length-63384-cov-7.599523_pt1 | contig 63384 bp, 55 predicted proteins | sample MGYA00242989_ERZ507990 | MGnify/ENA primary metagenome ERZ507990 (study PRJEB26167, sample SAMN06115529) | human gut metagenome | host: Homo sapiens | place: China:Fujian | collected 2015-08-26...
TCCCCACTGCTGCCTCCCGTAGGAGTTTGGGCCGTGTCTCAGTCCCAATGTGGCCGGTCACCCTCTCAGGTCGGCTACTGATCGTCGCCTTGGTAGGCCGTTACCCCACCAACTACCTAATCAGACGCGGGTCCATCTCATACCACCGGAGTTTTTACCCCTGCACCATGCGGTGCTGTGGTCTTATGCGGTATTAGCAGTCATTTCTAACTGTTATCCCCCTGTATGAGGCAGGTTACCCACGCGTTACTCACCCGTCCGCCGCTCAGTCAAATAGGAAATCATCCGAAGAATCTTTCCTAAGTGCTTCGCTCGACTTGCATGTGTTAAGCACGCCGCCAGCGTTCATCCTGAGCCAGGATCAAACTCTCGTTAAAAGTGTTTGTATCCAGTTCAGAACCAACTTGCTAGCTAATTCTTCCCTTTTTACTGTTGTTTTGGTTTGTTTCAAACCGTTCTTTGAATTTTTCTCTTAAAGAAATTTTCAAGGGTTGTTGTTGTCTATTGTTCAGTTATCAAGGTTCTTTTCTGCTGTTCTTTTCAAGCGACAGCTTTTATATTTTATCAAAAGCCTTTCTCTTTGTCAAGAACTTTTTTAACTTTTTTCAAAGCTATTTGGTTGCTTTTCAGCAACAAGCTTATTTATATTATCATAAGCTTTTTTATTTGTCAAGAATTTTTTCAATTCTTTTTCTTTGCCGTTTCTCACGAATCAGCCTTAATAGTTTATCATTTTCGTTTTCGCTTGTCAAGAACTTTTTCATCCTTTTTCGACATTTCAGCGTTGTTTTCCAACTGGTGAAAATCCCTTTTCTAAACTCAGTCTTAAACAAACGGAGAAGGAGGGATTTGAACCCTCGCGCCGCTACTAACGACCTACTCCCTTTCCAGGGGAGCCCCTTCGGCCAGCTTGGGTACTTCTCCAAGAGCGGAGAGGGTGGGATTCGAACCCACGCGCCCTTTCGGACAAACGGTTTTCAAGACCGCCTCGTTATGACCACTTCGATACCTCTCCAAGATACCTAATTGCCGATTTCAGCAAACTATTAAGTTGTATCGCATTTGCGACGTTGATTATTCTATCATAGTACTTTACGAAATGTCAACACTTTTTTACTATTTTTTTCGCTATTTTTTTATATTCTTGCAGTTTATTAAAAATATGTATTATTTACCTAAAAAAGCTTCTGCAATCACCAGATCCTCTGGGGTTGTAATCTTAATATTTTCATATTTTCCCGTAAAAACCTGCACTTCATGATTAAGCATCTTCTCTACTACCATCGCATCATCCGTTACCTGGATCCAATTCTGCTTCATCAATTTCCCGTATGCCTTTAAAAGAAGATCTGCTAAAAAAACCTGTGGTGTCTGTATTGCCCACAATGTTGCCCGATCCGGTGTAGACTCCACCCGTTGTCTTTCATTTACAATTTTAATTGTATCTTTCACCGGCATTCCCGCGATACAGGCATCAGACTTGCAGACACACTCATACGCTCTTTCTATGATACCTTCATCTATAAACGGTCTTGCACCATCATGAATATATACATATCCCTTTCTTTTTATTACCTGCAAACCATTCCATACCGAATTGAACCGTTCAGCTCCACCTTCAACAATCCTGCTGACTTTTGTAAAGCCATACTGGTCTACGATTTCTTTCCTGCAATATTCCTGCTCATCTTTTCCTGTAACCAGTATAATCTCATCTATAAACTCCGACTCCTGAAAAGTGCGTAACGAATAAAAAAGGACAGGATGCCCTCCCATAAGTAAATACTGCTTATGTGTAGTTGTTCCCATTCTTTTTCCACTGCCCGCCGCCAGTACGATAGCCGTACAATATGATTTTTCCATTTTATCCTTATTCATCTCAGCGTTCTCCCAATTTCAGGTTCGGAACTGCGTTCAGATCCAGTCCTGCTCTTGCTCCTGAAATATATTCATAGTAAGCTGCTGCCCCGATCATTGCTGCATTATCCGTACAAAGAATCGGAGACGGACGATAGAATTTCATTTTTCTTTTTTCACATGCCTCGATCATTGCCGCACGCAAAGCTGAATTTGAAGCCACTCCGCCTGCGATTGCGAATTTTGAGATCCCCAGTTCTTCTGCTGCTTTCATTGAATTTCCTACCAGCACTTCTACAACTGCTTTCTGGAATGACGCAGCCAGATCCGCCGGATCAAAGCTCTCACCTTTCATTTTACAGCCATTAATATAATTCAGCACTGCTGATTTCAGTCCACTGAAGCTAAAGTCATATTCTGCCCCGTCAACCTTTGCTTTCGGGAATTTCACTGCATCCGGATTTCCTTCTTTTGCAATCCTGTCAATTTTCGGTCCACCCGGATATCCAAGTCCGATTGCACGTGCCACCTTATCATACGCCTCACCCGCCGCATCATCTCTGGTCCGTCCAAGAATTTCATATTTTCCATAATCTTCTACTTTTACAAGGTGCGTATGTCCTCCTGATGCCACCAGACAAAGAAACGGTGGTTCAAGATCCGGATGTTCAATATAGTTTGCTGAAATATGCCCTTCGATATGATGAACTCCGACCAATGGAATTTTTCTCGCCCAGGCAACCGCCTTTGCCGCTGCCACACCAACAAGAAGTGCCCCAACAAGACCGGGACCATATGTCACCCCGATCGCATCTATATCATCTAACGTCTTACCGGCTTCTTTCAAAGTCTCTTCTATCACCTGATTAATTTTCTCAATATGCTTTCTTGATGCAATTTCAGGGACAACACCACCATAAAGTTTATGCAGATCAATCTGTGAAGAAATCACATTTGAAAGAACTTCCCTTCCATTCCGTACAACCGCTGCTGCAGTTTCATCACAGGAACTTTCTATTGCAAGTATTGTTACATCTTTATTTTCCTTCATTTTTTCACGCCTCTCATTCTTCAAACATAAGATCTACTGATTTTCCGTCTTTTCCTGCTTTTGCATTTGGGAAAATCTTTCTTACGTCTTCCATATAAGGTTCCGGTCTGGTCAGTGACGGGCTGTAATGCGTAAGCCACAGTTCTTTTACCTGCGTCTCTCTCGCCAGCTCAGCCGCTTCATAAAAGGTCATATGTTTATATTCCACTGCTTTTGCCGCCTTTTCTCTTTCACCGTACATTCCTTCGCAAATGAAGAGATCGGAATCTTTCGCATTCTTCCGTATAGAATCAGTGGGTCTGGTATCTGTCGTATAAGTCAGTTTAATCCCCTTCCTCGGCGGTCCAAGAACCATCTCAGGGGTAAAATGTCCTTCCTCTGCCTCCACACATTCTCCACGCTGAAGAACACTCCAGTATTTTTGAGGAATATTCTGTTCTTTCGCTCTTACAGGATCAAATTTTCCTGACCGGTCAATCTCGATGGTATATCCGTAACAAAGCACATTATGGTTTACACGAAATGCCTTCAGACGATATCCATTCATTTCAAAACATTGTTCCGCTCCTTCAATTTCTTTGTAAATGATCGGAAATGGGAGCTCCGGTGCGATGACCCTCAGGCAGCCTACTACCTGTTCAAGTCCCTTAGGCCCTATCAGCGTCAACGGTTCTTTACGGTCTGCATTTCCCATGGTAAGAAGCAGTCCCGGAAGTCCACTGATATGGTCCCCATGATAATGAGTAAAGCAGATCACATCAATCGGTTTAAAACTCCATCCTTTTTCCTTTACAGCAACCTGTGTTCCTTCTCCACAGTCAATCAGGAGACTGCTCCCGTTATAACGGGTCATCAGTGCTGTCAGAAAGCGATAAGGAAGCGGCATCATGCCTCCGCTTCCAAGTAAACATACATCTAACATATTTTTCCTCTATTCTTATTTTTCAATTTCAGCCGGAATGAGGAACCCCTTCAATAACCGGTCATAGCACTCCTCACATAAGTCAAATTGATGATGCTCCCCGTCCTTTTCAGAAAAATAGCCCCAGGTATGCTCCACACAAAGAACTTCTTCCTCCGGTCTTCCACTTATGACACTGATCTCTCTTCCGCACTGATTACAAATGATCTTTGAAATTTCTTTCGTCTTTTTTAATTGATACTGGTGCATACAATCTCCTCCTGCGTAACTGTCATTTTCTTTATCACGCCTTCATTATAGCGAGCGTATGCCTCTGTGCCTACTGGAAAGTGATGGTTATCCGCTAATCTGCATACTCATCAACACAGCATCTTCTTCTGGTTCAGTATAAAAACTCTTTCTGATCCCATCCTCTTTAAATCCAATTTTTTCATAAAATGCCTGTGCTGTATGATTTCTTTCGCGTACATCAAGAAGGATCTTTCCAGCTTTTCGCTGTGTTCCCTCTTCCTGAAGTTTCTTCATCAGTGCAGTACCTACCCCCTGACGTTTCACTTCTTCCACAACGGCAACTCTTGCAATCTCAATCTCATCCGCCGCCTGGTATGCAAGCAGATATCCGACCCGTCTTCCGGCCTTCTCTGCCACAAGACAGAGAGCTGTCGGCTGTCTGAGCGTTTCCAGAACCGCTTTTTCACTCCACGCATCTGAAAAACTCTGATGCTCCATCTCTGCTACCGCCGCACCATCTTCTATCGTCATACCACGGACTTCCGGCTTTGCATTTTTTTCTTTTTCTGCCCGTTCCCGTTCCGCCTGTGATATCCGCAGGTAATCTGGTTTATGCTCTGCTGCTGTCTCGAATTTACCTTCACGGTAATAGCAGATTCCAAGAGATCCAACCACTGCCGCTCTCTGCCTGTTCATATATGCCGGTGCAAAAGAATACGGAACTTCCATACCCGCTTCTATCATTTCTTCATAGACCGGCACACCATCTCCAAGGAATACAACCGGACGTCCATAACTGTTCAGTTTCTGAATCAGTTCTTCTACCGGAAGTGCCATCTGCTTTTCCATCACCTGAAATTCCGGTTCTTCAAGTCCTTTCCCGCTGTCCTTTCCCTTTACGAAAGTATAAAGACCCGTATATACCTGCTTTCTTCTTGCATCCATGATCGGGCAGATCACATCTGTGCATCCATAAACATTATAAGCCAGTGCATCTACAGTCGGTACATGGATCAACGGTTTGTTCAGTGCCAGTCCAAGTCCCTTTGCAGTTGCCGATCCGATCCTCAGTCCTGTAAATGATCCGGGGCCTCCTGCCACCGCGATCGCATCCAGGGTAGAAAGATCCAGATCTACCATTCTTGTCATCTCATCGATCATTGGAAGAAGAGTCTGAGAATGCGTCTTTTTATAATTCACAGTATATTCCGCAATGGTCTGCGTATCTTCAACGATCCCTACGGTCGCAGTTAAACCCGAACTGTCTATTGCCAACACTCTCATACGTTACTTTTCCCTCTTTCCTCTATTGTGATCCTTCGGAAGTCGAATCCCTGTTCCAGATCTTTCTCAATGGTAATGTTCACCCGGTTCTCCGGCAGGATCTCCTCGATCAGATTTGCCCACTCGATCAGTGAGACTCCCTCACCCGACACATATTCATCAAATCCTACTTCATCCATCTCTTCAACATCGCCGATCCGGTAAACATCAAAATGATAAAAGGGCAGACGCCCTCCTTCATATACCTGGACAATCGTAAACGTAGGGCTATTCACCGGCTCTTCAATCCCAAGCCCTTTTGCAAGCCCCTGCGTAAATACGGTTTTTCCCACACCAAGATCTCCGGTCAGGGTAATCACCTGACCGGGATATGCTTTTTCACCAAGACTTTTTCCGACCTGAAATGTCTCTTCAGGACTTCTTGTCTCTATTATCATAGTTTCTGCCTCTTTTCTGTACCCGGAATCTCACGGTCTGCCCGATTAATGATGGAACAGACGAATACCTGTAAATGCCATCGCCATCTGATATTTATTGCATGTTGCGATCACATTATCATCTCTCACAGAGCCGCCCGGCTGTGCAATATATTTTACGCCGCTCTTATTGGCACGTTCGATATTATCGCCAAATGGGAAGAACGCATCAGAGCCAAGTGCTACATCTGTCATCTGATCCAGCCATGCACGCTTCTCTTCTCTTGTAAACACTTCCGGTTTTACCTTAAATGTATTTTCCCATACTCCGTCCGCAAGAATATCCATATATTCCTCGCCAATATAAAGATCAATTGCATTATCACGGTCTGCCCGTCCTATTCCATCCTTAAACTGTAAATCCAGGACTTTTGGATTCTGACGAAGCCACCAGTTATCTGCTTTCTGTCCCGCAAGGCGTGTACAATGGATTCTGGACTGCTGTCCTGCTCCGATTCCGATTGCCTGTCCGTCCTTTACATAGCAGACAGAATTAGACTGTGTATATTTTAAAGTGATCATTGAAATCGCAAGATCAATCTTTGCTTCATCCGGAATAACTTTATTCTCAGTCACAACATTAGAGAAGAAATCTTTATCAATATGAAGTTCATTCCTTCCCTGTTCAAAAGTAATTCCGAAGACCTCTTTATGTTCAAGCGGAGCCGGAACATAATCCGGATCGATCTGAATGATATTATAATTTCCTTTTTTCTTCTGCTTCAGAAGTTCCAAAGCTTCCGGTTCGTATCCAGGTGCGATCACTCCATCTGAAACTTCTCGCTTGATCAGTCTTGCCGTATCTACATCACATACGTCTGACAAAGAAATGAAATCTCCAAAAGAAGACATTCTGTCCGCACCTCTGGCACGTGCATAAGCACTTGCCAATGGAGAAAGGTCTCCCAGATCATCCACCCAGTAAATTTTTGCCAGGGTCTCTGTCAGCGGAAGTCCTACGGCTGCCCCTGCCGGAGATACGTGCTTAAAAGAAGTAGCTGCCGGAAGGCCGGTTGCCTTTTTAAGCTCTGATACCAGTTGCCATCCATTAAAAGCATCTAAAAAATTAATATAACCTGGTCGTCCGCATAAAACTTTGATCGGCAGTTCACTTCCATCATTCATATAAATTCTTGACGGTTTCTGATTCGGGTTACATCCATATTTCAGTTCTAATTCGTTCATTCTTCTTCTCCATTCTTTCGTGATCTGATCTGTCTGGTTACCGTTCTTTCTATTTCTGATTTTTATTTACGATCTTTGTCTCGTACTTACCTGTCTCAATATCAATATAACGTACAAAAAGAGAAACTTTATTTTCCTGATTCAAACTGTTCCAGAGAAGTTCTGTAAATTCTTCCATACTGTCAGGTACCTGGATCAGCTTCGGCTCTCCTTCAAAACTTGGGAGTGGATCACTATCGCACATATAAGTATGGATAAAATGTCCCTCTCCTGCTGCCGGGTTCTCATAGGCAAATGTATAGCGGTTGCAGCTCTCCGGGTTGCCATTATTACTCTTCAAGATGGACATTGCGTAATTGTATCTTCCATTTTCAATGTGCATCACACCTGAAATACGTGGTGTATAATTTGGAGCATCCGGTTCAAATTCCCTGCTTCTGAGAGACTGCTCAAATGTAAGCTGTCTATCCATTCCTTCGTAGATCGTATCCGTCTGGTCTCCGTTGGTCACGATCGTCTTATTCCCAAGAACTCTTACAGGTGCATAAATGATCAGACTCGGGTCAGTCAGCTTTGACGGATCAAACGCCTGTGTATGAATCCCTTCTCCCTCTTCCACAAATACGCGATTCCGGCTATTTTCACTCCGTCCCATAATGAAATAGGCAGTGACAGCCTTTTTTCCATCAGGGGTCTTTCCGATAATGATCCCTCTTCCCGGATAAGAATTGTTCTTCAGTTCCTGCTCGATCGACAGCATCTTCATTCGTCTTTTCTCCTTTCAGTTTCCAGTAAAAACTTCTCCTAAATTTACATTCAGGAGAAGTATATCATGTGCATTATATTTTCGCAAGATTTGATGTAAGCAGCCTGGACAGCTCTGCTGCCGAAATTCCAAGAACATACTGCATTTCACTGTACAGGGCATGCTCCAGCAGCATCTGATATTTCTTGTCCATACTTGTCATACTGCCACGCCGCTTTGTCCTTGTATAGAGAGTTCTCAGGACTCTCACCCAGTTCTCCGGTTTAAAATCCGAAATACAATCTTTATACTCCTGTTCCCGGAACTTTTCATTTTTTACGCTCAGCACTTCGATCTTATCTACGCAGTCCAGTAAATGCTTTGCCTCTTCAAAGCTCACCGGCCGACGGATATTTTTTTCATCATCTGTAGGTACATAAGCCTTATCCTTTGCATTTTCTATGGACTGTAACGTATAATACTTCTTTTTACTGTCCGCAAATGAAAAATCCAGCGTACCAATTTCTTCCACTTTGTACATTCCTCTGCATTTATAAACTACCGCATCTCCTCTGCTGAGCATTTCATATCCTCCTTTTCCTGAATCTTATGATGTCAGGGGCAAAAGGTCTGAAACCACGTGTGCTTGCACACTGGTGGTAAAATGACCTTGAGACCCGCCCCGATATGAGCATAAAAGTGGGGCGTAAGCGCCATGATATGCGAATAGCGGGTAGGATTGTGGGAGTGCGTAGCACGAAACAATCCGTTGGCATCATTGTTGGGGGCTTTTGACCCCAACATCTTTATAATTATACATTAAAAATAATGTTGAAATATGGTCTCAAGTGTAGTATAATTTTTACAATTTGAGAAAGTGGGCGCTCTGGAACGAAAGACTCCAAGAGTGCCTTTACTATGTCAAAGTATGTAAGAGAAACTGCAGGTGGCAGATTCTCCCTATGCAAAGATAAATTTTACGAAGGGAAAGGGTGAACAGATGAAAGCGTTTCTTATTTTGGAAGACGGTACTGTGTTTACAGGAACAAGCATTGGTTCGACGAAGGATATGATCAGTGAGATCGTATTTAATACCTCGATGACAGGTTATCTGGAGGTGTTGACGGACCCTTCTTATGCAGGACAGGCTGTTGTCATGACCTATCCGCTGATCGGTAACTATGGTATTACACCAGACATGGAGTCTAGGAAGGCATGGCCTGACGGCTATATTGTGAGAGAACTGTCCCGTATGCCGAGCAATTTCAGATGCGAAGGCACAATTCAGGATTTCCTTAAAGAACAGGATATTCCGGGAATTGCAGGGGTGGATACACGTGCTCTGACAAAAATCCTGAGAGAAAAAGGAACTATGAACGGTATGATCACGACGAATGAGAATTATAATCTTGATGAGATCTTACCGAAGTTAAAGGCATATACGGTCGGTGATGTCGTATCAAAGGTGACATGTGCCGAAAAATATGTATTGGAAGGAAATGGAAAGAAAGTTGCACTTCTTGATCTTGGAGCAAAGAATAATATTGCAAAATCTTTGAACAGGCGTGGATGCGAAGTGACGGTTTATCCGGCACATACACCGGCAGAAGAAATTATTTCTTCTAATCCGGACGGCATCATGCTTTCTAATGGACCTGGAGATCCGGCAGACTGCACATCAATTATTGAGGAAATCAGAAAATTATACAATACAGATATCCCGATTTTTGCTATTTGTCTGGGTCATCAGTTAATGGCTCTGGCTACCGGTGCGACAACGCATAAGCTGAAATACGGACACCGTGGAGGAAATCATCCGGTGAAAGATCTTCAGACCGGACGTGTCTATATTTCATCCCAGAACCATGGTTATGTAGTAGATGATGAGAATGTAGATCCAAAGATTGCAGTTCCGGCATTTAAGAATGTAAATGATGGAACGAATGAGGGACTTGCATATGTAGGAAAGAATATCTTTACGGTGCAGTTCCATCCGGAAGCTTGTCCGGGACCGCAGGATTCAGGATACCTGTTCGACAGATTCATTGAGATGATGGGAGGGACGAAATAATGCCAAGAGATAATAGTATTAAGAAAGTATTAGTGATTGGTTCGGGTCCGATCGTCATCGGGCAGGCAGCGGAGTTTGACTATGCAGGAACCCAGGCGTGCCGTTCTCTGAAAGAAGAAGGAATCGAAGTTGTTCTGCTGAACTCTAATCCGGCTACGATCATGACGGATAAGGATATTGCAGACAGAGTATATATTGAACCTCTGACAGTAGAAGTGGTTGAGCAGTTGATCAAGAAAGAAAAACCGGACAGCGTACTTCCTACTCTGGGAGGACAGGCAGGACTGAACCTTGCCATGGAGCTTGAGGAGGCTGGATTCCTGAAAGAAAATGGGGTTCGTCTGATCGGAACAACTTCTGAGACGATCAAGAAAGCGGAGGATCGTCTTGAGTTTAAAGCAACGATGGAAAAGATCGGTGAACCGGTTGCCGCTTCACTGGTTGTTGAAAATGTGGAAGATGGTCTTGCATTTGCAAATGAGATCGGATATCCGGTTGTTCTCCGTCCGGCTTATACACTTGGCGGAAGTGGCGGTGGTATTGCCCATGATCCTCATCAGTTGGTAGAGATCCTTGAGAACGGACTTCGTCTTTCCCGTGTAGGTCAGGTCCTTGTAGAACGCTGTATTGCAGGATGGAAAGAGATCGAGTATGAGGTAATGCGTGACGGAAATGGAAACTGCATTACGGTATGTAATATGGAAAATATTGATCCGGTGGGTGTCCATACAGGAGACAGTATCGTAGTAGCTCCATCGCAGACGCTGGGAGATAAAGAGTATCAGATGCTTCGTACCTCCGCACTGAATATCATCAGTGAACTGAATATTACAGGTGGATGTAACGTACAGTATGCTCTTCATCCGGAGACATTTGAATATTGCGTTATCGAGGTAAATCCTCGTGTAAGCCGTTCTTCCGCACTTGCTTCTAAGGCAACAGGATACCCGATCGCCAAAGTTGCGGCAAAGATCGCTCTTGGATATAATCTGGATGAGATCCAGAATGCAATCACAAAGAAGACCTACGCAAGTTTCGAGCCAATGCTTGATTATGTAGTTGTAAAGATTCCGCGTCTTCCATTTGATAAGTTTATCAGTGCAAAGAGAACTCTTACGACTCAGATGAAAGCAACCGGAGAGGTTATGAGTATCTGCAATAACTTTGAAGGAGCTTTGATGAAAGCAATCCGTTCACTGGAGCAACATGTAGACAGTCTGATGTCCTATGATTTCACCGGTCTGACAGATGACGAACTCCTGGAGCAACTGGAGATCGTTGATGATATGCGTATGTGGAGAATTGCGGAGGCCTGCAGAAGAGGTGTGGATTATGATGTGATCCACAACATTACAAAGGTTGACAAGTGGTTCATTGATAAATTTGCGATCATCACAGAGATGGAGACAGCACTGAAGACCCAGGAACTCACACCGGAACTTCTGAAAGAAGCTAAGAGAATTGAGTTCCCTGACAATGTGATCGCTGAACTGACAGGAAAGACAGAGCAAGAGATCCATGATATGCGTCATGAAAATGGTATCGTGGCAGCATATAAGATCGTAGATACCTGTGCGGCGGAGTTCGCGGCAGAGACTCCATACTACTATTCCGTTTATGGTAGTGAGAATGAAGTTGAAAAGACAGATGCGAAGAAGAAAGTTCTTGTCCTTGGATCAGGTCCGATCCGTATCGGACAGGGAATCGAGTTTGACTTCTGTTCTGTACATTGTACATGGGCATTTGCAAAAGAAGGATATGAAACGATCATTGTAAATAATAACCCGGAGACAGTAAGTACAGACTTTGATATTGCTGATAAGCTGTATTTTGAGCCGCTGACACCGGAAGATGTAGAGAGTATCGTTGATATTGAGAAGCCGGATGGAGCAGTTGTCCAGTTCGGTGGACAGACAGCGATCAAGCTGACAGAAGCACTGATGAAGATGGGAGTTCCGATCCTTGGAACATCCGCAGAAAATGTAGATAAAGCAGAAGACCGAGAACTCTTTGATGAGATTCTTGAGGAGTGTCAGATCCCACGTCCGACAGGTGGTACTGTATTTACGGCTGAGGAAGCAAAAGAGGTTGCCAACAGACTTGGATATCCGGTTCTGGTTCGTCCTTCCTATGTACTTGGAGGACAGGGAATGCAGATTGCCATCAATGATAATGATATTGATGAGTTTATCGGCATTATCAACCGGATCGCACAGGATCATCCGATCCTTGTTGATAAATATCTTCAAGGAAAAGAGATCGAGGTCGATGCAGTATGCGACGGAGATGATATCCTGATTCCGGGAATCATGGAGCATATCGAGCGTGCAGGTATCCATTCAGGAGACAGTATTTCGGTATATCCGGCACAGAGCCTGACGGACGGTGCAAAGGCAAAGATCGCAGAATATACAAGAAGACTTGCAAAGTCACTGCATGTAATCGGAATGATCAATATCCAGTTTATTGTATGCGGCGAAGAGGATGTATATGTAATTGAGGTAAATCCGCGTTCCAGCCGTACTGTTCCGTATATCAGTAAGGTAACAGGAATCCCGATTGTACCGCTTGCTACGCAGGTGATCATCGGAAAGAAGATCAAAGAACTTGGTTATACACCGGGACTTCAGCCGGAGGCAGATTATGTAGCAGTCAAGATGCCGGTATTCTCCTTTGAGAAGATCCGCGGTGCAGATATCAGCCTTGGACCTGAGATGAAGTCCACAGGAGAGTGTCTGGGTATTGCAAAGACATTTGATGAAGCTCTTTATAAAGCATTCCTTGGAGCAGGAATCAAACTTCCAAAATTCAAGAATATGATCATGACAGTTCGTGATGAGGATCATGCAGATGCAGTAGAGATCGGAAGAAGATTTGAAAAGATCGGATACCATATCTTCGCTACAAGCGGAACTGCACGTGCCTTAAATGAAGCGGGAGTGAAAGCAACTCCGGTTCGCAAGATTGAGCAGGAGTCACCGAATCTTCTGGATCTGATCCTTGGACATAAGATCGATCTGGTTATCGATATTCCGGCACAGGGAGCAGAACATTCCAAAGATGGATTCGTGATCCGCAGAAATGCGATCGAGACAGGAGTGAATGTCCTGACTGCCATCGATACAGCTCATGCACTGATCACCAGTCTGGAAAATACAGATATTAAGAAGCTGACACTGATCGATATTGCGACAGTACAGTAAAAGCAGGCAGAGTAAGAGAGAAGAAATAAGCCATAAAAAATCCCGTTCCTGATGGAGCGGGATTTTTTGGCATCGGGGAAAATATTCCATATTTTCAATATTGGATTTCTGTCAGAAATAATCCATCAGACGGACAGAAATTTCCGGGAGTTTCATTTCCTTCAAAAATAGAAAGAATACAGTCAGGGGAACGCTTTCCCTGACCGATTTCCAGTAATGTGCCGACAATGAGCTGTGGCATGGAAGGAAGAAACGCATTTGCCGTAAGGCGGAAGGAAAGCTGTTCTTTATTCTGTATAAAATCAAGATAAAGCAGTTCTTTTTTTGTCCCTTTCTTTTTCCGTACAGGGGAAAAAGATTGAAAATCATGCTTCCCGATCAGACAGGAAGCAGCCTGCTTCATCAAAGCAAGGTCAGGAGCAGGAAAAAAATGAGCCTGATATCTGGAATGGAATACATCATAAACCGAAGCCGTGCAGACATTGTATTCGTAAGTATAAGCACGGATTCCGAGATCCGCACGGAAACGTCCGGAAACCGGTAAAAGAGAAAGTACTTTGATATCCATGGGAAGATACTGGTTCATCTGCTTTTTCAGTACTTCCGGTGAAAATGGTAAATCTGCTTCAAAAGAACAGACCTGACAGGAAGCGTGTACACACGGTTCGGTTCTGACGGCCGCATGAAGTGTTACAGGCTGTCCGAGCAGTCGCGTAAGAACCTGCTCCAGTTTATAACTGACAGTTTTTACTGATTTTTCATTTTTTGTCCATCCGAGGTAACGGGTTCCGTCATATTGAAGAGTCATTTTAAAATTATTCATGGTAAAATCCTCAGTGATTCATAAGAATGTTTGTATCAGAAAATTAATATTTTCAGACGTACTTATTTTAATAAAAAATATCAGAAAAGTACAGAGTACAATGCAGATTTTTCTGAGCTATATTGTCTGGCCCAGGCACTGTCAGCAGTAATGAGTATTTTGCCCGACGGGAACCGGAACAATCACATGACAAGCAGAGAAAAGAATGATATGATAAAAACTGTCAGAAATTATGAGGTGAACGAAAATGAATGAAATGAAAAAAGAAATAAAAAAGGAACAAGAAATAGAAAATAAAATAAAAAAAGAACATGAAATGGAACGGGAAATAGAAAGAACCGTATCGGATTCGCGGGTAGAGACAGTCCATATGGTACGCCCGAACCATATGAATGCAGCAGGCAGATTGTTCGGAGGACAACTGATGCAGTGGCTGGACGAAGTCGCGGGACTTGTAGCAAAACGCCATATCAGAGGAAATGTCATTACGGCTTCTGTTGACAACCTCAGATTCATTCATGGTGCATATCAGGGAGAAATGGTTGTCATCATTGGAAAAGCAACCTATGTCGGAAATTCTTCTATGGAAGTGCGGGTGGATACTTATGTGGAGCATCTTTCAAACGGAATGCGTTATCCAATTAATCGAGCTTATTTTACAATGGTAGGACTGGATGAGAAGGATAAACCATGCAGAATACCAAGGCTCACTATCAAGTCAGAAGAAGAAAAAGCAGAATGGGAAGCAGCGGAAAAGAGAAGAGAAATGAGGATGCACAGGCGGAAGGAAGGTTTTTGAAAAGAGAATTGTTGAGGTGATACGCAGTGAAGCAACAAAAATTATTAAGTCTGATTCGTCAGGCCATTGAGGAGTATCATATGCTGGAAGACGGAGACAGAGTTGCTGTGGGAGTCTCAGGAGGAAAGGATTCTCTGACATTACTTTATGCGATGAGGCAGTTGCAGAGATTTTATCCGAAAAACTTTGAATTATCTGCGATTACATGCAATGTGGGATTTGAGGGAATGGATTTTACCGGTGTTTCAGATTTCTGCGACAGTCTGAAAATCCCATATGAGCAGGTGGACACAAGGATTGCCGAGATTGTCTTTCAGGAAAATCCGGAGATAAGACCCTGCTCTCTGTGTGCGAAGCTGAGAAAAGGTGCCATGTATAAACGGTTAGCTGAGCTTGGAATCAATAAAATAGCCTATGCACATAATAAAGATGATTTTATAGAGACCGCTCTCATGTCTCTGATCTATGAGGGAAGGTTTTATGCATTTCCACCGATGACGGTTCTGCCTGAAGCCGGAGTAACGGTGATTCGTCCGATGATGTATGTTCCGGAAAAAGGAGTTGCCAATTTTGTAGTGGAACAAGGAATCCAGATTGTGAAAAATGCATGCCCGGTAGATGGATCGACAAAAAGAGAATATGCCAGGCAGCTTATGGAGCAGATTAACAGGGAGACACCTGGGGCAAAGGACAGGATGATGCATGCGATTGTGAATGGAAGATTTTCGGATTGGCCGGGATAAATTTGTATTTGTTGGGGTGATACGCTTGTAAAGCAAAAAGCTTCTTTGTAGCAAGGCGGACGCGGAAATCAGAGATATTCCTTCGCGGTGCAGGCCCGCTTTACCTCAGCCCGTTGACCGTTTGTAACTCGAAAGTGGAAATCTTCGTGCAATGGCACTCGATTTACTTTCTCTAACAAACGCTGCAAAGTGTCTTCGGAACGCTCCTGCTAATGCACCTGCTCAGGAACACCCTGCTTTCCGCTGACCATCTCGATAAGAAGTTTTTAGCTCCACAGCGTATTCACTCAACAATGCAAATTTAAAAAGAATAGAAAAAAGCCGGATGGCTATTGACTAAGATATTCGATCGTAAATATTAGATAGTAGATATTGTATTTAATATTTGACTAATCATTCATCTTAGTTGATAGCCATCCGGCTCTTTATTTCTTATTGGAATTTCGTCTTTGTTGGGAGAAACTGTTCTGGCATGAGGGAAAATTTTCTGATTTGAAAAGCCTAATATCCGCCCTTGCTGTTGCGTGAGCAGTGCATTGACAGGGAGCGTTCCGAAGACACTTTGCCCAACTTGTTAAGGAACGTAAACAGGAGTGCCTCTGCACGAGTGTTTCCACGTTCCTGTTACAAGTTGTCAACGGGCTGAGGTAAAGCGGGTCCTGCACTGCGATGCAACAACAAGGGCGGATATGAACGTTTTTTCATCAGATACTTTCTACTGCCGAGATATTTTCACCCCAACAAATACAAATTTATTACACTTCCTCCGCCAACTCTTCCCACCGCTCGTACAAGGCTTCCAGCTTTTCCTCATTTTCAGCCCGCTCGGTAGAAAGTTTCTGACATTCAATGGAGTTGGAATAAATTTCTTCTTTTGTCAGTTCTTCATCGATTACGGTATTTCGTTCTTCCAGCTTTGCAATTTCTTCTTCTGTCTTTTTCAGATCGTTTTTGCGTTTCCGCTCTTTTGCCTGCTGTTCTTTCTGCTCCTGCCAGCTCAATTTGGATTCTGTCTGATTCTCGGAAGAAGATTCCGAGGGAGCAATACCGGCAGATACGGCAGGGGCAGATGCGTATGCCCGGGTCAGTTCTTCTTTCTTTTCAAGATAGTAGTCATAGTTTCCGATATAATTTACAAAAGTCTGATTGACAAGCTCCAAAATGCGGGAACAGGTCTGATTAATAAAATACCGGTCATGGGAGACATAAAGAACCGTTCCGCTGTAGTTGTTCAGGGCTTCTTCCAGGATTTCCTTGGAGGTAATATCCAGATGGTTGGTAGGTTCATCGAGAATCAGGAAATTTGCCTCGGACAGCATCAGCTTTGCGAGGGATACACGTCCTTTTTCGCCACCGCTGAGTGTACGGATTTGTTTAAAGACTTCCTCCCCGGTAAACTGAAATGCAGCAAGTGTATTGCGGATCTGTGTATTAGTCAGGGATGGGTAGTCATCGGAAATTTCATCGAAAATCGTCTTTTCATCATGAAGGACGTGATGTTCCTGATCGTAATATCCGATTTTGACTTTTGATCCAAGCGTGAAAGATCCCTCGTCTGCAGAGACTACTTGGTTGATAATTTTTAACAGGGTAGTTTTTCCTGTACCATTATCACCAATGATGGCAACGTGTTCCCCGCGATGGATCTCAAAGCTGATATCCTGAAAAAGTTGCTGGCTGTCAAAGCGTTTGGACAGATGTTCAACTGTCAGGACGTCCGATCCACTGATACAGGACGGCTCAAGAGAAAAGTGCATTTCGCGGACGCTTTCAACAGGCTTTTCAACAGGAGTGATACGGTCCAACATTTTTTCCCGGCTTTCAGCCCGCTTGATGGATTTCTCCCGGTTGAAAGAACGAAGTTTCTCGATGACTGCCTGCTGATGCTTTATTTCACGCTGCTGGTTCATGTATTCTTTCAGGCGGGCATCACGGATCTGTTGCTTTTTCGCTGCATAGGCTTTGTAGTTTCCCATATACATACGAATATGAGCCTGATCGACCTCAATGACTTTTGTTACGACACGGTTCAGAAAATACCGGTCATGGGAAACAATCAATACGGCTCCTGAATAATTTAAAAGATACGTTTCCAACCATGCAATGGAATTAAGATCCAGATGGTTGGTCGGCTCGTCCAGTAAGAGGATATCAGGGCTTGTCAGAAGCAGTTTTCCAAGAGAGACTCGTGTCTTCTGACCTCCTGAGAGGGTATCGGTCTGCTTGGAAAAATCATCCTCTGTAAATCCAAGCCCCTTCAGGACACCGGTGATTTCACTTTCGCAGGCATAGCCATTTTTGGCCTCATATTCAGACTGAAGCCGGTTGTATGTATCCAGCCGGTTTTTCAGATCTTCCCCGGTTAAGGATTTCAGTTCCTGCTCGATGGAACGAAGCTGGGATTCCATTGCAAAGATATCGGCTTTTGCACTTTTTACTTCCTCATAGATTGTATTGCCGGATGTCAGATCCTGACGCTGTGCAAGATAACCGAGAGTCTTCCCTTTAGCAAGAATAACATCGCCACCGTCCAGGGGTTCCTCCCCGATGATCATTTTCAGAATCGTAGATTTCCCGGCACCATTGATCCCGACAAGAGCTGCCTTCTCCCGGTCTTCAATATGAAAAGAACCGTCGCAGACAATGGTATGTTCGCCGAATGCTTTATTCAGATTGTGACAGGCTAAAATCATAATCAATAAACTCCTTATATCATAATTCTTATTTTAAAATGGCTCTTCATTATTATAAAACTCCAAGTATCTATTATATCGAAAATAGCCGAAAATACAAGAAGTAGGAAAGTAAAGTTTGACAGAAGTTTAACTATTCTATATAATGTTGGGTAGATTATGATGTGGAGGGCAATGGAAGTGGAACAAAGAAAAATATCACGTGCCGTAATTTCCAGGCTTCCAAGATATTATAGATATTTGGGAGACCTGCTTGAAGCGGGTGTAGAGAGGATCTCATCCAATGACCTGAGTAAAAAGATGCAGGTAACAGCATCCCAGATCCGGCAGGATCTGAACAATTTCGGTGGATTTGGACAGCAGGGATATGGATATAATGTAAAGTACCTTTATACGGAGATTGGAAAGATACTGGGACTGGATAAGGATCATAACTTTATTATTATCGGTGCCGGTAATCTTGGACAGGCACTGGCAAATTATGCATCATTTGAACGGAATGGATTTATTTTAAAAAGTTTATTTGATGTGAATCCGCGTCTTGAGGGAGTGACGATCCGGGGAATCCCTGTCAGAATGCTGGATGAACTGGAAGGATACCTGCAGGAAAATGATATTGAGATTGCAGCTCTTACACTTCCCAAGTCAAAAGCGGAGGAAGTAGCGGATGTCCTGGTAGCGAATGGGATCAAGGCCATTTGGAATTTTGCACATACGGATCTTACACTTCCCAAGGATGTCATTGTGGAGAGTGTACATCTTGCTGACAGTCTGATGAAATTGTCTTATAATATCAGCCAGCACAATGAAATTCAAAAATAGCAGAGGACTGCTGCGGGTATGGTCATAGCTGGACCGGTCCGCAGCAGTTTGTCTTTAAAAGAAAGGGGACTGCTCATGAGATATTTACCGGACGGAGAACAGATGAAGAAAGCAGATCAGTATACGATCCAGCAGATCGGTGTACCTTCTGTGGTTCTTATGGAGAGGGCAGCATTAAAAATTGTTGAAGTACTGGAAGAAAAGAAAAAGGATTTAAGGCGACCACTGATCGTATGCGGCAGTGGAAATAATGGCGGAGATGGATTTGCTGTGGCAAGACTTCTGGCTGAAAAGGGCTGCCATGTGGATGTGCTTTTTACGGGAAGAGAAAGCTCTATGACGGAAGAATGCAGATTGCAGGCTCAGATCGACAAAAATCTCGGGATTAATTTGTTTACAGAAATCCCCGAGAAAGAGTATACTGTGATCATTGATGCAATTTTTGGCGTTGGTCTGTGCAGAGAAGTTGCAGGACACTACAGAGATGTGATCGGATGGATGAACCGGCAGACGGCACAGAAGGTTGCAGTGGATATTCCATCAGGAATCTGTTCTGCTACAGGAAAGGTGCTTGGTATTGCATTTCAGGCGGAACTGACAGTATCTATGGCATGTCAGAAGCGTGGCTGTGCTTTGTATCCGGGACAGATCTGTGCGGGAGAGGTTGTTCCGGTAACGATCGGGATTGATCCCGAGTACTTTTTTGAACAGAAAAGTGTCTGCATGACCTATGATAAAAAGGAGCTGGGAAATCTGCTGCCGGAAAGAAAAGAGGATTCGCATAAGGGCAGTTTTGGCAGAGTCCTTATGATCACCGGCAGTCCGGGAATGGCAGGAGCAGCTTATCTTTCAGCTACAGCAGCGTATACGGTTGGTGCCGGACTTGTCCAGATCTATACAGCAGAAGAGAACAGGCAGGTACTTCAGGGACTTCTTCCAGAGGCGATCATTTCCTGCTATAGAGAGTATGATGAAGAGAAACTGGATCAACTGATCGGGTGGGCAGATGTCATCTGTATCGGCTGTGGATTAGGACAAAGCAGTAGATCAGAAAAGATTTTGCTGCATACAATAGAGAAAGCAAAGTGTCCCTGCGTGATTGATGCAGATGGACTGAACCTTCTTGCAGGAAGGAAAGATCTGTATAAAAAACTTGGGAAAAATATGATCCTCACCCCTCATATGAAAGAAATGTCCCGGCTGACAGGAATCTCTGTATCAGAAATTGCAGAACGGCGGTTTGAAGTACTTCACCGGTTTACCGAGGAATCCCCGTGTATCTGTGCCTTAAAAGATAGCAGAACGATAGTTGCCCAGAAAGACAGGCAGAACTTCCTTAATCTGGCAGGCAATGCGGCCATGGCAAAAGGCGGTTCAGGAGATGTGCTTGCGGGTGTGATCACCGGACTTCTCGCACAGGGAATGGATGGATTTCAAAGTGCAGTGACGGGCGTTTTTCTGCATGCCTGTGGTGGAGATGAGGCAAGGGATAAAAAAGGTGGTTACAGTGTTCTCGCAAGGGATCTGATCCATGGAATACAGGTAGCGATGAAGAAAGCAAAGGAGTGTAACTAAATGAAGAAATACAGCAGAGTTTGTGCATATATCGATTTGGATGCCATTGCATATAATATGGAGCAGATGAAAAAGCGGATTGGCGAAGACGGAAAACTGATCGCAGTCATCAAGACCGACGGATATGGTCATGGGGCAGTTCCGCTGGCGAAAATGTTTGAAGAGATGCCATATATCTGGGGCTATGCTGTTGCATGTATGGGAGAGGCGGCTGTCCTGCGTGAACAGGGGATCAAAAAGCCGATTCTGGTACTGGGATGTGTCTTCCCGGACGAATACGAAGAGATGGTAGAAAAAGAGATTCGTGCTGCGGTTTATACTGAAGAAATGGCACGGGGAATGTCAGAGGCTGCACAAAGACTTGGAAAGACTGCGTATTTTCATATTAAGATTGATACCGGAATGGGAAGGATCGGATTCCCGGTAACGGAAGAAAGTGCATCTTCCATTGAACGGATCAGCAGGCTTCCGAATGTGCAGACAGAGGCAATGTTTACGCATTTTGCAAAAGCCGACGAGCTGGATAAATCTTATACGTTAAAGCAGCATGAGAAATTTTTATGGATGAAAGAACTGATGGAGGAACGAAATGTTCCGATCCAGTATTTTGACTGTGACAACAGTGCCGGAATCATTGATTTTCCAGATCTCAAGCATGATATTGCGAGAGCGGGAATTTCCATTTACGGAATGTATCCATCAGACGACGTGGATCAGAATGCAGTGAGTCTGCGTCCGGCTCTGCGTCTGGTCAGTCATGTTAGTTTCGTAAAGGAAGTCGGAAAAGGTACATCGATCAGTTACGGTGGCACATATATTACAGAGAAAAAGATGAAGATTGCAACCATTCCGGTGGGATATGGGGATGGGTATCCCAGATCACTGTCAAATAAAGGGTATGTGCTGATCCATGGGAAAAAGGCAAGGATTCTTGGAAGAGTCTGTATGGATCAGTTTATGGTTGATGTAACGGAAATCCCCGATGTGGCATTTATGGATGAGGTGATTCTGATCGGACGGGATCAGGAGGAACAGATCCAGGTGGAGGATCTTGCAGAATTAAGTGGAAGATTCAATTATGAATTTGTATGCTGCCTGAGTAAGAGAATCCCACGTGCTTACCTGAAGAATGGAAAAATCATTTCGCAGACAGATTATTTTTAAAGGACGAATCTGAAGAATTTGTGAATACATCCGATGAATCCGGAGATACTTAAGTATAGCTTAACATAACGGAGATATCGGAGAGTGAAAACAAATGGTCAGACGAGGAGATATTTATTACGCAGATCTAAGCCCCGTGGTCGGATCAGAGCAGGGAGGGATACGACCTGTCCTGGTTATCCAGAATAATATCGGAAACCGGCACAGCCCTACGATCATCTGTGCGGCGATCACTTCAAAAATGAATAAAGCGAAACTTCCGACGCATATCGAGATCAGTACGAGGGATTATAATATAGTAAAAAATTCTGTGATCCTGTTAGAGCAGATCCGTACAATCGACAAGCAGCGACTGAAAGAATATGTATGTCATATAGATTCTGCAATGATGAAAAAAGTAGACGAGGCGATCTGTGTCAGCCTGAATCTGCCTACATAAGACAGGAACGTGGACTTTACAGATGAGAAAAAGCGTGGTAAACTTATTAAGATAATGCTCTGGTTGCGGAGAGCAGGAGGAAGTACAAGTCTTAATTGATTTAAGTCAGATAGAAAAGGAGAATGAAAGTATGTCAGGACATTCTAAATTTGCGAATATTAAGCACAAAAAAGAGAAGAATGACGCAGCAAAGGGAAAGATATTTACAAAGATCGGCCGTGAGCTTGCGATTGCAGTAAAAGAGGGTGGAAGTGCTGATCCGGTGAATAATAGCAGACTTCGTGATGTGATCGCAAAGGCAAAAGCGAACAATATGCCGAATGATACGATCGAAAGAAATATCAAGAAAGCAGCCGGTGAAGGTTCCGCAGATAATTATGAGCGTATTACATATGAGGGATATGGTCCGAACGGAACAGCCATCATCGTAAAGACTCTGACGGATAATAAGAACCGTACAGCATCAAATGTAAGAAATGCGTTTACAAAGGGAGCTGGAAATGTCGGAACTCCGGGATGTGTATCTTTTATGTTTGATGAAAAGGGACAGATTATTATCGATAAAGAAGAGTGTGATATGGACTCAGATGATCTGATGATGCTTGCACTGGATGCGGGTGCTGAAGATTTTAATGAAGAAGAGGACAGCTACGAAGTGCTTACTTCACCGGAGGATTTCAGTGATGTACGTCTGAAGCTGGAAGAGGAGGGAATTGCGATGGCTTCTGCGGAAGTTACGATGATTCCTCAGACTTATGTTGACCTTACAAAAGAAGAGGATATCAAGAACATCCAGAAGACACTGGATCTGCTTGATGAAGATGATGATGTGCAGGATGTATATCATAACTGGAATGAATAAATAACCTACTAAAAAGATATGGAGCAAGCTGAAATTGACAGCCTGCTCCATTTTTTAAGAAAATTTCAAGGAGGAAGAGGAAATGAGCAATTACAGAATTGAGACAAAGTGTGTGCAGTCAGGATATGAACCGGGAAATGGAGAGCCAAGAGTTCTTCCAATTTATCAGAGTACTACATTCCGTTATACCAGCAGTGAGCAGATGGGACGTTTATTTGACCTGGAAGAATCCGGTTATTTTTACACAAGACTGCAGAATCCGACGAATGATGCAGTAGCAGCAAAGATCTGTGATCTGGAAGGCGGAGCAGCGGCAATGCTGACTTCATCCGGTCAGGCAGCTAATTTTTATGCCATTATGAATATTGCAGAAGAGGGAGATCATATTGTATGTGCATCTGCCCTGTATGGCGGAACATATAACCTTTTTGCTCATACAATCCGTAAAATGGGTGTGACGGCTACTTTTGTTGATCCAGACTGCACGGAAGAAGAACTGGAAGCAGCATTTCAGGATAATACAAAGGCAGTATTTGGAGAGACGATTGCAAATCCGGCACTGGTCGTTCTGGATTTTGAAAAATTTGCAAAGGCGGCACATAAGCATGGGGTTCCGTTTATCGTAGATAATACATTTGCTACCCCGATCAACTGCCGTCCGTTTGAGTGGGGGGCTGATATTGTGACGCATTCCACAACAAAGTATATGGATGGTCATGCAACATGTGTAGGCGGTGCGATTGTTGACAGCGGTAATTTTGACTGGGCTGCTTACGGAGATAAATTTGCCGGACTGACAACACCGGATGAGACTTACCATGGAATCATCTATACAGAAAAATTTGGAAAAGGTGCTTATATCACAAAAGCAACTTCCCAGTTGATGAGAGATTTAGGATCGATCCAGTCACCGCAGAATGCATTTCTCCTGAATCTTGGACTGGAGAGTCTGCATCTGCGTATGCCAAGACATTGTGAAAATGCAATTAAGATGGCGGAATATCTGCAGGGACATGAAAAAGTAGCATGGGTAAACTGCCCGTCGTTACCTGGCAATAGGTATTATGATCTGACGCAGAAATATATGCCGAATGGAAGCTGTGGTGTCATCACTTTTGGATTAAAGGGTGGAAGAGAAGCTGCCGTGAAAATGATGGATAAGCTGAAACTGGTTGCTATTGTGACGCATGTGGCAGATGCAAGAAGCTGTGTCCTGCATCCGGCAAGTCATACACACAGACAGATGAATGAGCAGGAACTTCTGGAGGCAGGAGTACAGCCGGATCTGATCCGCTTCAGTCTTGGAATTGAAAATATTGAAGACCTGATCGCTGATGTAAAGCAGGCTTTGGAAGATTAATAACGATGAGAAGGTACAAGTGTAAATTGGATACATTTGTATCTTCTTTTTTATACCGGGGTATGAAGGAAAAACTGACAGTGGCAGAGTGTCTATACAGATCGTATGTTCCGCCCCGGACTGTTGTATGTATTCCTACATATTTATTATAAATCTGTTCATACTATGGTTCAGAACTTGCAGGAGGTGGAATCTATGGGAACAGAAAAAATGGATACAAAACAGGAGCAGAGAAATAAGGAAAATGAAGAGATCCGCGAAATGGGGACGATGGAACTGGGAAAAAAGGGAAACCCGTATGGGATTCAGCTTCTGACGATCATCGGTGAGATTGAAGGACATGAGAATGTATCTGGAAATACAAAGGCTACAAAGTATGAACATTTGCTCCCGCGGCTTGCGGAGGCAGAAGAAAATGATGAGATCGAAGGAGTACTGATCCTTTTAAACACAATGGGCGGGGATGTAGAAGCCGGACTTGGAATTGCAGAAATGATTGCATCCCTTGGAAAACCGACCGTATCACTGGTCCTTGGAGGAAGTCATTCTATCGGAGGACCGTTGGCTGTATCTGCAGACTATTCTTTTATTGTCCCGTCAGGCACGATGATTATTCATCCGGTGCGTTCGTCTGGAATGTTCATCGGAGTGATCCAGAGTTATCGAAATATGGAGCGTACCCAGGACCGCATTACCCGCTTCATTGCGACCCATTCTCATATCTCCCAGGAACGGATCGTGGAGCTGATGCTGGATTCAACGCAGCTCGTGAAAGATGTGGGGACAATGCTGGAGGGAGAGGAGGCTGTCAGAGAGGGAATGATCGATGAAGTGGGAGGGATTCATGAAGCGTTTCAGAAACTTCATGAACTGATCGATGAGGAGAGAAGAAAAAAGAAGCAGGAAAAACCGGATCATTTTTTTGATGACACTAAAAAAAATTGATGGTATACTAAAATAAGTATGTGAAAATAAGGGGGAATTATATGGCTGCGAAGTCAACAAAAGGAAAGAAGAATACAAAAAGTACGGCAAAGAAGACGCAGCAGAAATCCGGACAAAGTCAGAACCGGGATGAGATCAGAGGGGAGATCATCATTCTGGGACTGCTTGCAGTGTGTATCCTTCTTGTCCTCAGTAATTTTGGACTGGGTGGAATTGTAGGCAAGACGGTGTCATCGGTATTTTTTGGCATTTTCGGATTTATGGCATATTTTCTGCCGTTTATCTTATTTGGAGCAGTTGCATTTGGAATTTCCAATAAGGGAAATTCCCATGCTTACATAAAATTAGGAGCAGTTGCTGCATTATTTCTGATCCTGTGCGGAATGATTGAGCTTTTGTTCCATCCATACGATAAGAATGCAACATTATTTTCTTATTATGTCACATCCAGTGAGCATAAGAATGCAGGAGGCTTCGCAGGAGGCTGTCTGATTCGGTTATTTTGTCCGCTTTTTGGAAAGATCGGTGCCGGTGTGATCCTGGTTGTATTGGGAATCATCAGTATTATCCTGATCACAGAGCGTTCTCTTCTGTCTCCCATCGGACGGAAAAGCAAAGTCGCGTATGAAGAGGCAAAAAGAAAGAGACAGGAAACCGCAGTGATCCGTACGAAAGAGCGGGAAAGGAAAGAAAGAGAGCGGCAGACAGCTCAGGAGACAGAAGAGAGCGGAGCAGGAGCTCCTGGTGGAAAAGAGAAAAAGGCAAGAGGAGTTTCTTTTGCAACGACTCTTTTACATGGGGAAGGAGAAGAGGAAGTACCGCGGGAGAGAAAAAGCAGAAGGTGGAGAAAATCTCCTGAGATCCAGGAACTGACCCCGGAAGGGGCAGTCCCTGACGGAGGAGATAGCGAAGAATCGGATCCGGGGCGGTTTGTTATTAACCGTGCAGAACCGCTTACAGCAGAAGAGACAGAGATGACCGGAACAGAAAGATCTGCTGAAGAAGGAGTACCTGATGCAATGCAGATGCCATCTGATCCGCAGGAGATGCCGGCCAGACGGAACAGGAAAAATACGAAAGAAAATGCACAGGCAGTTGCAGCCGAGACAGCCAGTGTAGAGCAGTCTGTCAGAGCAATGGAAGAGCAGCCGCAGAAGATTTACCGCATTCCACCGATGAATCTTCTGGTAAAAGGGAAAAAGGGCGGTGGAGATTCCGATGCACATCTGCGTGCCACAGCATTAAAGCTGGAGCAGACACTTCAGAACTTTGGAGTAGGGGTTCATGTCACCAATGCAAGCTGTGGTCCGTCTGTGACCCGGTATGAGCTGCAGCCGGAACAGGGAGTAAAAGTCAGCAAGATTGTCGGGCTGGCAGATGATATCAAGCTGAATCTTGCTGTTGCTGATCTGAGGATCGAAGCTCCTATACCGGGAAAAGCTGCTGTCGGGATTGAAGTCCCGAACAGTGAAAATACAGCCGTTATGCTGAGAGATCTGTTGGAGTCCGATGAGTTCAAGAACAGCAGATCACCGATCTCCTTTGCAGTTGGAAAAGATATTGCAGGAAAAGTTGTTGTGGCAGATATTGCAAAAATGCCGCATCTCCTTGTCGCAGGAGCGACAGGTTCAGGTAAATCTGTCTGCATCAATACCCTGATCATGAGCATTATCTACAAAGCAGATCCGGAAGATGTGAAGCTGATCCTGGTAGATCCGAAAGTTGTAGAACTGAGTGTATATAACGGAATCCCGCATCTGATGATTCCGGTTGTAACTGATCCGAAAAAGGCTGCCGGGGCTTTGAACTGGGCAGTTGCCGAGATGGAAAAGCGTTATAAGCTTTTCGCTGAGTACAATGTAAGGGACCTGAAAGGATTCAATGAAAAAGTCCTGAGAGGTGAGACCGGAGAAGATGCAAAGAAAAAACTTCCACAGATCATTATCATCATTGATGAGCTTGCAGATCTGATGATGGTAGCTCCCGGAGAAGTGGAGGGGGCGATCTGTCGTCTTGCACAGTTGGCACGTGCGGCGGGGCTTCATCTGATCCTTGCGACCCAGCGTCCGTCAGTGAATGTCATCACGGGACTGATCAAGGCAAATATGCCGTCAAGAATTGCATTTTCAGTTTCATCGGGAGTGGATTCGCGTACGATCATTGATATGAACGGGGCAGAAAAGCTGCTGGGAAAAGGAGATATGCTGTTCTATCCATCCGGTTATCCAAAGCCGGTGAGGGTGCAGGGATCCTTTGTCTCTGATAAAGAAGTTCAGAAAGTTGTAGATTATCTGATTGACAAAAATGGAAGTACGGCTTACAGTAATGAACTGGAAGAACATATGATGACTGCTGATGTTCCGACATCCATTTCAGGAGTATCTGCGGAGGATACAGATGACAGGGATGTCTATTTTACAGAAGCAGGACAACTGATCATTGACAAAGACAGGGCTTCGATCGGAATGCTCCAGAGAATGTTCAAGATTGGGTTCAACCGTGCTGCAAGGATCATGGATCAGCTTGCAGAAGCAGGAGTTGTCGGTCCCGAAGAGGGGACAAAGCCGAGAAAAGTTCTTATGTCAAAAGAAGAATTTGACGCATACATAGCGGAAAATAAGCAGGAATCGTAGTTTACAGAACTTGCATGAAAGTGTGAGGATGTTATTGAAAATAAGAGGGATGAACAAGGAGGAAACAGGAATGAAGACAGATATTCAGATTGCTCAGGAAGCAGAAATGAAGCACATCAGAGAGGTGGCAGAGGGTGCAGGAATCGCAGAGGATGAACTGGAATTTTATGGAAAGTATAAAGCAAAGCTTTCTGATGAACTCTGGGAACGGATCAAGGACCGCGAGGACGGAAAGCTGGTTCTTGTTACAGCCATTAATCCGACCCCGGCGGGAGAGGGAAAGACGACAATTTCTGTAGGTCTTGGACAGGCATTTGCAAAGCTTGGCAAAAAATCAGTGATCGCATTACGCGAACCATCTCTTGGACCATGCTTTGGAATCAAAGGAGGAGCAGCCGGTGGCGGTTATTCACAGGTGGTTCCGATGGAGGATCTGAATCTTCATTTCACGGGAGATTTTCATGCCATCACTTCTGCCAACAATCTGCTGGCAGCAATGCTTGATAATCATATCCAGCAGGGGAATGCCCTGGGGATCGATCCACGTCAGATCGTGTGGAAACGCTGCGTGGACATGAATGACCGTGTCCTGCGGAATATTGTAGTTGGTCTTGGAAGAAAGACCGACGGAATGGTAAGAGAAGATCATTTTGTTATTACAGTCGCCTCCGAGATTATGGCAATTCTCTGCCTTGCAGATGATCTTGCTGATCTTAAGAAGCGTCTGGGAAGAATTATTGTCGCTTATAATTTTAATGGAGATCCGGTGACAGCAGATGATCTGCAGGCAACCGGTGCCATGACTGCACTTTTGAAAGATGCAATCAAGCCAAATCTGATTCAGACACTGGAACATACACCGGCACTGATCCATGGTGGACCGTTTGCCAATATCGCACATGGATGCAACAGTGTGCGTGCCACAAAGATGGCCCTGAAGCTTGGCGATATTGCAGTGACGGAGGCAGGGTTCGGTGCAGATCTTGGAGCCGAGAAGTTTTTTGATATCAAGTGCCGGATGGCAGGATTGAAGCCGGATGCAGTTGTCCTGGTCGCAACAGTACGTGCATTAAAATACAATGGCGGTGTTGCAAAGGCAGATCTTGCAGAAGAAAATTTAGATGCACTTGCAAAAGGAATTGTAAATCTTGAAAAGCATATTGAAAATATTCAGAAATATGGTGTGCCGGTTGTTGTTACGCTGAATTCTTTTGTATCAGATACGGATGCAGAGAATGCATTTATTGAAAAATTCTGTCATGACCATAACTGTGAATTTGCACTTTCAGAAGTATGGGAAAAAGGCGGAGAAGGCGGCATCGCACTGGCTGAGAAAGTACTGGAGACGCTGGAGACAAAGGAAAGCCGTTTCCATCCACTTTACAGTGAAGAACTTTCTCTGAAAGATAAAATCCGTACGATCGCACAGGAAATCTATGGTGCAAGAGATGTGGTGTATGAACCGGCTGCGTCAAAGCAGATCGCAAAGATCGAAGAGATGGGATTCTCAGATTTCCCGGTATGTATGGCGAAGAATCAGTATTCCCTGTCAGATGATGCGAAGAAGCTTGGAAGACCGGAGAATTTTGATATCCATATCAGAGAAGTCTATGTCAGTGCCGGTGCAGGATTCGTTGTCGCTCTGACGGGTGCAGTAATGACCATGCCTGGACTGCCGAAAGTACCGGCAGCAAATGGAATTGATGTAACAGACGACGGAAAGATCACAGGTCTGTTCTAAGGATCTTCTGTCATACAGGAAAATAAAGATGTCAGGATTGTGGGAGTGCGTAGCACGAAACAATCCGTTGGCATCATTGTTGGGGGCTTTTGACCCCAACATCAAATAAAGGGTGTATAAAATAATAGGGTAACCGGAACAAGAAGGAGAAAAGAATGGCACAATTAATTGATGGAAAGGCAATTTCACAGCAGATTAAAGATGAATTAAAAGCTGAGGTAGAAGCATTGAAGAATGACGGAACGGACATTTGTCTTGCCGTCATTCAGGTAGGGGATGATCCGGCTTCTTCCGTTTATGTAAGAAATAAAAAAAGAGCCTGTGCATATATCGGAGTAGAATCAAGGGCATATGAACTGCCGGAGGATACGACAGAAGAGCAGCTTGTAGAGCTTGTAAAGGAACTGAATGCGGATGATACGGTAAATGGAATCCTTGTACAGCTCCCACTTCCTGCTCAGATTGATGAAGATAAGATCATCCGGACGATTTCGGCTGATAAGGACGTGGATGGATTCCATCCTGAAAGTGTGGGAAGACTGTGGATCGGGGAAAAGGGATTTTTATCCTGCACTCCGGCCGGTGTGATCCAGTTGCTGAAGCGTTCGGGAATAGAGATTGCCGGAAAGGAATGTGTGATCATCGGAAGAAGCAATATTGTCGGGAAGCCAATGGCAGCACTGCTTCTCCGGGAAAATGGAACAGTTACGATTGCACATTCCAGAACGAAGAATCTTGCAGATGTGACAAGAAGAGCAGATATTCTGATCGTTGCAATCGGAAAAGAGCGTTTCATAACATCAGATTATGTTAAAGAAGGTGCGGTTGTTATTGATGTCGGAATGCATCGGGATGCAGAAAATCATCTGTGTGGAGATGTTGATTTTGCAGATGTTGAACCAGTTGCATCAGCGATCACTCCTGTTCCGGGCGGAGTAGGACCGATGACGATCGCCATGCTGATGAATAACTGTGTAGAGACTGTACGCAGCTAGGAGGTACCGGATCATGAAGTGTGTACATTGCGGAGCAAATATACCGGATGGTCAGTTGATCTGTCCCAGGTGCAATGCTGAAGTACAGATGGTCCCGGATTATAACCCGCTGGATGATGTTCTTGCAAGAGAAGTAAAGGGTTCGGTAGAAGGGGCTACCCGTCAGATCCGGACAGATGATGTCCGGAGACAGCGTCAGATGAGTCAGACCCAGAGTGTCCGTTCTACCCGCGTTCTGAATGAAAATGAGATGGAACGGCTCAGGGAGGCAAGAAGAGAAAATCTCCGTCGTTCTAAAGAACAGCAGAACCGGAGACAGGCGGAGAGGCAACAGACCGGAAATCTCAGAAAAGATTCACCGGAATACCGCAGGATTCAGCAAATGAAGCGGAGAGAAGCCGCAAAGAAAAAGAGAAGGAATCTTTTGCTCGTTCTTTTTTTAATCGTATGTCTGATCGGTGTGGGAATTTATGTGATTTATCAGAATTCTTATACCGGAGTCATGAAAAAGGGAATGTCAGCACTACAGGAGGATAATTACGAAGTTGCACAGAAGTATTTTGACCGTGCTGTGATCAAGGACAAATCCAGGCCTGAAGCGTACAAGGGGCTTGCAGATATTTATGTGGATCAGGGAGATCTGGACAGTGCAGAATCTGTGTATCTGACTGCTTTGGAGACGCAGCCATCCAATGAAAAGCTTTATGAGGCAGTCATTGATTTTTATGTGAAAAATGATGAACTGGATAAAATCTCCGTACTGCTGGAAGACTGCGATGACAGTAAAGTACTTAAGGCAGTAAAAAAATATGTTTCCACAGCACCGGAATTCAGTTTGAAAGAGGGCAGTTATACAGAGGTTCAGCAGGTTTCTCTTTCTTCCGAGACAGGAGGAGATATTTATTATACGACAGACGGGTCAGAACCGACGACTGCCAGTCAGAAATATTCTGAGGCAATCCTTCTGCAGGAAGAAGGCGTGACTGAGATTCGGGCGATTGCTGTCAACAAGGCAGGAGTGCCAAGCGTTGTGGCAAGTGCGAAATATACGATTGCATTCCCGGTGGCTGATGCACCGGCGGTTTCTCCATCTACGGGTGCATACAGCGGAACGATCCAGGTGACTGTGACAGTTCCGGATGGGTATACGGCTTATTATACAACCGATGGTTCTGTACCGGATGCAGGTGCCACGAAATATACAGCACCGGTTGACCTGCGGCTGGATGCAAAGGTAACTTTTAATGTAGTACTGATCAATAATCAGAATGGAAAAGCGACAGCCATGACAAGCAAGACCTATATTCCAAAGCCTTCGGCAGAATAAATTTTATGCAGAAAGAGGTTCTGTGTAAAGTTACTATAAGGCAACTCTGTTTTACCTGGAATTTATACAAAATTTCCAAAAACAGGGTTGCTTTTTTGTGTGCAGAGAGATATAATATACATGTTAAAAAAATAACAATACTACATAAAAAGGAGAGATTTGTTATGAGTAGATTTTGTTTACCAAGGGACATTTATCATGGAAAAGGCTGTCTTGAAGAACTGAAGAATCTGAAAGGAAAGAAAGCCTGTCTTGTTGTCGGTGGAGGATCTATGAAGCGTCAGGGATTCCTTGACCGGGCAGTAAACTACCTGAAAGAGGGCGGCATGGAAGTAAGGCTGATCGAGGGTGTTGAGCCGGATCCGTCTGTTGAGACCGTTATGAAGGGTGCAGAGGTGATGCGTGAGTTTGAGCCGGACTGGATCGTTGCCATGGGCGGTGGATCACCGATTGATGCTGCAAAAGCAATGTGGGTATTCTACGAATATCCAGAGGTCTCCTTTGAAGATATCATTACTCCGTTCAGTTTCCCTGAACTGAGACAGAAAGCAAAATTTGCAGCAATTCCTTCTACATCAGGAACAGCTACAGAGGTTACAGCATTCTCCGTTATCACGAATTATCAGACAGGAGTAAAATATCCGCTGGCTGACTTCAATATCACACCGGATGTAGCCATCGTTGATCCTGACCTTGTATCAGGACTTCCGGTAAAGCAGGTTGCATATACAGGTATGGATGCCCTGACTCATGCGATTGAGGCATATGTATCCACGCTGAACGGACCTTTCACGGATCCGCTTGCATTACAGGCAATCGAGATGGTTCTTGATTATCTGCCGGCATCTTATCATTGCGATATGGTTGCAAGAGAGCAGATGCACTATGCACAGTGCCTTGCAGGAATGGCATTCTCCAATGCATTGCTTGGAATCGTCCACTCCATGGCTCATAAGACAGGTGCAGCTTTCTCAACAGGTCATATTCCGCATGGTTGTGCAAATGCAATTTATCTGCCGTATGTTATCCAATATAACGCAAAAGATCCTGTAGCTGCAAAGCGTTATGCTGAGATCGCCCGCAGAATGGGTCTTCCGGGAACATCTGAGAAGGCACTGATCAACAGTCTTATTGAGAAGATTGATGATTTCAATGTAAGACTTAACATTCCTAAGACGTTGAAAGACTTCGGTATTAATGAGGATGAATTCAAGGAGAAGGTAGACAAGATCGCAGAACTGGCAGTTGGCGATGCATGTACGGGATCAAATCCGCGTGCCATTGATCCTGCCGCTATGGCAAAACTTCTTACATGTACATATTACGGAACAGAGGTTGATTTCTAAACCGGACAGAGATCCGGACCTGATTCCGAAGAAAAGAGGGGCAGACACTTTTTCCGGGTGTCTGCCTTTATGTTATGCTTGAATTTCGACAGGGGTTAGCGTATTATAAAAAAAGGGTAATTATTTACAAGGAGGAGAATCATGTATAAGATTGTAAAAGCTAGAAGACTGGCCGACAAGATCTTTCTGATGGATGTTCATGCACCGCGTGTTGCAAGTCACTGTCAGCCGGGTCAGTTTATTATCGTGAAGATGGACGAAAAGGGAGAACGTATTCCTCTGACAATCTGTGATTATGACAGAGAAGCAGGAACGATCACGATCGTTGTCCAGGAAGTAGGAGCTTCCACAACGAAGATGGGAGAACTGAAAGAAGGAGACTATTTCCGTGACTTTACAGGTCCGCTGGGATGTCCATCAGAATTTGTAGAAGAAGATCTGGAGACACTGAAGAAGAAAAAAATGCTTTTTGTAGCAGGTGGTGTAGGAGCTGCTCCGGTATATCCACAGGTAAAATGGCTCAGAGAGCATGGCATTGAAGCAGATGTTATCGTTGGTTCCAAGACGAAAGATATGCTGATCCTTGAAGATGAGATGAAAGCAGTTGCAGGAAATTATTATCCGTGTACGGATGATGGATCCTATGGTCACGCAGGTATGGTTACGACCATGATCGAAGAGCTGGTCGGTGAGGGCAAAAAGTATGATGTCTGTGTTGCAATCGGACCGATGATCATGATGAAGTTCGTATGTCTGCTTACGAAGAAGCTTGAGATCCCGACGATCGTCAGCATGAACCCGATCATGGTAGACGGAACAGGTATGTGCGGTGCCTGTCGTCTTCAGGTTGGCGATGAGATTAAATTTGCCTGCGTAGATGGCCCTGAATTTGACGGACATCTTGTTGATTTTGATCAGGCAATGAAGAGAAGCCAGATGTATAAGTCTGAAGAGGGTCGTGCAATGCTGAAACTTCAGGAAGGCGATACCCATCATGGCGGATGCGGACATTGTGGAGGTGACGAGTAATGGCTGATATGATGAAAAAAGTACCTGTAAGAGAACAGGAACCAAAGGTACGTGCTACCAACTTTGAAGAAGTATGTCTTGGATACAATAAAGAAGAGGCAATGGAAGAGGCAACGAGATGTCTGAACTGTAAGAATGCAAGATGTATCCAGGGATGTCCTGTATCCATCAATATCCCTGCATTTATTCAGGAGGTAAAAGCAGGAAATATCGAAGAAGCTTATAAGGTGATCGGTAAGTCCAGTGCCCTTCCGGCTATCTGTGGACGTGTCTGCCCACAGGAGTCCCAGTGTGAGGGAAAATGTGTCCGTGGTATTAAAGGTGAAGCAGTTTCTATCGGAAAGCTTGAGAGATTTGTTGCGGATTACGCTCTGGAGCATGATATTAAGCCGGAGTGTGCAGAGACAAAGAATGGTCATAAAGTTGCAGTCATCGGTTCCGGTCCGTCCGGACTTACCTGTGCAGGAGATCTGGCAAAGCTAGGTTATGATGTAACTGTATTTGAAGCTCTGCATGAACTCGGAGGAGTACTTGTATATGGTATCCCTGAGTTCCGTCTTCCAAAGCAGAAAGTTGTTGCAAAAGAGATCGAGAAGGTAAAAGAGCTTGGTGTCAAATTTGAGACGAATGTTGTGATCGGTAAATCCACTACGATCGACCAGTTGATGGAAGAAGAAGGATTTGAGGCAGTATTTATCGGTTCAGGAGCCGGTCTTCCGATGTTTATGGGTATTCCGGGAGAGAATGCAAATGAAGTCTTCTCTGCAAATGAGTATCTGACAAGAAGCAACCTGATGAAAGCATTCCGTGAAGATTATGATACACCGATCGCAGCAGGCAAGAAAGTTGCCGTTGTCGGTGGCGGTAATGTTGCAATGGATGCAGCAAGAACAGCACTCAGACTTGGTGCAGAAGTACATATTGTGTACAGAAGAAGCGAGGCAGAACTTCCGGCCAGAGCAGAAGAAGTACATCATGCAAAAGAAGAGGGCATCATTTTTGACCTTCTGACAAACCCGAAGAAGATCAATGTTGATGAAAAGGGAAATATCACAAGCATGACCGTTGTTAAGATGGAGCTTGGTGAGCCAGATGCTTCAGGAAGAAGACGTCCGGTTGAGATCGAAGGATCAGAGTATGATATCGAAGTTGATACAGTGATCATGTCTCTTGGAACTTCTCCGAACCCACTGATCTCTTCTACAACAAAAGGTCTTGAGACAAACCGCAGAAAATGTATCGTTGCAGAGGAAGAGAACGGCCAGACTTCAAAAGAAGGTGTATTTGCCGGAGGAGATGCCGTTACCGGTGCTGCTACAGTTATCCTTGCAATGGGAGCCGGTAAAGCAGGTGCGAAAGGTATTGATGAATATCTGAAAAATAAATAATCTTTAACGAGACTGGTATAAGGTTATAGAACCAGTGCAAAAGAAAATCCCATGATTTTCTTCTTATCCTTTGAAGGAATAAGAAAGATCATGGGATTTCTTTTTTTACGATACAATTCGTCGGATTTATGATAGAATAAAAAGCCAGTGGATATGATATCAGAGAGAAAGGGCATTTATCTTTGATGTCATATCAAAAATACAGTAAATAAATTTCTGGGGGAATACATGACAAATTATAAGAACGACAGAAGATTCAACGGAAGTTATTTTCTTGAAGAAGTAGAATTGAAATTAAAGAAAAGACTGGATGAGATCAGAAAGTCTCTCTCTGATGGACAGAAAGAGATTGATAACATGCAGGAATATTACTGGGAAAATTATACGGAGATGGATGAGTATGGTTACGAAGATTATGATAATCAGCAGGCACTGCTCCATCAGGTCAATGCAAATCAGGAAAAACTGCAGTTAAAGCACCGGTTTGAAAAAATGCTGGACTCTCCCTTTTTTGGAAGAGTTGATTTCGTGTTTGACGGGGAAGAAGAGGCAGAGCCATTTTATATCGGCATTGGAAATTTCGCTGAGAAAGCCGGGATGCAGCCACTGGTTTATGACTGGAGAGCTCCTGTGAGTGGCTTATTTTATGATTTCGATAAAGGACCGGCGGTTTATCAGGCTCCTGCCGGTGAAATACAGGGTGAGATCCTTTCCAAATGGCAGTATAAGATCAAAAATGGAAAAATGATCTATGAGTTCGAAAGCGATACAAAGATTGACGATGATATTCTGAAAAAGGAGCTTGGCACGAACAGTGATGTAAAATTAAAGAATATCGTCCGTACGATCCAGAAGGAGCAGAATGCAATCATCCGCAATACCAGAGACCGGATTTTGGTGATCCAGGGTGCGGCAGGGAGTGGCAAAACCTCCATTGCACTCCATCGGATCGCATATCTTTTATATCATGAGCGGGAAAATCTGAAATCTTCCAATATTCTGATTCTGTCACCGAACGGAGTTTTTGCAGATTATATTTCGCATATTCTTCCTGAACTGGGTGAAGAAAATATCCGGGAGATGAGTTTTGATTTGTTTGCTTATAAAGAACTGAAAAATACTGCGGCAGACTGTGAAGATAAATACGACCAGTTGGAACGAATTATGAAATTTCCGGATCAGGAAGCACTGCGGCGGGCTGACTGGAAGCAGTCAGCAGAATTTGTCGGAGAAATCGAAGGATTTCTTGCAATGCTGGAGGATTCCCTGATGGATTTCCGTCCGGTTGAGTATCGGGGAATGGTAATGACAGAAGAAGAGATACTGAAGCTGTTCTATTATAAATTTACCGAGACACCACTTCTGAAGAGGATGGATTTAGTAAGAGATTATTTTATCGATGAATGGGAGACATTAAGAGGACGGAATATTTCTGATGATGATAAATTGCTTTTACAGCAAAAATTCGATAAAATGTATGTGACGAAGGATCTTTACAGGATTTATTGCCAGTTGCTGGAAGAGTGTGGACTTGATCCGCTGTCCGGAGCAGAGTATGAGAGACGGAAAATCCCGTATGAGGATGTATTTCCGATGTTGTATCTGAAGTACAGACTGGAAGGTGGAAATCATTCGCATAAAAATATTAAGCATCTGGTGATTGATGAGATGCAGGATTACTCATATTTGCAATATACGATCCTTGCCAATTTATTTTCCTGTAAGATGACGATTCTTGGAGACCGGGCTCAGACAATGGATGTCCGGCAGCAGGATGTCCTGAAATTTCTTCCACGGATTCTTGGACGGGATCTTCATAAGATTGAGATGAATAAAAGTTACCGGAATACGGTTGAGATTGCCGAGTATGCAGCAAAGATCAGTGGCATAGAGGATCTGATCCTTCTGGACAGGCATGGAAAAGAAGTTGCAGAGCAGACGTTTGCATCGGAGGACTTCCTGCTGGATGCAGTTCAGGAAAATCTGAATGAGGAGTTTGAAACGGCGGCACTTCTTACTATGACGGAGGAAGAAGCCCTGGAGCTGAACCGTCTTCTGAAATTGCGGGGAGCGGAAGTCGCCTATATTGACAAGAACAGTTCCTCCTTTAAAAAGGGACTGACAGTAACGACCTTTTATCTTGCAAAAGGTCTCGAATTTGATCAGGTCTTTGCGGTGAGAGGCAAGGAGCAGAATCCTTTGAGACAGCAGGCAGAGTATATCTGTGCGACGAGAGCTTTGCATGAACTGTATATGTATGAGATCGCAGATGTATAAAAGGAAAAAGAGAGAAACAAGGAGGAGATGCATATGAAAAAGAAATTACTTGCTTTCGGAATGGCAGTACTGATGCTGACCGGTTGTGGCAGCAGTTCCGGCACGATCCGGTTCGGAGCAGCCGGACTGGGTGGAACTTACCATATGTTCAGTGATGCTTTTGCAGAAATTATAGAATCAGAGAGTGCTGACTGCTCGATAGAAGTAAAGACAACAGCAGGGTCTGCCGCGAATGTACGGCTTTTGTCAGACGGGTATGTTCAGATGGCCATCGCACAGGCAGATATCATCAATGATGCATATTACGGAGTGGGAATGTTTGAAAATGATAAGAAGTATCAGGGATATTCCGCTGTCGGAGGGTTATATACGGAGGCGTGCCAGATTGTAGTACGTGCTGATTCGGACATCCGGTCAGTAGAAGATCTGCAGGGAAAGACAGTCAGTGTTGGAGAAGAAGAGTCAGGAACAGAGAAAAATGCAGAGCAGATCCTGGCAGCGTACGGTCTGTCAGAACGGTTAGTAACCGAGGTGAATCTGGATTATACAGACGCGGTCGAACAGTTGAAAAAGAAAGAGATTGATGCCATGTTCTGTACAGCCGGTGCTTATACAACGGTGATCGGAGAACTTGCCAAGCAGTGTGAGATCCGATTCATAGATCTGGACGAGAAGGGAATCGACAAGCTGATGAAGTCTTATGACTTCTATACAGAATGTGAAATTCCTGAAAATACATATGTCGGGCAGACTGAAGCTGTCAGAACAGTAGGAGTAAAGGCAGTATTACTCGCAAGCGACAAATTATCAGAAAAGAAAGTAAAAGAGATCACAGAAATTTTATTTGAAAATAAGGCTGAACTTCAGTACATTCTTCCAACAGATATTTCACTTGATGAGAGCCAGGCAACAGAGGGAATCACGATCCCATTTCATGACGGGGCAGCCGTTTACTATGAAGAACATGGGATCAGCATGAACGAAGAATAGCATAAGAACGGGAGAAATAGAATGAAGATTCAGTTAGATATGTATCAGACGATTGCCGTTGCGGTAGTCGTGCTGATGTTAGGAAAATTTTTAAAGAAGCGTTGCAGTGTCCTGGAAAGATTCTGCATACCGGCACCGGTGATCGGCGGAGTACTTTTTGCAATTTTTACGTGCATCTGTTATGCCACCGGGATTGCAGAATTTGAATTTGACGATATTCTGAAAGAAGTCTGCATGGTCTTTTTCTTTACATCTGTAGGATTCCAGGCGAATCTGAAAGTGTTGAAAAGTGGCGGAAAGTCATTGATCGTATTCCTTGGACTGGTAGTCGTGCTGATCGTGACGCAGAATTTCATGGCAATCGGACTTTCAAAGCTTCTGCATATCAGTCCGCTCGTAGGACTTTGTACCGGATCGATCCCAATGGTCGGAGGTCATGGTACAGCCGGTGCTTTTGGACCGGTCCTGGAAGACTTTGGGGTAAAAGGAGCAAGTACGCTCTGTACTGCGGGAGCAACCTTTGGACTGATCGCAGGAAGCATGATCGGTGGTCCCATCGGAAAGCGTCTGATTGAAAAGAAAAATCTTTTATCTACAGCCATCGTAGAGGACGACAGCCTTCTGGTGGAAGAAGAGAAGAAGCACGAAAGACATACCAGTATGTATCCGTCTGCTGTATTCCAACTGATCATTGCGATCGGGATCGGAACGATTGTGTCCTATTTCCTTTCTATGACAGGACTGACCTTTCCAATCTATATCGGAGCGATGATCGCTGCAGCAGTGATCCGGAATGTAGGAGAGTATTCCGGTAAATTTACGATCTACATGGGTGAGATCAATGACATCGGAGGTATCAGTCTTTCCTTATTCCTTGGAATTGCAATGATCACGTTAAAGCTCTGGCAGCTTGCAGAGCTTGCATTACCGTTGATGACCCTGCTTGGAGGACAGGTTGTGCTGATGTTCCTGTATGCTTATTTTGTGATATTCACTGTTATGGGAAGAGACTACGATGCTGCAGTTTTATCAGCAGGAGTCTGTGGCTTCGGAATGGGAGCAACTCCGAATGCCATGGCAAATATGCAGGCAATCTGTGAGAAATATGTACCTTCCGTAAAGGCGTATCTTCTGATCCCGCTGGTAGGAAGTTTATTTGCAGACTTTCTGAACAGTCTGGCAATCACATTCTTTATCAATTTTTTATAAAATGTAATGGGGAGATTTTGAAATGTTTTGGAAAAAAAGAAAAAAGGAAAAAGTCAAATATGATGTTGCAAGTGAAAACCTTGCAGTCCCGGAGGTTCATACAGGGGAAGTAGAACATACCGAGACTGATCCGCAGCCGGATGAACCGATCACCTACGAAAATGTTGCAATCCCGGAAATCCATATCCGCAGGAAAAAGTAACCGGAGTACGCCATGAAGATTACGATCATCACTGTTGGAAAAATAAAAGAAAAATATCTTCGAGATGCAATCGCGGAGTACAGTAAAAGACTGAGCCGGTATTGTAAACTGGAGATCATCGAAGTTGCCGATGAAAAGACTGTGGAGCATGCCAGTGAGGCTGTGGAGGATTCCATCCGCAGCAAAGAAGCGGAACGGATCTTAAAATACGTTAAGGAAGATGCATACGTTATTACCCTTGAAATCAACGGAGATCAGCTCACATCGGAACAACTGGCTGCAAAAGTGGAACAGCTTGGGATACAGGGGACGAGCCATCTGGTTTTTATCATTGGCGGGTCAATCGGACTTGGAAAAGAAGTCCTCGGAAAATCAGACTATGCTTTAAGTTTTTCAAAGATGACCTTCCCTCATCAACTGATGCGGGTGATCCTGCTGGAACAGATCTATCGCAGTTACCGGATCATAAATGGAGAACCATATCATAAATAATAAGGCAGGAGATCAATGAAAAAAATATGGAAATTATGTGCCTTTCTGCCGGCACTGTTCATGATGGGAGTTATTTTTTCGTTTTCTGCACAGACAGGAACTCAGTCAGGTTCACTCAGCCATGATATCAGTGTCCGGGTGGTCGAGACGAAAGGAAGGTTCTTTCATCAGGAACTTGAAAAAAAGGAAATAGAAAAGCAGGCAGATGAGATTGAGTTTTATATCAGGAAGGCAGCTCATATGACGGAATATGCAGTCCTTACCCTGCTGGTTGCTTTTGGATTTTATGTCAATGGATTCCGCAGAAAATGCTGGCTGATGGTGGGATTTATTTTCTGTGTACTTTATGCGGCAACAGATGAGTTCCATCAGTCTTTCGTCGGGGGACGCGGACCATCGGTGAGAGATGTGGGAATTGACAGTCTTGGTGTACTGATCGCGACGATACTTTTGGATGCAGGACAGAAACTGGTGAAGCTGCTGAAAGGGAGGAGACATACATGAGAGAAATGAGACTGGCAAAAAGAGAGATTACAGATCCTGAAGTTTTAAAAGAGATCGTAGAAGAGTGTGACACGGTAAGACTCGGTCTGACCGATGCGGAAGGGATGTTCATTGTTCCGGTGAATTATGGGTATGAGTTCACGGAAAAAAATGGAAAAGCAGAACTTCAATTGTATTTTCACGGGGCAGCGGAAGGAAGAAAGGCAGATGCTTTGAAATCCCAGAGTCCTGTTGCCGTTGAAATGGATTGCAGACACGGGATCATTACCGGAGATTATACCTGTGCTTATTCCTATTCTTACCGGAGTATCATGGGAAATGGAACCGTTACCCTTTTGGAAACATTTGAAGAAAAAGAAAAAGGACTTCAGCGGATCATGGAGCATATGGCTCCGGGTGCAAAGATTGAGTTCCGGCCGGAAATGTTGACGAGGACGGCTGTATGGCAGATCAATGTGTATGAATTTACCGGAAAAGAGCGAAAGGCGAAATAAGTGGAGAGGAGCAAAGTCCGTACTGGAACGAAAAGGAACCGTTTCATTTCCATGTCTAAAGGAGGTGCATTGATATGAATATGTGTGAACTGATCGTTAAGAAAAAGAGGGGCGGCAGGCTGAATGAAAAGGAAATCGACTGGATCGTACAGGGGTATACAGCCGGTGAGATCCCGGATTATCAGATGTCTGCCATGTTAATGGCGATCTGCTTTACCGGAATGGATGAAGAAGAGACAAAGGATCTGACTCTTTCTATGGCAAAGAGCGGTGATCTGATGGATCTGTCTGCAATTCATGGGAAGAAGATCGACAAGCACAGTACCGGTGGAGTGGGAGATAAGACAACACTGGTCATCGGTCCGCTTGCGGCAGCAGCGGGAGTTCCTGTCGCAAAGATGTCCGGCAGAGGACTGGGACATACGGGAGGTACGATCGACAAACTGGAAAGTTTCCATGGTTTTCATACCAGTCTGACACCGGAACAGTTTATTAAAAATGTAAATTCGATCCATATTGCTCTGGCAGGCCAGACAGCCAATCTCGCTCCGGCTGATAAGAAAATCTATGCTCTGCGGGATGTAACCGGAACCGTGGATCAGATGTCACTGATCGCATCCAGCATCATGAGTAAAAAGTTAGCATCCGGTGCGGACGGGATCGTGCTGGACGTAAAAACCGGAGACGGTGCTTTTATGAAGACACTGGAAGATTCCAAAGCTCTGGCACGTGAAATGGTGCAGATCGGTACGCTGGCAGGGCGGGATATGTCGGCAGTCATTTCTGATATGGATCAGCCTCTCGGATATGCAGTGGGAAATGCACTGGAAGTAAAAGAGGCGATTGCCACGTTAAATGGAAATGGACCAGAAGACCTGAGAGAACTGGTACTTGTCCTGACATCCCTGATGGTGGTAAAAGCAGGAAAAGCAAAAGATATCCGGGAAGCTCGTATCCTTCTGGAGGAGACCCTGGATTCAGGAAAAGCACTTCAGGTGATGAAAGAATGGATCGTGGCACAGGGTGGAACTGCGGAGGAAGTGGAACATCCTGATCTTTTGCCGCAGGCTCTCTGTCAGGAGGCGGTCTGTGCGGAAAAGAGTGGATTTGTTACGAAGATCCATACCGAAGAGATTGGAAGGATCTGTATGCTGCTTGGCGGAGGCAGAGCCAAAAAGGGAGATCCAATCGATCTGTCGGTCGGACTTGTACTTCGGAAAAAAGTAGGAGACCCGGTACACTCCGGTGAATCACTTGCGATCCTTCATGCAAATGACAGAGAAAAGCTGGCAGAGGCAAAGGAAAGACTTTTGAAAGCGTATGAGATCAAAAAAGAACCGGTTGCGGTACGTCCGCTGATCTGGAAAATTCTGGATGGAACAGAGGCAGAATAGGACATTTATGCCACGCATATACTGAAGGTAAAGGTGTATGTGTGGCATTTTTATGGACAGAGAACAATTAGCAGAGCGATTCGCAGAGGCTGCAAGTATGCCAAGGGATGTGGTGATGGGAGCATCTGTTATCACGATCACAGGAAGAAATGAAATATGCATAGAAAATTATCGGGGGATTCTTGAATATACAGACCTTCTGATCCGTGTGCAGACCAAATCCGGTCAGATCCGGCTGAGCGGAAAAAATCTGCAGATTGAATATTATACAAACGATGAAATGAAGATTACAGGAAGGATCGTACAACTGGAATTTACCGACGGGAGAAAGACCGGATGATCCAGTCTTTGTTCCGCTATCTGAAAGGATATGTAAAAATCCGGATTACCGGATATTCTCCGGAACGTTTCCTGAATATGTGCTGCTTTCACGGGATCAGGATATGGGAACTGAAAAGCGTCGGGAATGCTTACGAAATGTATATAAGTCTTGCGGGCTTCAGAAAGCTGCGTCCATTTGCACGTAAGACTCATATGAGGATTTATGTGACACAGCGGAACGGATTTCCGTTTTTTGTCCAGAGTTACCGCCACAGAGGTGCATTATTTGCTGGCATTCTGCTGAGTATCCTGTTGATCTGGGGATATTCACTTTTTATCTGGGATATTCATTTTGAAGGAAATGACAAATGGACGGATGAAGCACTGACAGAATTTTTAAAGACCAAAGAAGTTTCTCCCGGAATGAGAAAAAAGAAAGTCGATTGTCCGGGTATTGTAAAAGCAATCCGAAAGGAATATAATGATATCGTTTGGGTGTCAGCATCCATCGATGGAAGCCGGCTGAAAATTCAGATAAAGGAAAATGAAGATACCTTTCAGGAAGAGGTGCAGGGAACCGAAGAAGTTTCAGAGAAACCAACGGATCTGATCGCAGAAGAAGATGGCGTGATCACAGGGATCATTACCCGTTCGGGTGTTCCGCAGGTGCATATCGGAGATTCTGTAAAAAAGGGAGATCTGCTGGTGCTGGGAAGGATCGATGTGACGGACGACGGTGGAGAAGTGACCGGTTATCAGTACTGTCATTCGGATGCAGATATTTATGCAGATACGAAGCTGCCTTATCAGGATTCCATCCCTCTAAGCTACGAGAAAAAGAGCTACAACGGGAAATCGCGGTATCAGTTCTACATGAAGATCGGGAACTGGGAGATCCAGGCAGGTATTTTGAAGAATCAGTTTCGGCACAGTGAGAAAAGTTCACTGGAGCATCAGTGGAAACTGGGTGAAAATTTTTATCTGCCTGTTGTGACCGGGTGGAGAAAAATTACTGCTTATTCTGTAAAAGAAGAAAAATACAGCAGGAAAGAACTTCAGGAATTTTTAAGCAGGCGGTTTCAGAATTTTTGTAAGGATTTAACTGAAAAAGGTATTCAAATCCGTCAGAATAATGTTAAAATACAACTGGACGAAAAAGAAGCCTGTGCATCCGGGACACTTTATCTGAACCGGAAGATCGCCTGTGAGGCTGATACAGAAATAGTAACGATTGAAAGGAAAGAACCGGATGAGTCTGTCAGAACTGATGATTGAAATCCCGGCTGAATACGAGGCAAATGTATTTGGTCAGTTTGATGTATATGTAAAGAAACTGGAAAGGACATTTCATGTAACGCTGATCTCCCGCGATGGAGCGACCAAGATCGTGGGGGAGCGTGCAGCGGCAGAGAAGGTGCAGAGGATCCTGAACCAGCTTGTAGAACTTGCCAGAAGAGGCAATACGATCACAGAACAGAATGTAGATTATGCAATCTCCCTTGTATTTGAAGATCAGGAGCAGCAGCTTGTAGATATTGATAAAGATCTGATCTGCCATACTCTGCAGGGAAAGCCGATCAAGCCAAAGACACTGGGGCAGAAAAAGTATGTGGATGCCATTCGCAGTGGCATGATCACGTTCGGACTTGGTCCTGCCGGAACAGGAAAGACCTATCTTGCAATGGCGATGGCAATCACAGCCTTTAAAAGAGAGGAAGTCAGCAGGATCATTCTGACGCGTCCTGCAATTGAGGCAGGAGAGAAGCTCGGATTCCTTCCGGGAGATCTGCAGAGCAAGATTGATCCGTATCTGCGGCCATTATACGATGCTTTATATCAGATCATGGGAGCGGACAGTTTTATAAAAAATTCTGAAAAGGGTCTGATCGAGGTCGCTCCGCTTGCCTATATGAGAGGAAGAACTCTGGATAATGCCTTTATTATTCTGGACGAAGCTCAGAATACGACACCGGCTCAGATGAAGATGTTCCTGACCCGTATCGGGTTTGGATCAAAAGTTGTCATCACCGGTGATTCCACACAGAAAGATCTTCCGGCAGGAACTGTATCAGGACTGGATGTGGCAGTGAAAGTGGTGAAGGATCTGGATGATATCAGCATCTGCACGCTGACCAGCAAGGATGTTGTCAGACACCCGCTGGTACAGAAGATTGTAAAAGCGTATGAAGACTATGAGAAGAAATCCGCACGACCAAGAGAGAACCGGAGGAAAAAGTAATGAGTCTGTATATTGAAGAAGAGGGTTCAGTCACACTGCCGTTTGATACAGAGGAGATTGCCATTGCAGTGACAGAAGCAGCACTGGACTATGCAGAATGTCCTTATGAGGCAGAAATCAACCTGCTCCTGACAGAGAATCAGGAGATCCATGAGATGAACCTGGAACAACGCGGCATTGACCGCCCGACGGATGTATTATCCTTTCCAATGATCGAGTATGATGCTCCAGGTGATTTTTCAGTAATTGATGAGGAAACCGGAGATGCATTTAACCCCGAGACCGGAGAACTGATGCTGGGAGATATTGTCATTTCCAAGGAAAAAGTCCTCTCTCAGGCAGAAGAGTATGGACATTCTCCGAAAAGAGAATATGCATTTTTGATTGCCCACAGCATGCTCCATTTATTTGGATATGACCACATGGAAGAAGAGGAACGGGCAGAAATGGAGGCTCATCAGAGAGCGATCATGGAAAAAGTAGGGATTCCACGCTGAGCAGACAGGTGCAGAATTCCCGGATGGGACTGCCCTGGAAGAAAAGCAAGAACTTTAGAATATGAGAGGAAGAAGTATGTCTGATACACCAACTAAGACAAAAGGCAGAGCCAAAAAGGATGATTATATCGTTCAGGGTTCGATATTGGCCGCAGCAGCAGTATTGACAAAGATCATCGGTGTCGTTTACAGGATTCCGCTGACCAATATATTAGGTGACGAAGGAAATGGATTTTACGGATATGCATATCAGGTTTATGCTATCGCATTGATGATCTCTTCGTTCAGTCTTCCGACAGCCGTTTCAAAACTGGTTTCTGTCAGACTTGCCAAAAGACAGAAACGGAATGCATTTCGGGTATTTCTGTGTTCCCTTGCATTTGCAGTGGGAGTCGGTTTATTTATTTCGCTGACGATTTTCCTGGGGGCGGGACTGATCTCTACCCATGCGATGAAATCCCCGTTAAGTGTCTATGCACTCCGTGTACTTGCACCGGGCTTGCTGATCGTTGCGGTAATGGCGGTCATCCGTGGATATTTTCAGGGAATGGGGACGATGATTCCGACGGCTATTTCACAGATCATTGAGCAGATTGTGAATGCGGTTGTCAGTATTGTAGGTGCGAGCGTATTATTTGGGATCGGTACAAAGGCAGGTGCTGAAAAGGGAGAAGAACTGCTCGGACCTGCTTATGGAGCAGCAGGAAGTACGCTTGGAACGGTCGCTGGTTCACTGGCGGGACTTTTATTTCTGCTTTTCGTTATAATTCTTTATAAAAAAGTGATCCGACGTCAGTTGAAACGTGACCGCAGTCAGAACGTGGAAAGTTATTCGTTCATTCTGAAAGCACTGCTTTTCACAGCGATTCCGGTCGTATTCAGCACAGCGGTCTACAATATCAATCAGATCATTGACCTGACGATTTTTAATCATGTGATGGAAGCACAGGGATATGTGGAAAAAGAATATATGGCCTTGCAGGGAATCTACACCGGTAAATATGATACACTGATCAACGTACCGATGGCAATCGCCAATGCACTGGGTACTTCTGTTGTGCCAAGTCTGACAGCAGTTGTGACAAATGGTACGAGAAAGCAGGTTCACAGTAAGATCAACCAGACCTTAAGGATTACGATGGTTGTTGCAATCCCCAGTTGTATCGGATATTTCGTGCTTGCTTCACCGATCATGGTTCTTCTCTATAATGACAGAAGTACAACACCTGCTCATCTGCTGATGATGGGATCGATTGTGGTAGTACTGTATGGTCTTTCTTCTGTGACCAATTCGATCCTGCATGGATTGAATTATATGACAAGTCCTGCCAAGAATGCGGGAGTTGCACTGGTGATTCACCTTGCAGCCTTTGTCCTGATGATGACGGTATTTAAAATGAATGTCTATGCACTTGTAGGAGGAAATATCGTCTTTGCACTGGCAATGAGTATTCTGAATCTGATCAAGATCCGGAAAGTCAGCGGGTTCAGGATGGATCTGCTCAGCACGTTTGGCAAGCCATTTACGGCTGCAGCAATTATGGGGGTCATTACATATGGTGTGTTCCGATTATTTGATCTGCTTGTGGGAGGAAGAGTGATTCCTGTCCTGGTCTCTCTGATCGTGGCAGTACTCGTATATGCAGTCGTCTTATTGAAGATCGGAACGTTGTCAGAAGATGATATTCTGGATCTGCCAATGGGAGGAAAGATTCTCAGGGCAGCGAAGAAATTCCATCTGATGCCGTCATAGAGCAAGGCTTTTCAGAAAGAGACAGATACAGGAATGCAGGAGTCTGAAAAGCACATTTAATATAAATTTTTCTTATAGCAGAATAAAATTTTAAAAAAAGCCGATACTGTATAAAAAAGGAGTGGTCCTTATGAAGAAAAAATACGTGGTCGGCTTTTTCCTTGCTCTTTTCTGTATGGTATTGCTGGTATCGGCAGGATATGCAGCCAGTTACCGGTATGTTATGCAGCGGCAGGAGGCAAGAGTGGAAGAAGCGGAAAAAAGGGAAGAAGACTTTTTACAGCAGAGTGTAATGACCGAAGGAGATGCGACAAAGAAGACCTCCGGGTATTATTTAAAAGAATTAAACGGTTACGTTGCGGTCTATCGTGCGGATGGGACAAGCCTCTATGAGACAACCAATATTCCAGTAGAGGCATTACCGGATGACCTCCGGGCAGATCTTGACAAAGGCCGTTATATAGAAACACCGGAAGAATTATATGGATTTCTTGAAAATTATTCAAGTTGAACCCGGGAGGGTGGACGAATAAAGCGGAATCGTGTATAATACACTGCGGATATTTAGAAAAAACTGAGACAGATTTACAAGTTTGAAAGGAAATGAAGATGGATCAGCAAAAGATAAAAAGAATTAATGAATTATATAAAAAGTCAAAAGCTGAGGGACTGACTGACGCAGAACGGAAAGAACAGAAGATTCTGCGTCAGGAATACATGGAACTTGTCCGCCGAAATCTGCGTGGACAACTGAACAATATTGATATCGAACAGAAAGACGGTACCGTGATCAACCTGGGTGAAAAATACGGTGCTAAATTTGAAAAAAAGGGGAATTAAAAGATGTTGAACGGACTTCCTTCCGATCCGATGATCTTGTTAAGTGTTGTGAACACGAAACTGAGAGATTTTTATCCATCGCTGCAGGCTTTATGTGATGATATGGAGATCAGTGAGGCCGAACTGAAAGAGAAACTGGCACAGATTGATTATGAATACGATGGCTTGAAGAATCAGTTCGTTTAAAAAAATATACATAGAAAAGGAATGAAAATGGAAAATACGAAGCACCATAGACTGACTTCCTTTGCAGAGACTGCAAGTGAGGCACCGCTGCAGGAACCGGATCGTCAGTATTATTTTATTGAAAAAGCAAAAGATATTTTTGCAGAAAAATGTAAAGAAGCCGACAAGACACTGACGTTCTGTGTTACGACTTTCGGCTGCCAGATGAATGCACGCGACTCCGAAAAACTGGTCGGTATTTTAGAGCAGATCGGTTATGTGGAAGAACCGGACGAGGAGAAAGCAGATTTTGTTATTTATAATACCTGTACTGTCCGGGAAAATGCAAACTTAAGAGTTTACGGACGCTTGGGACAGCTTGGAAGGATCAAGAAAAAAAATCCGCATATGATGATCGCTTTATGTGGCTGTATGATGCAGGAACCGGAGGTTGTAGAGAAACTGAAAAAGAGTTACCGGTTTGTAGACCTGATCTTCGGTACACATAATATATACAAATTCGCAGAGCTTCTTACGAACAGCATGCAGTCTGACCGGATGGTAATTGATATCTGGAAAGATACAGATAAGATCGTTGAAGACCTTCCGGTTGAGAGAAAGTATTCTTTCAAATCCGGTGTTAATATCATGTTCGGCTGCAATAATTTCTGCAGTTACTGTATTGTACCATATGTGCGTGGAAGGGAACGCAGCAGAGACCCGAAAGCGATCGTACGTGAGATTGAGCGTCTCGTAGCAGACGGAGTTGTGGAGATTATGCTTCTGGGACAGAATGTCAATTCCTATGGAAAGAATCTGGAGCATCCGATGACATTTGCACAGCTTCTTCAGGAGATTGAAAAAATCGAGGGACTGGAGAGAATCCGGTTTATGACGTCCCATCCAAAAGATCTGTCGGATGAACTGATCGAAGTGATGAGCAGATCCAAAAAAATCTGCAGGCATCTGCATCTTCCGGTTCAGTCAGGAAGCAGCCGGATTTTAAAGAAGATGAACCGCCGCTATACAAAAGAGCATTATCTTGAGCTTGTAGACAAGATTAAAAAAGCGGTACCGGATATTTCTCTTACGACAGATATTATTGTTGGATTCCCTGGAGAGACTGAGGAGGACTTCCAGGAGACACTGGATGTGGTCAGAAAAGTCCGTTATGACAGTGCGTTTACATTTATTTATTCCAAACGGACGGGAACTCCGGCAGCAGTCATGGAAGATCAGGTATCAGAAGCAGAGGTGAAAGATCGGTTTGACCGTCTTTTAAAGGAAGTTCAGACGATTTCTGCACAACGTTGTGCTATCCATGAGGGAACAGTCCAGAAAGCACTGGTAGAATGTCAGAATGATCATGATCCGAGTCTTGTGACCGGAAGGCTGAGCAATAATCTTTTAGTCCATTTCCCTGGAGATCCTTCTTTGATCGGCAGACTTGTAGACGTAAGTCTGGATGACTGTAAAGGATTTTATTATATGGGGAAAATGAAAGATACAGAATAGAAAAGGATAACCTATATGAAGAAAGATTCTTTCAATGCAAATGAGATATCCGCAGACAAAGGACTGTCCGGGAATGAAAAGATTGAAGAGGCGATCGCTGCACTGCAGGAAGAACCGTCACAGGAACTTCTTGCACATACTCTGACAGTGATCCGCAGAAGGATGCAGGAAGACGGGCAGTTGATTCTGGCTGTAGAGCCTCCTGCAGGTGAAGCACAGCTCCGGATTCAGGCAGTGCAGACTTCAGATGGAAAGCAGTGGTGGTCTGCTTTTACAGGATTTGAGGAAGAACTGAAAGGAAGTGGCAGCGTCATGTCAACATTTCTTACTGAGATCCGAAAGTTATTTGAATCTGCATTAAGTGTAAATGAGATCCAGGGAATCATTCTCAATCCGTGGAACAGGACTCTGATGCTGGACAAGACTCTGCTCCGTATTATACTTGGAAAATAAATCCGGCAATTAAATATTCAGAAAACTGAACCGGATGATGCTTTGGTCAGACCGGACAGAATTATGAAATAGATTCGCTCAAAGCGGGGAAGACTAAACTACATCAAGAATCGGGAGTGTAGGCATGGTAATGAAACGTTTGAGCGAATATTTATTTTTCTGGACATTAGGTGGTACATTATATTATTCTTTTGAAATGATATTCCGGGGATTTTCTCACTGGTCTATGTTTATGCTGGGCGGGTTCTGCCTGGTTTTCTGTATACAACAGGGCATTTGGACGGGATGGGATTCGCCCCTCTGGCTTCAGGTTTTATGGTGCAGCGTTTTTGTGACTACGGGGGAATTTATTACCGGGATTTTAGTCAACAAAGTGATGCACTGGCACGTATGGGATTACAGTGATCAGCCATTTCAGTTAATGGGACAGATCTGTATTCCTTTTGCAGTCTTATTTTCAGGATTATGCGTAGTGGGAATCTTTCTCGGAAGTTATCTGATGCATTTTTTATACGGAGAAAAAATTCCTCATTTTCATGTATTGTAAGAAGATGCTGCTGGCTGTTAAAAAGTGCAGTACGAACCAAATATGTAGATTAAGTACAGCCCGGATTCGTTATACAATAAAGTATCTGAAAGACGGGCTGATAATTTTCACCCAAAAAGAAAGGAAGGGAACCATGCAGACAAAAGATAGCGAAGAAGTTGTTGCACGGTTCGGAGCGAAATTAATTTGACGGAGAAGAAAAGATACTACAAAATGAAACGATACATAGAATGGGAAGAATTTGAACAGACTTTCCCGATCCGGTTAAATGCACAGCAAAAAAGTGCTGTGCAGAGTGTCAATGGTCCGGTTCTGCTGTTGGCAGTACCGGGTTCCGGGAAGACAACTGTTCTTGTAACCCGGCTTGGTTATATGATCTATTGCAAAGGAATTGATCCGGAAAAAATCCTGACTGTTACCTATACGGTGGCAGCAACGAAAGATATGTCCCGGCGGTTTGCCGGATACTTTGGAGAGGAACTGGCTGACCGACTGGAGTTCAGAACGATCAACGGGTTATGTGCAAAGATCATCAGTTATTATGGAAGAATGATCGGGAAGAAGCCTTTTGAACTGGTACAGGATGAGAAAATAACGGCAGGGATGCTGTCCATGATCTATCAACAGAGTGAACATGCATATGCAACGGAAAGTGACCTGAAGACGGTGCGTACTCTGATTACTTATATCAAGAATATGATGCTGACTGAGGAAGAAATCCTTGAACTAGATGAAGAAGCTGATCTGAAGATTTCCGTTATCTATAAAGAATATTGCCGGCAGTTACGTGCAAAAGGACTGATGGATTACGATGATCAGATGGTATATGCCTATACAATGCTGCGTTCCGTACCGGAACTGCTGAGGCATTTTCAGGAACTTTACCCTTATATCTGCGTGGACGAGGCACAGGATACCTCTAAAATCCAGCATGCCATCATTGCACTGCTGGCATCAGGATCGGAGAATCTTTTTATGGTGGGTGATGAAGATCAGAGTATTTATGGCTTCCGGGCGGCTTATCCGGAGGCTCTGCTCACATTTGAAAAAAATTATCCGGATGCAAAAGTCCTGTTGATGGAAGAAAATTTCCGGTCGGATGCCAGGATCGTTCTGGCGGCAGACCGGTTTATCCAAAAGAATACTCTGCGTCATGAGAAGCATATGAAAGCCGCCAGAAAACCGGCATCCGATATCAGAGAGATTTCATTAAGGAGCAGGAAAGCTCAGTATACATATCTTGCAAAGCTGGCAGAAGGATGCACCTCACAGACAGCTATTTTATATCGTGATAATGAATGCATCCTTCCACTGGTCGATCTGCTGGAGAGAAACGGAATACCTTATCAGATGCGGAATGCAGAACTTTCTTTTTTTTCACACCGTACCATACTGGATATCATCAATATCATAAAACTGGCTCAGAATCCAATGGATACAGAAGCATTTCTGCAGATTTATTATAAAATCGGCACTTATCTCCGCAAGCAGGATGCAATCCGTATCGCCCGGATCAGTGAAGAAAAAAGAATCCCGGTCCTGGATGTGGCTGCAGAGGATCCTGATCTGAACGGTCATGTACTCGGTAGTGTACGGTCGATGCGGACACATTTGCAGAATCTATTGCAGGATTCAGGAGAACGTGCAATTTACAGGATTATGCAGTTTATGGGATATCAGGAATATCTGAACCGTTCAGGGCTGAGTGACAGCAAGCTGGAAATTCTCAGGATTCTTGGAAGCAGGGCAGATTCCCCGATGGAACTTGTAGAACGACTGGAGCAGTTGAAAGTTCTGATCCGGGAGAAAGAACCGGATCGGAAATGTCCTCTGATCCTCTCTACGATCCATGCAAGCAAGGGGTTAGAATATGACAGTGTTTATCTGATCGATGTGGCAGATGGAATTCTGCCTGAATCAATTCCACAGAATCTGCATCAGGCATCAGCAGAAGAGCTGAAAGCATATGAAGAAGAACGTCGGCTTTTTTATGTAGGAGTAACAAGGGCAAAGGACCATCTGACACTTTTTACGACCAACAGACCCAGTACATTCTGTTCAGAGTTTCTTGGGAAATCTTCCGTGACAGAAGAAGGCAGGAAAAATCTGATGCCGGTGGAAAGCAGGACCAGCCGGACATTCAAGCAGGCAAGACCCTATGCCGCAGTCGCCGGCATCCGGCAGACAAAAGCTTCAGAAGAACTGTATTTCCGCCTGAAAGAGGAGTTGGGGACAGGTGTGATCGTGGAACATAAAAAATATGGAGAAGGTGTAGTGACCCAGTTGGATGACCGGCTTGTTCATATCATGTTCCAGGATGATACGCTTCGTATGATGGATCTCAAAATCCTGGCAAATGCAGGATTATTAAAAGTAAAGAAATAGAATCAGATCAGGAAATGAAAGAGGATCTGACAGAAAATCCTCAGAAGGGGGAACTTAACTTTGGAGAAAAATTTAACATCGAGCAGTGTCCTGAGAACGATCATTTATTTTGCACTGCCATATCTTTTATCTTATTTTTTACAAACGTTATATGGAATGGCCGATCTTTTTATTGTCGGACAGTTTTATGGAGTAGACAGTATCACAGCAGTCGCAAATGGCAGTCAGGTTCTGCATATGCTGACTGTGATTATTGTCGGTCTTGCCATGGGGACAACGGTGGCGATCGGTCGTGCAGTGGGTGGAAGAAGACTGGAAGATGCTGCCCATGCGATCGGGAATACGATCACTTTATTTATAATCGTTGCAGTGGTCTTTACAGCCGGGCTTTTATGCTTTGTCCGTCCAATCGTTCTTTTCATCGGAACACCGGAAGAGGCTATAGCGGGAAGTATCCGGTATCTGACGATCTGCTTTATCGGTATTCCATTTATTACAGCGTACAATATTATCAGTTCTATTTTCCGGGGAATGGGAGATTCCAAAAGCCCGATGTATTTTATCGGGATTGCCTGTATGGGAAATATTGTACTTGATTATTTCTTTATCGGTGCAATGCAGCTCGGACCGGCGGGAGCTGCACTGGGGACAACGCTGTCCCAGACATTCAGTGTGATCATTGCCCTGATCTCAATGATGAAAAGAAAGACCGGGATTCATCTGAAAAAAACCGATTTCCGTCCGAATAAAAAAGTAATGTGGCAGATCTTGCGGGTAGGATTCCCGGTTGCAGTCCAGGACGGCTGTATCCAGATTGCTTTTATCATCATTACAGTCATTGCAAACCACAGAGGTCTGAATGATGCAGCAGCAGTTGGAATCGTTGAAAAAATGATCAGTGCGATCTTTATCATTCCTTCGTCCATGCTGGCGACTGTCTCCGCACTTTCTGCACAGAATATCGGGGCAGGAAAGCATGACCGGGCATCACAGACCCTGAAATATGCGACGATCATTACTACAGGTTATGGTCTGATCATGACAGTACTGATCGAATTGACCGGGAAGAATCTGGTTGGATTATTTACTACCGATACGGTTGTCGTTTTACTTGGAACGCAGTATCTGAGCGGATATATTATTGACAGTATCTTTGCCGGTGTACATTTCAGCTTCAGTGGTTATTTTGCAGCATATGAAAAATCCTATATTGGATTTATCCATAATATCATTGCCATTGTGCTTGTACGTGTACCCGGCTCTTATCTGGCGTCAAAAATGTTCCCGGATACATTGTTTCCGATGGGACTTGCAGCACCTGCAGGCTCACTGCTGTCTGTACTGATCTGTATCGGAGCCTATCTGTGGATGAAGAAAAAAGGAACTTACGGAGAGCAGAAAATTAGTTTGGATAAAATGTAAGAATGGAGCAGAATTATGACAAAGAAGGAATCCGGTTATAAAGTTATTGTCTCAGAGTCTTTGGTTGATTATATCGGACAACGAACAGATTATACCAATATTGGGAAAAAATATGGCTTTACAGCCCGTTGGAATCTGAAGGATGTTCCCTTTCTGGTTCAGGACGGCCTGTCGGAAGAACAGGCGGAAAGCTTAAAGCTGGAACTGAGAAATATCGGCATGACGGCACAGATCATGGAAAGTGAAGAAAAAGTGCAGATAAAAAAGAAAAATGGCTTTTTATCAGTATTTAAGAAACGAAAATAAAGATAAACCGTAAGGTTTTTCGATAACTCAGCATAAATTTAACATTCATACACGATTTGACCCGCTCCGATATGAGCATCAAAGTCGGGGACTTTTGACCCCGACATATTTAACATAGATTTAACATGAACTTGATACAGAATGCATATGAGTTTTCTACAATGCTGTCGTAGCGTTGGAGAACAGACACAATAACATTGCAAACTATCAAAAGATATGAGAGGGATCGTTATGAATGAAAAACTACAGATAGCATTCGGACTCCTGGGGGGTCTGGCAATCTTTATTTATGGAATGAATATGATGAGTGAATGCCTGCAGAAAGCTGCCGGCGAAAAAATGAAAAGCATTCTTGCACTTCTGACAAAGAATCCATTGCTCGGAGTACTTGCCGGAGCTGTTACCACTGCAGTACTGCAGAGCAGCAGTGCAACAACGGTGATGGCAATCGGATTTGTGAGTGCCGGACTGATGAGCCTGCCGCAGGCAATTTCGATTATTTTTGGTGCAAATATCGGAACTACGATGACCGCACAGATCATTGCTTTTAAGATCAGTGACTATATTTACATTATCATTTTTATTGGATTTATTATTGCTTTTGTAACAAAATCAGAAAAAATAAAAAGTATCGGACAGACCATCTTTGCGTTCGGACTTCTTTTCCTCGGAATTGAAACCATGGGAGATGTTATGAAACCACTGGCTTCCAGTCCGGTCTTTACAGACCTGATTGGAAAAGTAGCACATATTCCGGTTTTAGGCGTCGGGGTTGGTACACTGATGACTCTGGTGGTACAGAGCAGCAGTGCAACCATTGCAGTCCTTCAGAATTTTGCTGCACAGCCGGGGGCGGACGGAATGACAAGTATTCTTGGCCTTGCCGGTGCAATCCCGATCCTGCTCGGTGATAACATCGGAACTACGATCACGGCACTTCTTGCAAGTATCGGACAGAGCAAAGATGCAAAAAGAACAGCAGTAGCTCATTGTATTTTTAATATTTCAGGCTGCTTTCTTTTTATCTGGTTTGTAAAGCCATTTGCAGCACTGATCCAGTATATTTCTCCAAAAGGACCTGAGATTGAAGTGATCTCCAGACAGATCGCAAATGCACATACTGTATTTAACATTACCATGACGCTGATCTGGGTCTGCCTGATCAATGTAATGGTCAAGATCGTTATGACGCTGATTCCTGACGGAAAAAGCAAAGAGATCGATCCTGCCCGCCCATTATACCTTGATGAAAAGATCATCAACCAGCCGACAGCTGCACTGCAACTGGTTGCAAAAGAGATTCTTCATTTAAGCGATATGGTGAAAGAAGCAGTGAAAGATACGATTTCCATTGTAAAGACGGAAGAGACCAGCCGTATGAATGCACTTACAGAAAAAGGGCATCAGATCAAGACACTGGCAGACCGGATCACAGAATATCTTGCCCTGCTCTTTTCTTCAGGAACCATGACGGAGCAGCAGGCGTCTCAGACTGCCAGTCTGATGTATGTTTTAAGTGATGTAGAGCGTATAGGAACCTTAAGCGTTGAAATTGCCGGATGTATACAGGAAAAGGCAGATCATCAATATAAATATACAGAAGAGGCAATGGATGAGCTGCAAAAGAGTCTCAAAACCCTTGAAAAGATGTTTGATGATTCGATAAAAGCATTGCAGAACCGTGACTCTGTGCAGGTCGAAAAGCTGATCAAGCGGAAGGATAAGATCATTGATCTGGATATTAAAATGCGAAAGGCTCATATCCAGCGTGTAAATAAAGGAAAATGTAAATCGAGTATGACAGCACCATTTACCAATATTCTTCATCTGATCGACCGTATGGGCAACAGTTGCGTAAATCTTGCGGATGTGGCAACGAATGAGATCAGCCTCGAGTATTTTATGGTGCAGCATTAGAAAATAAAGATCAGATCAGGTTATCAGATCATATATGAGATTACGGTGGGATCAGGGACAGAACAGAGCGTTCCTGGTCCTGTTTTTTATGAGGGCAGCGGGTGTAAATCACAAAGCGTATTTTCTCCGTTATATGATAGGGGTAAAAAATGTGCTATAATCATCTTTGAAATTTTCAAAAGCAGAAGGAGAAAATGACAATGAATCTGATCAATCAGTTTGGAAGGATGGTGAGCAGTGAATCTTTAAAAGATCCTGAAAAAGCCCGCCGTCTTCTTCTTATGGGATACAGGCTTCAGGAGAAACGGCTGAAGTTTTTCCCAGATAAAAATCTTCCCGATTCTGCACATTATGTGGCACGAATCGTTATGAAAAATATTATTCATGCACTTGCCCGACCGGAAAATGCAGCTATGGTCAGCATTTTTGTTCCGGGAGAACTGCTGACCGCAGCGGGGCTGACCCCTTATTCAGTGGAGGCGTTATCCTGCTTTCTTGCCGGTACAAAGTGTGAGCAGGCATTTCTCAGAAAGACAGAAGAAGAGGGATTCCCGGAAACGATGTGTTCCTATCATCGGGTATTTTTAGGAGCTGCTTTAACAGGAATTTTACCAAAACCGAAATGTACGGTGTATACCAATCTTGCCTGTGACGGCAATATGATGACCTTTCCTTATCTGAAGCAGACGTATGAACTGCCTGGATTTTATATTGATGTGCCATATGAGAAAAATCAGGATTCTGTCCGGTATGTTGCGGGACAGTTACGGGAACTGAAGCGATTCCTGGAAGAAGTGACAGGAAAAAAGATTCCTGAAGAGGCAGTGCAGAAGGCAGTTTCAAATAGCCGGAAAGCAGCCGTCAATTATCAGAGGCAGCTTGCATTACGGAAAGATCATGATCCTGTTTCCTCCATGACGAATGAACTTTATGCGATCTTTATGTGTCATCTGCTGGCGGGATCAGAAGCGTCTGTCAAATATACGGAACTGTTACTGGAAGATGTAAAGAAAGCTCCGAAAGGGGCAGGACTTCATGTTCTGTGGATGCATATTATGCCATTTTTGCAGGAGCCGGTAAAGGAAGTTTTCAATTACAGTGATACAATCCACATCAGTGCCTGTGATTTTGTCGCAGACGGATTTCAGATGATGGATGCTTCAGATCCCTATGAGGCGATGGCAGTGAAAATGGTCAACTGTATTTATAACGGAGCGGTAGATAAGAGAATTGAAATGGCAGAACGTCTTGCCAAAATAACAAATGCAGATGGTGGAATCTTATTTGCCCACTGGGGATGCAAAGGAACGATCGGAGCCTCCGGTCTGATCAAAAGTTCACTGGAAGCAGCAGGACTTCCGACCATGATCCTGGATGGCGATGGATGTAATCCTGCCAATACAAGTGATGGACAGGTTTCTACAAGACTTCAGGCATTCGTGGAAATGCTGGAAGAGAACAGGGAGGGAAAATCGCATGATACATTATGTTTGTAAATATACCCCGGTAGAACTGTTCCGGGGATTCGGTGAGGAATGTGCGGTTCTGGAGGAAATGCCGGAAAATTTTGAACAGTCTGATCAGATTGCACATGCAAATTTATGCGGTTTTGGAAAATCAGTGATCCAGGCAGTCCTGGAGGGAAAAGCCGATCAGCTTGTACTTGTAAACTGCTGTGATTCCATGCGTCGCGTGTACGATATTGTAAAAAGTACCGGAAAATGTAACTTCTTATATATGCTGGATCTTCCTCATGAAGATAATGAATGTGAAAAAGTTAAATTTGCCGGTTCGATCCAACGTCTGAAAGAGGCATATGAAAAATACTCCGGGAAAAAATTTGACCGGACACTTTTCCTGAAGGCTTTCGCAAAGACATCTGCGAGCAGAACTTCTTATATTGGTGTACTTGGAGTGCGTGTCAGTGGAATCCTTGAAAAAATGATCCGGGACAATCTTCATATGGATGTAAGAAATCTGACCTGTACCGGTGGGCGAAACCTGGCAGTTCTTCCTGAAGAAATGCAGGAAATGGAAGAAGACAGGCTGTTGCTTGCATATGCAGATGCACTGCTTGGACAGATGCCATGCTTTCGGATGAATAACAATACAAGAAGAAACCAGCTTTATTTAGACCCGGATTTAAAAGGAATTATTTACCATACGATCAAGTTCTGTGATTATTATGGATTTGAATACGCAAGTATTAAAAAGAACATCCAGGTGCCACTCCTTAAGATCGAGACAGATTTTACAAGTCAGAGTGCCGGACAGCTTTCAACCAGAATCCAGGCATTTTCAGAAACGATCGAAGGGTCAGAAGATATGAATCCTGAAAAGGAAATCAGCAGGGAGGAAAGAGAAAAAATGGAATCAGGAGTTTACTATGTAGCCGGAATCGACAGTGGTTCTACCAGTACAGACGTTGTTATTCTGGATCAGGACGGGAAAATCAAATCCACTATGATCATTCCTACAGGTGGCGGAGCAATGATGAGTGCAGAGAAGAGTCTGGATCAGGCAATAGAAAAAGCCGGTATCAAAAAAGAGGATCTCGTGCGGATCGTTACCACCGGTTACGGTCGTGCCTATATAGACAGCGGGGATGACAGCATTACTGAGATCACCTGTCATGCAAAAGGAGCAAATTATCTTAATCCGGATGTACGGACGGTGATCGATATCGGAGGACAGGATATCAAAGCAATCAGTATTGATGAACATGGTGCAGTTAAAAATTTCCTGATGAATGATAAATGTGCTGCCGGAACAGGACGTTTCCTTGAGATGATGGCAAGGACACTCGGACTTTCTTTGGAAGAAATGAGCGTAAAAGGATTGGATTGGAAAGAAAATGTAGTTATCTCAAGTATGTGTACAGTTTTTGCAGAATCAGAGGTTGTATCCCTGGTTGCCCAGAATAAAGAGGTGTCAGATATTATTCACGGACTGAATGTATCTGTCGCATCCAAAGTAGGGGCACTTGCCGCAAGGCTTGGAAAAAATAATCCGGGTGAATATATGATGACCGGTGGTGTCGCCAAAAATCAGGGAATCATCCAGGCACTGGAAGAAAAGCTCGGAGCGAAGCTCTATATCTGTGATGAGGCACAGCTTTGTGGGGCTCTGGGTGCAGCAATTTTTGCTTATGAAAAATGTAAAGTACAAAAGATATAATAAAGAAATAAAACAATGAAGAGAACGTTTGTTCTAAAAATAACTTGCATTGCGAAACGTATGTTTGTATAATAGGACTATGAGTACAGAATTTATAAATAGCAATTATACAATACAGGAAAAACTGCAGATTCTCGCAGATGCAGCCAAATATGATGTCGCATGCACATCCAGCGGTTCAAGCCGCCGGGGAAAGAAAGGAGAACTCGGCAATGCTGAAGCATGTGGCATCTGTCATAGCTTTGCGGCAGACGGAAGATGTATTTCTCTGCTCAAGATCCTGATGACGAATCATTGTGCTTATGACTGCAAGTACTGCATCAACCGTGCCAGTAATGATGTCAAAAGAGCAACCTTTACACCGGAAGAGATCTGTGAGCTGACCATAGAATTTTATAAGCGTAATTATATTGAGGGACTGTTCCTGAGTTCCGGTGTTCTGAAGAATCCCTCTTATACGATGGAGAAAATGTGTGAGACGTTGTTATTGCTTCGGACAAAGTACCATTTTAATGGTTATATCCATGTAAAGACGATTCCCGGTGCTTCTGATGAACTGCTCGCAGCGGCCGGTTATCTTGCAGACCGTATCAGTGTGAATTTAGAACTGCCTACAGAAGCAGGACTTCGTACACTGGCACCCAACAAAACGATGCAGACCATTCTGAATCCCATGGGAAAAGTGCAAAGTATGATCGCCTCTCACCGGATGGCAATCGGTAAGACAGCTCATATGGAACGAAGTCTCGGGAACCGATATTTAGATCACGGGATTTTTTCGGCAAATTCCAGACAGAGATTCAGAAAAAGCCTAAGTATGGGGAATACAGTGTCAGAAGAACCTCCCCTTGTTTCGCTATCGGAAAATGAACTACCTTTCTCATTGAAGAACGGAAAGAGACCGGCATCAGAATATGTACTGGGATGGGAGAATGCCACCCAGTTGGCACCACGGGATATGTCAAAGTTAAAGCGTAGCTTTGCTCCGGCAGGTCAGAGTACTCAGATGATCATAGGAGCTACCGGTGAAAGCGATTATACACTATTGCAGACAACGCAGGCACTTTATCAGGGGTTTGACCTGAAGCGTGTCTTTTATTCAGCATACATCCCGTTAAATGAAGAGGCAGTATTACCGCAGATTGGTACACCTCCGCCTCTTCTGCGTGAACACCGGTTATATCAGGCAGACTGGCTTCTCCGGTTTTACGGATTCCAGGCAGGAGAACTGCTGTCCCCGGAAAAGCCGGATTTCAATGAACTGGTAGATCCAAAGTGTGACTGGGCATTGCGGCATCTGGATCAATTCCCTGTGGAAGTGGAGACTGCAGACTATGCCGTCCTGCTTCGTGTTCCCGGGATTGGTCCAAAGTCAGCCGGCCGGATCGTAAATGCAAGACGTTATGGAAGACTGGATTTCCCCAGCTTAAAGAAAATGGGAGTAGTATTAAAGAGAGCCCATTATTTTATTACCTGCCAGGGAAAGCAGATGTACCATACGCCGATTGAAGAAAATTATATCATCCGGCAACTGGTTCATACAGATAAAAAAGAATTGTGGGAGACTCAGCATGCCAATGAATCATTTTCACAGATGACCCTGGCAGATTTTGGAATCCGATAGGAGCAGAAGATTATGAAAATATATACTTGCAAAGACCGGCTTGAAGATATTCTGACCTGTATTTATGATGCATGGTCAGCGGCACTGCAGGTCGGACACGACCAGATAAAGTTAAGAAAAGAACCGGTATTTCAGCAGACAATTTTTGATGAATATATTCATGTGGATGGAGATACTTCCAAAGCAGAAAAAGTGATCCGGTCCATCCGCAGGGATATCTCGGATGAAGCCTATCTGTATGTGTATTATGCATCATTGTCTGATGAGGAAGATGCACTTCAGGCAATTTATCAGTTCCTGCGAGTTGGATTTGCCACAGGAAGCAGTGTATTGGAGCAATATGCGAATCCATCTGTGATGCGGATCGTAGAACTGCGGAGAAAAGTTGGAAACGAATGTCATCATTTCCGGGAATTTGCACGATTTGAGTCTTTAAATGGAAGCGTTTACGTCAGCCATTTAGAACCGAAAAGTGATGTGATCATGCTGGTTGGCAGACATTTTGCGGATCGTATGCCCTCAGAACACTGGATGATCATTGATGATAAACGGAAGATTGCATGTATCCATCCGAAAGACGGGACAAATTACCTGCGTTATCTGACAGATGAAGAATTCGATACACTGCAAAAGACAGAAGAATATACAGATACATATACCGATCTCTGGAAAACCTTTTTCCATGCGGTCGGTATCAAAGAAAGAGAAAATTATATCTGTCAGAGGAATCTGTTCCCGAAATGGAAACGGAAGCATGCGGTGGAGTTCAGGGAATAAGCCGAAGAGCTGGCGGTTTATAAATCCCCGGAATCTGATTGACTTTCTTTTGCGTTGAAATTTTGGCATTTTTAAGATAGGATTAATTTATCCAGTGTGTCGTAAAACCCCTTGCTTTAGCTATGGGGATATAAGACACTTCCATCGAATTTACGCAAGTAATTGAAGATGGAAC
>ENA-UERY01000165-UERY01000165.1-human-gut-metagenome-genome-assembly--contig:-NODE-165-length-61731-cov-22.778198_pt1 | contig 61731 bp, 65 predicted proteins | sample MGYA00242989_ERZ507990 | MGnify/ENA primary metagenome ERZ507990 (study PRJEB26167, sample SAMN06115529) | human gut metagenome | host: Homo sapiens | place: China:Fujian | collected 2015-08-26...
GACAGCCTCATCCTGACCCTCATCCAGCCCAAGACGTTTGCGCCGGTGGTGGCGTTTATCGGCTGCATTTTTTATGTGTTCATCCGCAACGCGAAGAAAAAGAACATCGGCCAGATCATGCTGGGCTTCGGCATCCTGTTCACCGGCATGAGCCTGATGGACACCGGTGTGTCTCCCCTGCGTGAGAGCGCAGCGTTCCAGGAGCTGTTCGTCACCATGACCAACCCCATTCTCGGCGTTCTCGTGGGCGTGGTGGTCACGGTCATCATCCAGTCCTCTTCGGCCTCTGTGGGCATCCTGCAGGCGCTTTCCAGCACCGGCCTCGTCACCTTCAGTTCGGCCATCCCCATCGTGCTGGGTGCCCACATCGGCACGGCCTTCACCCCGCTGCTGACCATCGGCGGCTCTTCCAAGGACGGCAAGCGCGCCGCCCTCATCCACCTGTACTTCAACATCATCGGCAGCGTCATCCTGCTGGCGCTGGTCTATGCAGTCCAGTTCACCATCGGCATCCCCATGTGGGGCGATGTGATGAACAAGAGCAGCATTGCAAACATCCACACCATGACCAGCGTCATTGCGATGCTGCTCTTCCTGCCCTGCAGCGGTGTGCTGTCCAAGCTGGCCATGATGACCGTGCCGAACAGCGCGGAGGAGGCGCAGGAGCTGAGTATGCCTGTGCTGGATGAGCGTCTGTTCAAGAGCCCGGCTGTGGCTCTGCAGCAGGCTAAGAACGCGGTGGTCAAGATGTCCCGCCGCGCAGCCCGCAACGTCGGCCTCGCCACCCCGCTGCTGCTCAAGATGGACGAGGACGTCGTGAGTGCCATCGATGTCCGCGAGAACCTCATCGACCGGATGGAGGTGGACATCTCCAACTACCTCATCAAGCTGGCAGACCAGGAGCTGGGTGACGCGGAGAGCCATGAGGTGACTGAGCTGCTCAACTTTGTCACCGAGTGCGAGCGCATCGGCGACTATGCAGTCAACATCAAAGAAAAAGCGCAGGAGCTGACCGACAAGGAAGTCACCTTCAGCGAGAAGGCACAGCAGGAGCTGAAGCTTCTCGACAATGCGCTGGAAAAGATACTGACCCTCACCACGGACGCCTTCGAGTTCGACGACGCCCGGACCGCCAGCCAGGTGGAGCCGCTGGAACAGGTCATCGACATCCTCGTGGAGCGGCTTCGTGCGCAGCACATCAAGCGTCTGAAGGATGGTGCCTGCTCCATTGATACCGGTGTCGTCTATCTCGATGTGCTGAACAATGTAGAGCGTATCTCGGACCACTGCTCCAACATCGCCGCCCGTCTGGTGGGCATGGAGGCAGGCGAGGACTACGACTCCCATACCCTCAAGAACATGATGCACCACAACCCCACCAAGGAATATATGCTCAACTACGAGCAGTGCCGCAAGGACTATCTCGTCCCGCTGGAACAGCTCGAAGCCTGATTTTGATAAAGGATAAAAACAGTGCAGACCTCCCCGGGGATGTCTGCACTGTTTTTGTTTATTCACCCAGGTCTTCCAGCAGCGCCCGGAGGGCCGTTTCGCCGGTGACGTAGAGGCCCTGCTTGAGCCGGAGGGCATCGGCCTCGGGCAGAAGATTGACATAGATGCCGGTGCGCAGGAGCCGCTTGTCGGGCAGTCCGTTGTCGGAGCAGGTATAGACGACCACCCGCCCGCCCTCGTCGCAGAGGTAGAAGTCGGTGCCGCTCTGCCCGGCGGATCCCTGCGCGGCCAGACCCGGCTCGGAGGCCGGCGTCTCTTCGCCGGAGTCGGCAGGGAAAGGGAGACTGGGCAGGGCCATCCAGAACAGGCTGAACACGATGGTAAAAATGCACAGCGCATAAAAAATGCAGAGCCAGACCTTGCGCATGGCAGTGGACTCCTTTCGGCTGAAATGGTGTTTCAGACGGTAGTATGTGCAAAAGAAAACTGCCTCAGACAGGAATGCAGAATTTTCACACCCGGATGCTGTACTTTGGCGGGGCAGATGTGCTATACTAGCATCGTATCCGGTCGATTCCCCCTTGCGGAAGCGGGCGGTGCGGACTATAATGTATTATTATGGCTGCGGGCAGTCTGGCCGCAGCAGGAACAGCGAACGGCATCGTCAGAGGATGCTTTGAGATGCAGAACAGTGAAAATTGCGATAGGAGGCGATCCTTATCTCAAACAATGAAAGACGGAGACTCCACAGTGATGGTGCGCTCCGGGAGCAGAACCGGCGGATCCGTGAGCCCCGCGAACCGCAGGAGCAGGGAGAAAAGCACGGCCATCCCGTTCTCGGATTCCTGGGCCGAACCATCGTCACCCTCGTCTGTCTGGGCATTATGGCGGGCAGTCTGGTGGCAGTGGGCGCTGTGTACTATGTGGTGCAGGCTACGGCCAGTGACGGCGACCTGCTGGACCTCGACAACATCGAACTGAGCCAGTCGAGCCTTGTGGTGGCCACCGACCCCGACACCGGCGCACAGGTGGAGTACGCCACCCTGCGCTCTTCCAACAGCCACCGCGTCTGGGCGGACCTCGAGCAGATCCCCACCAACCTACAGTATGCATTCATCTGCACCGAGGACAAAGACTTTTACAGCGAGCCGGGCGTCAACTTCAAGCGCACCATCGGCGCGATGATCAATGAATACCTGCTGCCCATCTACAGCTCCAAGCAGGGCGCCTCCACGCTGGAACAGCAGCTCATCAAGAACCTGACCAGCGACAAGAGCGCCAGCGGCATCGAGGGCGCACTGCGCAAGCTGCGCGAGATCTACCGCGCCCTCATCCTGAGCCGCAGCTACTCCAAGGAGACCATTCTGGAAGCCTACCTGAACACTATCAGCTTTACCGGTACGATCCAGGGCGTCCAGACGGCGGCAAACGAGTACTTCGACAAGGATGTCAGCGAGCTGACCCTCTGGGAGTGCGCGTCCATCGCGTCCATCACCAAGAATCCCACCAACTATAACCCCTACACCAACCCCGAGAACCTCATCAACCGCCGGAACTTCCTGCTCTACAATATGTGGCAGCAGGGTGTCATCTCGGAGGAGGATTACCGCAGCGCCGCTGCCCAGCCGCTGGTGCTGGCAGAGACGGACAACACGAAGAAGAGCAGCTCCACCACCTCTTACTTCACCGATGCCCTCTTCAACGAGGTGGTGAAGGACATCATGGCCAAGGAGGGCGTGGACGAGTCCACCGCCCAGAGTATGCTCTACACCGGCGGCTATACCATCGAGGCAACGGTCAACCCCAAGATCCAGACCGCGATGGAGAACCTGATGCTCAACACCGACGATGCCTACTTCCCGGCCGGCTGGCATGAGGAAGAGGTGACCAGCATCTCCGACGACGATGTGCAGGTCTACAACGAGGACGGCACCCCCAAGACCCGCACTGGCGATGACGGTACGGTCTATTATTACCGCAATGTCCGCACGCAGGCGGCGATGGTCACGCTGGACTATGACGGCAATGTCATCGCCATGGTGGGCGGTCTGGGCGAAAAGACCAAGAGCCTTTCCCTGAACCGCGCCTACGGCGTCACCCGTCAGACCGGTTCTACCATCAAGCCCATCGGCGCCTATGCGCTGGGCATCGAGTATGGTCTGGTCAACTGGTCTACCATGCTCAACAACTCGCCCCTCTACCTCAAGCAGGATATGGTCATCCGTGACGAGGACTACTGCCGCCGGAACGGCCTCATGGGCCTGACGGACAAGCAGCTGAAAGCCTACCCCAACGCATGGCGCAGCTGGCCCCGCAACTACGGCGGCAACTACGGCGACGGCTCCGACCTGCCGCTCTGGAACGGCCTCGCCCGCTCCCTGAACACCATCGCCATCCGCGTTGGCGACCTCGTGGGTGCGAACAACATCTTCAACTTCGTCTACAATACCCTGCAGCTCAGCACGCTGGACCCCGTCAACGACGTGGGCCTTGCACAGATGGTCATGGGCAGCCAGACCCACGGCGTCACCCCGATGGCGCTGGCGGCGGCGTTCCAGATCTTCTACGACGGCGAGTATACCACGCCTCACCTCTACACCCGTGTGCTCGACCGGGACGGCAACATCTATATGGAGAGCAACGACACCAGCTATCAGGCTCTGACGCCCCAGACGGCCTACGTTATGAACCGTCTGCTGAAGAACGTCCTGTTCTCCAGCGTTGGTACGGCCAGCGGCCGCTACCCCAACTCCAACGGTATGGAGGCCTTCGGTAAGACCGGTACGGCCAGCGATGAGAAGGATCTGTGGTTCGTGGGCGGCACGCCTTATTACGTCACCGCTGTGTGGTGGGGCTATGACGCGCCCTTCGATATGACCAAGACCCTCGGCAAGCAGCAGGCCAAGACCCGCACCTGTGTCATGGCATGGAAGGCCCTGATGGAGCAGATCCAGGCAGACCTGCCCTATAAGGCATTCCCGGCGGCTGACGGCGTCGTGGAGCGCAGCTACTGCACCCAGAGCGGCCTGCTGGCCAGCGGCTCCTGCCCGAGCACGGCAGTGGGCTACTACCGTGCCGACGACCTGCCCGATGTCTGCAATTATTCCCACGGTCAGGCAGCTGTCGCCAGCGAACCCCTTGCGCCTGAGCCGGACACCACTGGCCTCGACACCGACTAAGGCAAAAATCATACTTTTCAGCACATCGGGTTGCAGATTCGGTGCGCTGAAGGGGTACTTCACGGCTCAAAACTGGATAATCTGACAAAATAGCATCCGACCTCTTGCAATGCAGGGAGTCGGATGCTATTATATTTTCTGCAAGAACACTTGTGTTTGAGAGGTGAACAAGTTGGAACGCCGTTTTTATCTGGTGGATGCACAGGTCCTGCCGGAAGTTTTCCTCAAGGTCGTCCGGGCCAAGGAGCTTCTGGCCAGCGGAGAGGCACGCAGCATTTCGGCTGCGACCCGCAGCGTAGACCTGTCGCGCAGTGCATTTTATAAATATAAGGACTGCATTTTCGACTCGGAGAATGGCCGCGAGGTCATCACCGTCATGGCGACCCTGCGGGACGAGACGGGTGCATTACAGAGCCTTCTGGCCGGTATCAGTGCCGCCGGCGCCAGCATCGTGACCATCAATCAGTCTACTCCGGAGAACGGAGCCGCGCTGGTGGCTGTCACCATCCGCACCGACACCATGCAGATGACCCCCGAGGAGCTGACGGAAAAGCTTTCGCGCCAGCGGATGGTCGTGGGCGTACACTGCGGATACAATCTGTGACAGTACATTCATAGAAAAAAGGAACGAGGGCAGTATCATGGCAAAAATCGCGATTCTGGGCTTTGGTACGGTGGGCAGCGGCGTGTATGAGGTGCTCTGCCGCAACGCCGCAGGCGTCTCCCGCCGCGCAGGCGAACCGGTGGAGGTCAAGTACATCCTTGATCCCAAAGACTTCTCGGATCATCCGGCTGCACAGCTGTTTATAAAGAATTTTGATGCCATTCTGGAAGACCCCGAAGTAAAGGTCGTCGTCGAGACCATCGGCGGCACCCGCTTCGCTTACCCTTATGTTAAGGCCTGCCTCGAGAGTGGTCGGAGCGTCTGCACCTCCAACAAGGAGATGGTGGCCACCTATGGCGCAGAGCTGCTGGCTCTGGCCAAGGCACACAACTGCGCCTTCCTGTTCGAGGCTTCCGTGGGCGGCGGTACGCCCATCATCACCCCGATGCACCAGTGCCTCGCGGCCAACGTCATCACCGAGGTGGAAGGCATCGTCAACGGCACCACCAACTTCATGCTCACCAAGATGGTGCGGGAGAATCTGGGCTTTGACGAGGCTCTGAAGATCGCTCAGGAGCTGGGCTACGCCGAGACGAAGGATCCCGGCGACGATGTGGACGGCCGCGACGCCTGCCGCAAGATCGCCATCCTGTCCTCGCTGGTCTGCGGCCACCAGATCTACCCCCAGAACATCCCCACCCGCGGCATCCGCGACATCACGGTGGATGATGTGGCTGCGGCAGAGAAGCTGGGCTGCGTCATCAAGCTCATCGCCTGGATGAAGCGGGGCGAGGACGGCAGCGTTGCTGCCGGTGTCGAGCCCTGCCTCGTGCCGAAGGCAAACCAGCTGGCCGGTGTCGATGACGTCTTCAATGCCGTCCTCGTCAAGGGCGATATGCTGGGCGACGTGGTCTTCTACGGCAAGGGCGCGGGCAAGCTGCCCACCGCCAGTGCTGTCGTGGCCGACGTGGTGGACGCCCTCAAGAACGGCGTCAAGGTCCACGACAGCCTGTTCTGGCAGCCCGCCGATCCGGTAGAAGGAATGCTCACCGACCCCGCTCCCGCCGCATACTATGTGCGTGTGGAAGGCATCGCCCCGGCGGTGGCCGAGGCCATCTACGGCAAGGGCCATGTGGTGGAAGAGCACTTCGACGGCTGCTCCTACTTTGTGGACAGCGCCGACGGCAAGGCTCTGGCCGAAGCAGCCCGCAAGGTAGAGGCCATGGGCGGCAGCGTGAAGCTGGTGCTCCGCCGCCTGCCTGAGGACGCCTGAGCGTGAGAGAAGAGGGAACTGCGATGAAGATAAAAGTTTCCGTCCCGGCCACCAGTGCCAACATTGGCTCCGGCTTCGATGCGCTGGGTCTGGCTGTGACCTTGTACAATACCGTGACATTCGAAGAGAGCGACCATCTGGACATCTCGGCGGCGGACGGCACCCGCATCCCCCGCGGTGAGACCAATCTGGTCTACCGCTCGGCCAAGGGTCTGTTCGATAAGGTCGGCAAGACCATGCCGCCCCTCAAACTCGTCCAGACCAACGCCATCCCGATGGCCCGGGGCCTCGGCTCGTCCTCGGCCTGCATCATCGCGGGCCTGCTGGGTGCGAACCGGATGCTGGGCGATGTGCTCAACACCCAGGAGCTGCTGACGCTGGCTACCTCCATCGAGGGCCACCCGGACAACGTGGCACCGGCCCTTCTGGGCGGTCTGACCAGCAGCGCCTTCGAGGACGGCGTCGTCTACTCCGTCAAACGGGATGTGGATGAGAGCCTCTGCTTCGCGGCCATCGTGCCGGACTACAAGCTGCTGACCGAAGCCGCCCGTGCGGCCCTGCCCAAAGAGGTCACCCACAAGGATGCGGTGTATAACCTGTCCCGTGCGGCCCTCATCCCGGCGGCGTTCTGCGAGGGCCGCCACGACCTGCTGGCCATTGCCACCGAGGATAAGCTCCACCAGCCCTACCGGATGCCCCTGATGCCCGGCTCGAAGGAAGTCTTCGATATGGCGCGGCTCTGCGGTGCCAAGGCGGTGTACGTCTCGGGTGCCGGCAGCACCGTGATGGCTGTGGCCGAAAAGGCCAACGCCGAGAAATTCTACTCCAAACTGGAAAAGGGCCTCGAGCTGCTGGAAGGCTTGGATGGATGTGAAGCATTTACACTGCTGCGGCTGGATGCCGACAACACCGGTGCGACAGTGGAATGATAAACAGGACCGGAAGTGCAAGACCGCTTCCGCCCGGTGTACCCCTCACACACTGAGGGAGCAAAAAGAGGAGAGTGACAAGATATGGCGTTGATCGTACAGAAGTTCGGCGGTTCTTCGGTGAAGGACCGGGACCGTATCTTCAACGTGGCCCGCATCGTGGCCAACACCCACAACGCGGGAAATGACGTGGTCGTGGTAGTGTCCGCACAGGGCGACACCACCGACGACCTCATCACAAAGGCAGCAGAGATCACCCACAACCCTTCTGCCCGTGAGATGGATATGCTGCTGGCAGCAGGCGAGGAGATCAGTATCGCCCTGCTGGCTATGGCTCTGAACGAGCTGGGCTGCCATGCCACCAGTCTGACCGGCTGGCAGGCAGGCTTCCGCACCGACCGTGCCTACACCAAGGCCCGCATCACCAAACTGGAGACCGAGCGCATCTCTTCGGAGCTGGAGCGCAACCGCGTCGTCGTCGTGGCAGGCTTCCAGGGCCTGAACAAGCTGGACGACATCACCACGCTGGGCCGCGGCGGTTCCGACACCAGCGCTGTCGCCATCGCAGCAGCGCTCCACGCCGACCGCTGCCAGATCTTTACCGACGTGGAGGGCGTCTACACCGCCGACCCGCGCAAGGTGCGCAACACCCGCAAGCTGGATGAGATCACCTTCGACGAGATGCTGGAACTGGCATCCCTCGGCGCACAGGTGCTCAACAACCGCAGCGTGGAGCTGGCTAAAAAGTATAATGTGGAGCTGGAGGTCCTCTCCAGCCTGAACCCCGTGCCCGGCACGGTCGTCAAGGAGGTTGTAAAAGACGTGGAAGGTATGCTGATCAAGGGTGTCGCAAAGGACACCGACGTTGCTGTTATTACGATCCTGAATGTTCCCGATGAGCCGGGTACCAGCTTCAAGATCTTCGGCCTGCTGGCCCAGAAGAATATCAACGTGGACATCATCCTGCAGTCCACCGGCCGCGACGGCAAGAAGGACATCAGCTTCACCTGCGCGGAGAGCGAAGCTGAGACTGCTCTGCGCGTCCTGCGCGAGAGTGCAAAGTTCGACCAGGTCACCTGCGACGAGACCTGCGCCAAGGTTTCCATCGTGGGTGCCGGTATGCAGAGCCACAGCGGCGTGGCCTCCAAGATGTTCGAGGCTCTGTCCAACAACAACATCAACATCAAGATGATCTCCACCAGTGAGATCAAGATCTCCTGCATCATCGACCGTGAGGACGCCGACAAGGCTGTCAGCGCCATCCACGATATGCTGTTCGAGTAAGACGTGGCTTCAAAGCCGCCGTGCCGTGCGTCCTGCGCCGGTGCGGCGGCTTTTTGCGTACACAATTTTTTTACAGCCCCTGCCGTTTACACCCAGATAAAAGGGGTGTATAATATTATTATGTGCCTGTATCCAGGGCGAACGTCAAAAACAGGAAGGAAGCTGCATCATGGAGCAAAATCGACCCGCACCCCGCCGCGCTCTGTCGCCGAAAGAACGCCGCCGGAGACACCGTATCCGCCTCGTGCGCAACTGGACGGTCTTTCTGCTCAGCTGCGGCGCGGTCATGGCTGTGATGACCGGCGGCATCCTCTGGCTGCTGCCCAGGGCCTATGCCCTCATCGCACCGCCGACGGCCTTCGAGGCCCGGGAGTATGAGGGCGGCGCGGAGACGGACCTTTCGGATAAGCGCCTCATGCTGGTGAATGCAAACCTTCCCTTGACGGAAGAGCCGCCGCCGGAGCTGGCCGTGGCCGATGATGCCACCGGCGTTTCGCTGGAAGCCGAGGCTGCCGCAGCCTACCGCGAAATGGTCGAGGCCGCAAAGCAGGATGAGATAGAGCTGGTGCTGACGGCAGGGTATCAGGATGCCGCCGCCCGCCAGAGCGCCTATGAGGCTGCGGTCCAGAGCTACCGGGAGTCCGGCTGCTCGGAGGAAGAGGCCGCTGCCAGGGCTGCGACCGTCCAGCCAGCGCCGGAGGCCAGCGAATATGCCACCGGCTACGGTGCCGACATCCTCGCGGCAGACAGCATGGAGAAGGACACCGGCTTCGCCGACACCCGTGCCTATGAGTGGCTGGAAGCCTATGCCGCAGAGCACGGCTTCATCCTGCGTTGGCCGCAGGAGCGTCAGGCCGCTACCGGCATGGTGTTTGAGCCGTGGCACTGGCGGTATGTGGGCAGGGACAACGCCCTCGCTATCCGCGCCTCCGGCCTCTCGCTGGAAGAGTATCTGGCGCTGGAACAAACCAAATAATACAAAAGGACGATAGAACATTGAGACGATCCCAAATCGCGCCCGGCGTCCACCTCTCGTATGACGCCGCGCAGAAATTCAACCGCTGCCGCATCAGCATCCACTTCGCGTTCCCGGCCCGCCGCGAGACGGCCACGGCCCACGCGCTGCTGCCGCTGGTGATGGAGAGGGGCTATGCCGACTGCCCCGATATGACCCAGATGACCAAAAAGCTGGCCCGCCTCTACGGCGCCGACCTGACCGTGGACGCCCGCCCCATGGGCTGCAGCCACAACCTCTGCGTCAGCATCACCGGCATCAAAGACCAGTTCGCACTGGAAGGGGAGAAGCTGACGCAGGAGTACGCCGCACTGGCCCTCGGCACGGCGTTCCACCCCTATTTTGTGGGCAGCACCTTCGACCCCGAGGCCGTGGGCATCGAAAAGCAGATGCTGAAGAAGGCGCTGGAAGACGAAGTGAACGACAAGCGCCTTTACTGCCAGCGGCAGGCCAACCGGGAGTTCTTCGGCGACAGCCCCGCCGGTGTCCGGCAGGAGGGCTACTTAGAAGAAGTGGACGGCCTGACGCCCGAAGCGCTGACCGAGGCATACTACGAGATGCTGCGGACGGCGAACATCGAGCTCATCGTGCTGGGCTGCGACGAGGCCAGCACCACCGCCGTGAAGGACGCCCTTCTGGCGGAGCTTTCGGCCATCGACCGCGCCCCGCTGCCCCGGGCGGAGAACATCGCCATGCCCCGGCGGGAGCCGGTGCGGAAGGTGGAGCATTTCGACACCACGCAGGCCAAGCTCTGTATGCTGTTCACGCTGGGCCGGCCCATGCAGCCTGAACAGCTGGCCGCTGTCCGGCTGGCGATGGCCCTCTACGGCGGCAGTGTGACCAGCCGCCTTTTCCTGAACGTCCGGGAGCGCGACCATCTGTGCTACTACTGCTCGTCGTCCTTCCAGAGCTTCACGGGCAGCATGGCCGTCAACAGCGGCGTCGAGCACACCGACGCGGCCCGCGCTGAGCAGGCAGTGCTCAAAGAGCTGGCGGATCTCTGCGACGGCCCTATCACCGACGAAGAGCTGGAAGACTGCCGCCGGGGCCTGCTGGCCGGGATGAACGGCCTGGAGGACACGCTGGGCGGCATCGAGACATGGTACTATATGGAGGTGCTGCGGGGCGGCCCGGTGCAGACGCCGGACGACGCTCGCCGCGCCCTGCTGGCGGTGACCAGGGAAGATGTGCGGGATATTCTGAAGCAGTTCACCCTGTCGGTGAGCTGTCTGCTGACGCGGGAGGAGGGGAATGGAAATGGCTGAGAACACCCGGAGCGTGCTGGAACGCACCGCCGCTGACCAGTGGAAAGTTCTGCCTTCGGGGCTGACTGTACTCGTCCGCCCCATGCCGGGCTACTCCGGCACCCATGTCATTTACGCCACCCGCTTCGGCTCCATCGACCGGGATTTCCGGCTGGGGGAGCGGGAAGTGCATCTGCCCGCCGGTGTGGCCCATTTCCTCGAGCACAAGATGTTCGAGGATGAGGACGGCGATGCCTTTGCAAAGTTCGCCAAGACTGGCGCGAATGCCAATGCTTTCACGGCCTTTGACCGCACCTGCTACCTCTTTACGGCTACGGAACAGCTGGACGAGAGCCTTGACGTGCTGTTGGGCATGGTGGGACACCCCTACTTTACCGAGCAGACCATCGCCAAAGAGCAGGGCATCATCGGGCAGGAGATAAAGATGTACGACGACAGCCCCGACTGGCGGCTCATCACCGGCCTGTGCGAGTGTCTGTATCACAGCCACCCCATCCGCAGCGATATTGCGGGAACGGTGGAGAGCATCGCGGAGATAACGCCGGAGATGCTCTACGACTGCTGCAAGGCGTTCTATGCGCCGGGCAATATGGTGCTGGCCGCAGCGGGCAACACCAGTATGGAGCAGATCCTGGCTGCCTGCGCCCGCCACGGCCTGATGAACGAGCGCCCGGCGGAAAAGGTCGAGCGCCTGCTCCGCCCGGAGCCGATGACGCTGGCGGCGGCCGAAAAGACCATCGCCATGCCCATCGCCAAGTCCTGCTTCGGTCTGGGCTTCAAAGAAGAGCCACTGCCTTTCGGCGACCTGCGCAGCGAGATGCTGTACGAGCTCATCCTCTGCTGCATCTGCGGCGGGATGTCGCCGCTCTACCGCCGACTCTACGACGAGGGCCTGACCAACCCGGGCTTCGGCGGTGAGGTGCTGCGGGTGGACGGATGCTGCTGCATCCTCTTCACCGGCGAGAGCGACCAGCCCGACACCGTCCGGCAGCTTCTGCTGGACGAGATCGAGCGGGTGCGCAAAGAGGGCGTGGACCGGGGGATCTTCACCCTCTGCAAGAACGAAAAATACGGCCAGCTCATCGAAAATCTGGAAAACGTCGAGGATTCGGCCAGCCAGATGGCAGATTTCGCGCTGGCAGGTCAGACTGTGGCCCAACAGATCACCATGCTGGCGGGCCTGACGGCAGAGGACGCCGACGCGGCAATGCAGCATATCCTGCGGCCTGAGCGGATGGCCGTGATGCACATCGAGCCGGACGGCACTGCCGTTGAGGACGAGGAAGAAGAGGAGACGGAAGAATGACGAATCTGGTACAGTTCCCGGGTCTCGGCCTCAGCTTTGAGCTGAGCCGGGTGGCCTTCAGCATTGGCGGCATGGATATTTATTGGTACGGCATCTGCATCGCCTTTGGTCTCTGCCTCGCATTGGTCTTTGCGTTCCGCCGCTGCACGGAGTTTGGCATCGACGCCGATTCGATGGTGGATGTCATCCTCATCGGCGTGGTGCTGGGCATCGCCAGCGCCCGCCTGTATTATGTGGCGATGGCACCCTATAATTACGATACCATCTGGGATGTGCTGGCCGTCCGCGACGGCGGTCTGGCCATCTACGGCGGCATCATCGGCGCCTTTGTGTTCGGCGGCCTGGCCTGCAAATGGCGGGGCGTGCCGGTGCTGCCCATGTTCGACCTGGCCGGCATGGGCTTCCTCATCGGACAGGGCTGCGGCCGCTGGGGCAACTTCTTCAATCAGGAGGCTTTCGGCTGCAACACCACCCTGCCCTGGGGCATGTTCAGCGAAGCAACGGAAAAATACCTGATGGGCAGCACCGTCACGGTGCCGAAGGGCGTCACCATCGATCCCACCATGCCCGTCCATCCCACCTTCCTCTACGAGAGCATCTGGTGCTTCGTGGGTCTGGCTCTGCTGGTGGCGTACATCAAAAAGCGAAAGTTCAACGGCGACATTGCCCTGCGCTACCTTGTCTGGTACGGCGCAGGCCGCTTCTGGATCGAATCTCTCCGCACCGACAGCCTGCTGCTGGTGCCGTCGCTCGGTCTGCGCGCTTCCCAGCTGGTGGCGGCTGCGGCCGTCGTGGGCGGTGTGGCACTGGAAATTTTCCTGACCCGAAAATATAAGTCCAAGCCTCTCATGGTGACGCTGGCTCTGACGGCAGAGAACCGCAGTCTGCTGGCAAAGGTGCGCAAGGAAGAGCCGGAATTTACAGTGGAGAGGGAAGAGCTGGTGGCTTCCAGCCCCCGCAAGCTCTTCCTCGAGCGCACGAATGCCTATAACGAGCGGGTGAAGCAGCAGCTCAAAGAGAAACTGGCAGAGAAAAAAGACGCCTGATCAGAATATTTCGAAAGAGCCGCAGCGCGAGAACCTTGCGCTGTGGCTCTTTTTGGTGTATAATATAGCCACAGAACATAAAGGGGGCATTACGATGCAGATCATTCCGATGAGAGAACTGAAGAATACCGTGGAGATCGAGCGCCGGTGCGCCGAGGAGAACGGCCCGGTCTTTGTGACGAAGAACGGCTATGGCCGCCTCGTGGTGATGGATATTGATTACTATGAGCGCACCATGCAGGAGATGGAAGAGGCAAAGCTTATTCTGGAGGGACTGGATGATGTGGAGGCAGGACGCACAGTCGATGGCCCGACGGCGATGGCAGAATTGAGGGAAAAGTATGGACTGTGAATATCACTATCGCCTGACCCGGAGAGCGGAAAAAGAGCTTGACGACATCCTTGATTATATCGGAAACAAGCTGGATAACGCAAAGGCGGCAGCAAAACTGATGGAGGACATCGGCCGCTGCATGGAGACGGTGTGCGTTTTCCCGGAGGGCGGGGCACTGGTCACCAATGCATTCCTGCCAAGAAAGATCATTCGGAAAAAGGTCGTGGGTAATTATCTGCTGTACTACCGTGCGGATAAAGAACGAAAGACGGTCTGGCTTCTCCGCATCGTCTATGGCCGCCGGGATATGGATGAGGTGCTGAAGCACGTGAACAGCTGAAAGAGGAGAAAAACTGAAAATATTTCCGCAAAAGCGGGATTTTCCTCTTGAAATCCGCACATTTTTTTGCTATACTATTCTAGCCGCTTGGTGTGGGCGCCTCAAATGGCCCCTGTGAGGGCCTGCCTTTACGACCAGCGAGTACAACGAAAAGGAATGAACAAAATGTACGCAATCATTGTTACCGGCGGTAAGCAGTACCGCGTGGAGCAGGGCGACATCGTCTACATCGAAAAGCTGGACGTTGAGGCCGACTCCGAAGTGAAGTTTGATCAGGTTCTCGCTATTGGCGAGGAGGGTTCGGTCAAGGTTGGCGCTCCCGTTGTTGAGGGCGCTTCCGTTTCTGCCAAGGTCATCAAGAATGGCAAGGGCAAGAAGCTGAACATCATCACCTATCGCGCAAAGAAGCACAGTGCTCGCCGCATGGGCCATCGTCAGCCCTTCACCAAGGTTGAGATCACTGCGATCAACGGCTAAGTAGGAGGTATATTACAATGGCACATAAAAAGGGCGTAGGCAGCACCAAGAACGGCCGTGATTCTGCGGCTCAGCGTCTGGGCACCAAGCGTGCAGATGGTCAGTTCGTTCTGGCCGGCAACATCCTCGTTCGTCAGCGCGGCACTCACATCCAGCCGGGTGAGAATGTCGGCAAGGGCAGCGATGATACCCTGTTTGCTCTGGTCGATGGCACCGTTCGTTTCGAGCGCGTGGGCAAGAGCGGCAAGAAGTGCAGCGTCAAGCAGTAACTTCTTTCTAAAATCTGCAACACAGAGAGCCGGACCCTCGTGGCCCGGCTCTTTTTGATGAAAAAACAGGAGGGCCTGTATGGCAGCACAAACCAATTTTATCGACATCGCCACCATCTGGCTCCATGCCGGCAAGGGCGGCGACGGCGCAGTGAGCTTCCATCGTGAGAAGTTCGTGGCCGCTGGCGGCCCGGACGGCGGCGACGGCGGCCGGGGCGGCGACATCATCTTCGTCGTGGACGACCACCTCACCACTCTGATGGACTTCCGTTATAAGCGCAAGTACACCGCCGACGAGGGCGGCAAGGGCGGCGCAAGCCTCTGCCACGGCAAGAATGCCGAGAATCTCGTCATCAAGGTGCCTCTGGGTACGGTCATCAAGGACGCCGAGAGCGGCCTTGTCATCGCCGACCTGTCCGACCACACCCCCGTCACCATCGCCAAGGGAGGACGCGGCGGCTACGGCAATGCACACTTTGCCACCCCCACCCGCCAGATCCCCAAGTTCGCAAAGCCCGGTATGCCCGGCGAGGACATTCAGGTGACCCTCGAGCTGAAGCTCATCGCGGATGTGGGCCTCATCGGCTTCCCCAACGTGGGCAAGTCCACCCTCATCTCTACCATCAGCGCCGCAAAGCCGAAAATTGCAAACTACCACTTTACCACGCTGGTGCCGACGCTGGGCGTCGTGTCGGTGGGTGAGGGCGCAAGCTTCGTCTGCGCCGACATCCCCGGCCTCATCGAGGGTGCCAGCGAGGGCGTCGGCCTGGGCCACGACTTTCTCCGCCATGTGGAGCGCTGCCGTCTGCTGCTGCACGTCGTGGACGTCTCTGGCAGCGAGTGCCGCGACCCCATCGAGGACTTCGAGCAGATCAACGAGGAGCTGGCAAAGTTCAGCCCGGCTCTGGCCGAGCGTCCCCAGATCGTGGTGGGCAACAAGTGTGACCTTGCCACCGAGGAGCAGATCGACACCTTCCGCAAGTATGTGGAGGAAAAGGGCCTGACTTTCGTCCCCATCTCTGCCGCCACCATGCAGGGCGTCAGGGAGCTTCCGGGTCTGGTCTACAACCGCCTGAAGGACATTCCGGCCATCCCCGTGTTTGCCCCCGAGTACAAGAAGCCCGAGGCAAAGGCCGGCGGCCGCGAGTTCACCATCAAGCGGATGGAGGCTCATGTCTGGAGCGTGGATGCACCCTGGCTGGAGTATATCCTGGCGGGCAGCAACGTGGACGACTACGAGAGCCTGCAGTATTTCCAGCGCCAGCTGGGCGAGAGCGGCATTCTGGACGCTCTGGTGCAGAAGGGCGTGCAGGAGAACGATACCATCCTCATCGGCGAGTATCAGTTCGATTATATCTTCTAAGAGGTCAACAGTATGAACGAACCCGAAAAGATCGACCCCCGGGAGCTTAGCCCGCTGGCACTGGCCTTCGTGGGCGACAGTGTGCTGGAACTTCTGGTGCGGCAGCGGCTGGTGGAGCACCACCGTCTGTCGGCGGGAAAGCTCAACGCCGAAAAGGTCAAATACGTCTCGGCCCGGGCGCAGTTCCGGGAAGAGCAGCTGTTGGAGCCGCTTTTCACCGAGGACGAGCTGGCTGTCTTCAAGCGGGGCCGCAACGCCAGCAAGGCCAGTGTGGCCAAACACGCCTCCCCGGAGGAGTACCGCGCGTCCACCGGCTTCGAGTGCCTGCTGGGCTGGCTGTATCTGAACGGCCGGCTGAGCCGGGTGCATGAGCTGTTCGAGACGCTGTGGCAGTCGTTCGACCCCAACGAAAAATAACCGGAACACGCGAAAGCCCACTGCTTTCCGCACTGGGAAACAGTGCAAAGAGAGCAGTGGGCTTTTTGTTGTCCCGCCAGATGGTCCGTTCGGGCGGGGCGGCGCTCAGCGCAGAGGCTTAGCGGCTGTTGCGGGCGGAGTTGTGAGCCGAGTTCTTGCCGCCCTCGTCGTCGGCACCCTTGGTGTACTGGTTGGGGTGCTTGTGCTCGTTGGTAGCAGAGTTCTGGCTGGAATTGGTGGTGCGGTTGGTGCTCTGATTGCTGGTGCGGTTCTGAGTCTGGTTCTTGCAGTTGGTGCTGCGGTTCTCGCTGCGATTTTCCATCGTATCGTCGCTCCTTTCGATTTCGGGAGGTGTTCTGTGCTCCCTGCCCATAGTTTGACCGGCTGCGGCGGCTTTATGCACCGCAGCCCGAAGGAGGTCTCATAAAAATGTCTGCCGAATATTTTGAAGCCCGGGAACGCGCCCTTCTGGGGGAGCGGTACGACACGCTCTACGCCGCCCCGCAGGAGACAGCGGCCCGCGGCGTGACCGTGTCCGCTCTCCGCACTACGCCGGAAGAATTTGCGGCCCGGGCAGACTTCCCGCTGCGGCCCTCGCCCTTCTGCAAGGCGGCGTTTGTGGTGGAACAGCCCGACTTCAAGCCGGGACGCCACCCCTACCATCACGCAGGTGTCTTCTACTCGCAGGAGCCTTCGGCCTCGTCGGCAGCGCCGCTGCTGGGCGTCAAGCCTGGGATGCGGGTGCTGGATCTATGTGCTGCCCCCGGCGGTAAGAGCAGCCAGCTCGCCGCCGCTCTGCAGGGGCAGGGCCTGCTGGTGAGCAACGAATATGTCGCGGCCCGTGCAGAGATATTAAAGAGCAACCTCGAGCGGATGGGTGTGTCCAACGCCGTCGTGCTAAACGAGACGCCCGCCCGCATCGCAGCGGCACTGCCGGAGTTCTTCGACCGGATTCTGGTGGACGCGCCCTGCTCCGGTGAGGGGATGTTCCGCAAAGAGCCTGCCGCGCTGGCCCAGCACTGCGAAGCGCTGGTGAAGCAGTGCGCAGAGTTGGGCGCGGACATCCTCGACAGCGCCGCTGCGGCCCTCACGCCGGGCGGCGAACTGGTCTACTCCACCTGCACCTTCGCGCCGGAAGAGGACGAGGGACAGGTGGCTGCATTCCTGCAGCGCCACCCGGAGTTCACGCTGGCCGATGTACTGGGCAATGTGAATCATACCTTCGGCAGCGAGGGCGAGGCCAACCGCACCGGTGGTCTGCCGCTGGACGTGAGCAAGGTGCGCCGCATCTGGCCCTGTCAGGGCGGTGAGGGCCACTTCATGGCCCGACTCGTCAAAGCCGGTACGCCCCGGACTCTGCCGGCTCCCGGCGAGTACACCCCCGAAGAGCAGCTCTGGCTGGCCGCTGCCGCCGAAGCAGGCAAAAAGGCCAAGGGCAGCAAACCACAGAAGGCTGCAAAGCCTGCGGATGCCCGCAGCGCCCGGCGGGAGAACAGCCGAGCTTGCCGAGAGGCTGTGCAGGGCCGCAGTTCCCGCGGCCGGGACGCTGGGGCAGGGGATGCATCGCCCGCCCAGAGCCTCGCTGCATGGCGGGAATTTGCGGAGGAATATTTCCCGGAGCTGGCAAAGCGCCCTGCCGTGGTACATGGCGGCGGCGTTCTGCTGCCGGCGGCTTTCCCTCAGACGAATCTTCACGTTTTGCGTGCAGGCGTCTTCGTGGGCAGTGTGCAAAAGGGGCGCTTCGTGCCGGAACATCATCTGTTCACGGCTTTCGGCGCGCTCTGCCAGAACCGTGAGGAACTGACCCTCGCCGACTCCCGAACCGTGGAATATCTCTCTGGCCGGGAGATAGAAGTTCACACCGCTGCCGATGGATGGTGCTGTGTGACGGTAGACGGCTGGCCGCTGGGAGGCGGCAAAGTGTCCGGCGGCAGGGTCAAAAACCATTATCCCAAGGCACTTCGTCTGCTGTAAAACGTAGTTTTTGGCAGAATAAACCGGAAAACCATCGGTACAAGGCTTGAACGCCGATGGCTGTTGTGATAAAATAATAGAGTTAGATTTTGTGTGCTGCCACAATGCGGGCGACCACAGCCCGTCTGCCCGCAGGCGGAGATCACTGATAAAATACAGGAGGCTCTTTTCCATGTCTGGACATAGCAAATGGAACAATATCAAGCGCAAGAAGGAGAAGACTGACGGCGCAAAGGCAAAGGTCTTTACCAAGATCGGCCGCGAGATCAGCGTTGCCGTCCGTACCGGCGGCCCCAACCCCGCTTCCAACAGCAAGCTGGCTGACCTGATCTCCAAGGCAAAGCGTATGAGCGTGCCGAACGATAACATCCAGCGTATCATCAAGAAGGCCGAGGGCGGCGATAAGACCGAGTATGAGGCAATCACCTACGAGGGTTACGGCCCCGGCGGCGTTGCGGTCATGGTCGAGACTCTGACCGACAACCGCAACCGTACCGCTGCTGACCTGCGCCACTACTTCGATAAGAACGGCGGCAACCTGGGCGCTATGGGCTGCGTGGGCTTCCTGTTCAGCCAGAAGGGCGTCATCGACATTTCTCTGGAAGACAAGGATGCCGACGAGGCCATGATGGACGCTCTGGATGCCGGTGCTGAGGACTTCGATGCAGGCGAAGATGCCGCTGAGATCACCACCGACCCCGAGAACTACTCCGCTGTGGTCAAGGCAATGGAGGAGAAGGGCTACGAGATCCTCTCCGACGATCTGGCCATGGTCCCCATGACCACCACCCGTCTGACCGACCCCGATCAGCTCAAGCTGATGGGCAAGCTGCTGGATGCTCTCGAGGATAACGATGACGTCCAGAATGTCTGGCACAGCCTCGAGAACGAAGAGGACCTGCCGGAATAATGCTCTACAAGTCTGAATAAGGACGTAACAAAGCCGCTTTTTGTGCTGTGAGGCACAGAAAGCGGCTTTGTTGTTTGATAGTGGCTTCTAATATTGGGAGTGTCTGTAAAAGATAAAAACGCTTTTTGCCGCTTATTTATGATTCTGGATCTATTGCAAGCTTAGACGGTGGCTGTTAGACAAAAGCTGTTCAAAAAATCATTTATAGCAATTCAACTTTGTAGAACAAAAATAGAACAAGGCAAAGAGGGTGACAAATCGGCGGCTATAGAAAGGGTATATGCTTAAGAGGAAAACTATTGAAGTAATGGTAAAATTATGATAAAATTGGTCGAGGAATAAATCATAATATGAAAATAGGCAGGGGTTGTGGCTCTGAAAGAAAAAAGCTCAGAAAAACGATAAAAACAGAATGAAATCTCAAAGTAAAAGGGCTTGACTTTTGCAGAATGCGTGCAGGAGTCTATTGAAGTTGTGCGAAACTGAAAGATGAAAAAAGAAATCGCGATTTCAAAAGTGTTGATGGAATGACACATTGAATCTGAAATGCCTCTGGTCAAAATACCGGAGAAAAGGTACTTCAGATGTGTCCATAAAAGCTCTGGTGGTCGTCATGCTCGAAAAGCTCCGTTTATGCGGTAGTCGAGCGATTTTGGCAGGCTGAGATGAGCGGTGAGGCAGAGCAAAAACATCGAATCGTAAGTGAGGTATGCGGAATGTCAGCAAGTGTGGTTGGAATTGAGAAGCCGGTCGTCATCGACCGAAAGCAAAATCTGCGGGAACATCGGTTATATTGGGTCGGACGCCGGACGCAGGATGTGGTCTTATCGGCACTGGCGCTGGTGGTGTTGTCGCCGGTGATGCTGGCAACAGCTGTCGCTATCGTGGTAGATGACCCTTCTGCCGGGCCCATTTTTTCGCAGGAACGCATTGGACGAGATGGCAAACCGTTCAGGTTCTACAAGTTTCGTTCCATGTGTCCGAATGCGGAAGCAAAACTGGACGACCTTCTGGGCCAGAATGAAATGGACGGTCCGGTGTTCAAAATCAAGGAAGACCCGCGAATTACCCGCGTGGGCAAGTTTATCCGCAAGACGAGTCTGGATGAGCTTCCGCAGCTGTGGAACATCCTGAAGGGTGATATGAGCATCGTTGGCCCGCGGCCTGCCCTGCCCCGCGAGGTGGAGCAGTATGGGGATTATGAGAAGCAGCGTTTGTATGTGACGCCGGGCCTGAGCTGCTACTGGCAGATCGCCCCGCACCGCAATGACCTCTCCTTTGAGGAGTGGATGGATCTGGATGTGAAATATGTCAAGGAGCGCAGCTTCTGGGTGGATTGGAAAATCATTTTCAAGACATTCAAGGTGTGCCTGCTGGGGCATGGAGAATAAAAAGACAGGCCTGCGTATGGATTGTGGCTGCAATCTGTATACAGGCTTGTTGCCGTACGGCTCATTATGAGATTTACATACATTGTTGATGAAAAGGTTTCAGGAAGATATGGGATTATAAAAAAAGACTATAAAGTTGCAGTCGCCGGTGCCGGGGCTAGAGATATAATACGCGGCTGTCATAATAGGGACAAGGGTACGGCAGAGAATGAAAGACTCCGCAACCTGAAGTTCATATTTTCTTACCCGAAGAATGAACGACTGATCTTTTTGGGTGGCAGAAATGCCGCACAGGAAGAAATCTCGACCATGAGGGTGGGGTGACAGCCAGCGGACAGGCATAAGAGCCTATCCGCTATTTGTGTTGGCCGAGATGTTAATGAAGAATTGAGTGGGATTGTGGGAAAGATTTATGAGTGAGAAACTTGCGATTGCGATGTTCGGACAGAAGCGATTATCGAGAGAAGGCGGAGTAGAGATCGTTGTCAAAGAGCTCTGCACCCGAATGGCACAGAATGGTTGTGACGTGACCTGCTACAACAGAGCAGGCCATCATGTGAGTGGTGCAGAGTATGACAATATCGATAACACGAACTATGAGGGAATCCGGCAGAAGTACGTTCCAACGATAGAGAAAAAAGGGGCTAGAGATATAATAGGGTCAACCAAGAAAACCTACGATAACTAAAGGGTTTTGACGGCTTGAGTTGTCCTTCAAATGTTTTATTTGTTGAAAAACTGCAAGATGCGGAAAATCCGGGGTTATATGTAGGAGGCTTTTTGGAAAGCTCTGTTTTGACCCACAAAAGGAGCAGCAAATAAAGATTGAAGGAGAGTTCAAGCCTACGGTGGATTGCCTTTGTGCGACCCGCCGTAGGTTTGTTTTTATCCATAAGGGAATAGATGCAACATTAGCGATAAAAATATGAGGATGGAATAGAGGAATGAATTCAAAAAAAGAAGTGCAGCATGTATATCTTGTCGGCGCGAAGTCATTGGGGGCTTACGGAGGTTATGAGACCTTTGTCTACAAGCTCACAGAGTATCACCAGAATAAAGAAAACATCAAATATCATGTTGCCTGCAAAGCCAATGGTGACGGCTGCATGGATGAGAGCAAGTTTGAGGGCGTGACAAAGATCAATGACCATGAGTTTGAACTCCACAATGCACACTGCTTTAAAATAGATGTTCCTCAGATTGGCCCTGCACAGGCAATTTATTATGATGTTGCTGCACTAAAAGCTTGTTGCGAACATATCAAGGAAAACCATATTCCGCACCCTATCGTTTACATCATGGCTTGCCGTATTGGGCCTTTTGCTGGTCACTTTTACAGAGAAATCCATAAACTGGGTGGAACTGTGTACCTGAATCCGGATGGACATGAATGGATGAGAGCTAAGTGGTCTGCGCCGATTCGGAAATACTGGAAGATTTCTGAACAGATGATGGTCAAATATTGTGACTTAGCAATCTGCGATTCTGTAAATATCGAAAAGTATATCCACGAGTGCTATGACGGTAAAGGCATCAACGGCAGAAATCCCAAAACGACTTTTATTGCTTACGGTGCAGATTTGACCCTTAGCAAGCTGGCTGACGATGATGAAAAACTGGCGAACTGGTATAAGAAAAAAAGGTTGACGAAAAAGGGCTATTACCTTGTTGTCGGCCGCTTTGTGCCGGAAAACTCTTTTGAAGTTATGATCCGAGAGTTTATGAAGAGCAAGAGCAAGAAAGACTTTGCCCTCATCACTAATGTGAATGATAAGTTCCTGAATGAACTGGAAGAAAAACTGCATTTCAAGAGCGATAAGAGAATTAAGTTTGTTGGCACTGTTTACGATCAAGAGTTACTGAAGAAGCTTCGAGAGAATGCCTATGCTTATTTCCACGGTCACACGGTTGGTGGTACAAATCCCTCGCTGATTGAAGCTCTTGGAAGTACCGATTTGAACTTACTGGTTGATGTTGGGTTCAACAAAGAGGTGGCAGAGGATTGCGCTTTGTATTGGAGCCGCAAGCCGGGTAGCCTTGCTAAGTTGATTGATAAGGCAGACCAAATGAGTACAGATGAAATTTCAGAGATGGGCCGGAGAGCCAAGAAGCGTGTGGCAGAAGAGTATACATGGGATAAGATCTGTGGGCAGTATGAAGATGTGTTTGTGGGGAAATGATTTACTTCGGTAAGATAATAAGTTTTATTAAGGTGAGAGTATGAATCAACATTTATCGATTGAAGAAACAGGAATACAAGGTCTGTATGTTGTAAATCCAGCGTCAGATAAACGTGATGAGGATTTAATTGTGGAAACATATAACAGCCAAGAATTACTTGAAAATGGTTTAGATATGACTTTTGTTCAGGAAAACCAGTCGATGAGTGTTAAGGGCGTTCTGCGAGGATTACATGTTCAAAAGAACTTCCCGCAAGGGAAATTGGTGAGAGTTGTCCGAGGAAAAATATATGATGTCGCTGTAGACACAAGGACGACTTCTTCAACCTACGGAGATTGGTATGGTGTTGAACTCTCAGCAGGTAATAAAAAACAATTTTATATACCAGAAGGTTTTGCACATGGATTTTATGTGATTTCTGATATTGCAGAGGTGTGTTTTAAGGTTTCTGACTATTGGCATCCGAATGATGAGATTGGAATACCGTGGAATGATCCAGAGCTGAAGATAAATTGGCCTATAAAAGAAAATGAGATGCCAATTATTGCAGATAAAGACCTACATTATGATTCTTTTTCTCTGTTAAAAGAAAAATTGGTCCAAAGAGAGGAATAGCAACATGAAAATACTATTAATACATAAGTTTCATTATATGTTGGGTGGAACAGAAACATTTCATTATAATTTGGCAGAGGCGTTAACTGCAGCAGGGCATGAAGTCATTTTCTTTTCAATGTATGATGAAAGAAATATACCGTGTGCGCAAGATAAATATTTTGTTTCAAATGTAGATTATAATGATCCCAATTTGAGTACATTTAAGAAAATCAAAATGGGAATTAAATTAATATATTCTTTTGAATCTAAACATAACATCGAAAAACTAATTCGGGATGAAAAGCCAGACATTGCCCATATTGGATTGTTGCATCGCCAAATTACATTTTCGGTAGTTGATGTTTTGAAGAAATATAACATTCCGGTTGTGATGCACTTGCATGAATTGACAGCAGTGTGTCCTTGTTATACGATGCTGCGACAAGATGGAACTATGTGCAGTGATTGTGCGACAAAAGGATATTGGAATTGTGTGAAAAATAAGTGCATGAAAGGCTCTCTTGCAAAGAGTGTATTGGCATATACAGAAGCTCAATTTCTTAGATATGGGCATTATTATGACAAAATTGACTTATATATTGCGGAATGCAATTTTTATAAAAATTTAGTAGAAAAAGCTCATTTTACACATTCACCAATAATCAAGATGAATAATTTCTTGCCGATAAATCAGGAGTATAAAGCCTATTATGAGCATGACAATTATATTCTGTATTTTGGAAGATATGCAAGAGAAAAAGGCGTTTTGACGATTTTAAAGGCATATGCCAAGATGCATTGTGATGAGAAATTGATTCTGGTTGGAAAAGGATCGGAAGAAGATAGAATAAAGAATTTTGTTAAGGAACACAATCTTGAGGGTCGCGTTCAAGTAAACGGTGCAATTTTCGGAGAAGAGATGGATCGTATAATTGAACGCGCCAAAGTTGTTCTTGTACCGTCAGAATGGTATGAAAATGGGGCGTTTGTTGCCTTACAGGCCTTGGCTAAAGGAAAGATTGTTGTTGCAAGTGATATTGCAGGTCTTTCTGAAATTGTACACGATGGTGAAACTGGATATCTGGCAGAACCGGGAAATCCTGATAGCTTTGCGATAGCAATTCAAAGTGTATTGGATATGTCGGAGAATCAATATGAAAAAATGAGTAAGAATATTGTTGAGTACGCGAAAAAAAGATGTGATGCGACTACTTATGTTAGTGAGTTACTCAAAATATATTCCAAATTAATTTCTCAAAAAAGGAACAATTAAAAATTATGAAAAAAATATTTTCGAAATTAGGATGTTTTTTTATACATAATGGTTTCCATAAAGCGGCATTTTTGAAGAAGATGAATGTGTTTGGATCTTTCGGAGAAAAGTGCTTTTGGCATCCTAGGATTCTTCCAAGTGAACCAGAAAAAGTTTTTATTGGAAATAATGTTGCGATTGCAACAGATGTGTATTTTTGCACACATGATATAAACCATATTGTCCTCAACAACTGTGAAAGGCTTGAAAAGAGTGGGGGGGGGTACAAATGGAAAACAGGGGATATCCATATAAAAGATAATACTTTTATTGGCGCACATGCTCAAATCAAATATGGAGTATCAATTGGCCCTAATGCTATTGTGGCGATGGGAAGCGTTGTAGTGAAAGATGTTCCAGAGGGAACAATTGTCGGAGGAAATCCAGCTAAAGTGATTGGCACATTTGATGAGTATGCAAAAAAAGCCTAAGGACATAGGAGAAGTTTGATGGATGAATTAATTAGTATTGTTATTCCGATATATAATGTTGAAAAATATCTCAAAAATTGTGTCGATTCAGTTTGTAATCAAACGTATCAAAATTTAGAAATCATTCTGGTTGATGATGGTTCGCCTGATCATTGTCCGGAAATCTGCGAAGAATATGCAAGAAATGATTCAAGAGTTCGTGTGATTCACAAACAAAACGGTGGACTGTCAGATGCACGAAATAAGGGGATTGATATTGCAACGGGCGCATATATCATGTTTGTTGACTCGGACGATTATATGCCAACATATGCTGTAGAGTATTTATATGAACTATTAACGAAATATCAGGCGGATGCATCGATTGGAAAGTTGGAAATGACAAAAGATTTAAATTCCAAAGGGAATATTAAATCTGGAACAAATCGCTTGTTTAATAATGAGGAGGCAATAGGTCAATTACTTTATGCAAACCTGTTTAGTACAAGTGCCCCTGCAAAGCTCTATAAAATGAGACTGTTTAAGGAAATTAGATTTCCAGTGGGAAAACTTCATGAGGATCTATATACGATATATAAAGTGTTTGATAAAGCACAGAAAATTGTATATGGAAGTAATATTGTTTATTTCTATTATCATAGAACTGGAAGTATTACTGTTTCAAAGTTTTCAGTGAAGAGACTAGATGCAATTGATGCTTTGAACCAATTGAAAGCAGATATTAATATTAGTGAATATAATATACAAAATGCTTTTTCGTCTCAGATATTGGAAAATATCTATTCGTATTTTTTTACAGATATCACCTGTGATGAAATAGTAAAATATGGATTGTGGACAATGGTAAAAGAAAACCGTAAAAATGTGTTGTTTGATAAATGTGTTAGTAAGCGAATTAAAGGATATGCAGTACTTTCGTATGCAGGATTGCAGTGTGCCCTGTTGATTACAAGATGCTATTACAAGAGAAAATGGAAATAGTATTTGATTGAAAAGGTGACAGAGATGGAGAGATAATAGTATGTTCAGAGGGAAGGTTTGATAATGAAGTATAAAATTAAACGTATGCTCGCAATGGCAGGTTGCTTATTATTACGAGATGGAAATAAAAAAGCGGATTATTTGAGAAAGAGCAAACTGTTTAAATACTTTGGAAAAGATGTTTTTTGGTATCCAAGAGTATTACCAGCAAAGATGTATAGAGTGGAAATTCACAATAATATAGTGATTGCTACCGATGTGTACTTCTGCACACATGATATCAGGTTTTTGTTTTAAATAAAACGCCTGAAATTGAATGGGGGGACGGTACAACTGGAGTACTGGCGATATCGCAGTGCATGATAATGTGCTTATAGGAGCAAAAGCAATTATAAAGTACGGTGTTACAATGGGTTCCAATACAGTTGTAGCAATGAGGAGCGTTGCAACAAAAAATGTTGCTCCGAATACTGTAGTGGGTGAAAACCCTGCAAGAAAAATATGTACTTATGGAGAGTATGCGTCGAAGACTATAGAAAGACAGAATATGGAGTTTCTATATAAGTGGAATTAGTTAAGCTAGAAGCGGACTAACTAAGAAATTATTATGAAGAGGTGGAGAGTGCTGGAATGCTAAAGCTGAATATAAGAAAAGTCACATATGAATTATGTATGGCAATGCCTGCAATTTTCACGGTATTGTATTGCATTAGTGGTAATATGGCAAATAAGGCAGCAATTGTACTAATGTTGTTTGCATATATTTTGCTTAATTCTTATTATATGAGAAATGGTAAAAAAATAAGGTTTTTTATCTTCAATATTCTAACGATAATTTATATTGGCTATATTGGAGTAAAGTGTGGGGTATCAGAAATTATCAGTTCTTACTTTTATGGATACCTATTGACATTTATTATGATGTTGATTTGTACAGAAGATGATTTGAGAGAAGAATTTATTCAGTATTTTATGACACGAAAAAAAAGATTTGCAGCATATGTCACAGTTTTCTTTATGACGGTTGTATTCTCAATTATTTTCCTAAATGGATTAAGAGTTGGATACGGCTCGAAAATACCGGTATTGTATGGACCGTTTATTATTGCTCATATACTTGCTTACCTATTGATGGTTGTGTATTGTGGCGTTTCTTTGCTTGATTTGGAAAATAAGAAAAAAACGGTTATAGCTATAAAATTGGTATGTGTTATTTGCATTGCATGTACAGCGGTTAGATCAGCGGTTTTAGCTACAGCAGTGTTGATTGTATGTGACTTCCTTTCGATAAGAAAGATTAGCAAGAAGGTTGTTATTTTAGGAGCAGCATTTCTAATTTTTGTTTTCCTTGCTACAAACACCGATATATTGACAAAGAATCCGCTTATTGAAAAAACACTATATGCGACAGAAGTCGCCGGTTCAATTACCAACGGAAGAGAATTGTATCGGCAGATTGCGCTGTCGTATTATGCTACGAAAACAGATGTGCTTGAAAAAATTCTTGGCGTTGGCATTACGGGTGTAGTGGAAGCAATATATAGTGCTATAAGAGTGAGAATTCAGGCTCACAATGATTACGTTAATCTTCTTGTTGGATACGGACTGGTTGGATTAATCGCGTTCGTTGCTTGCCAGTTTGAGCTAAGCAAAACATGCAAAAATAAAATGAATGCCATCTTATTACAATTATTTGTTTTCATTCTCGCTTATTATAATGGATTTGCATTGTATATTATGCTAACAGCATCACTGCCAATAGTTATAGCTTTTTTTGAGGTAAAGCAAATTGGTGGTCGCAATACCGTTAGGGAGAACAAATCATGAAAGAAAAGTGTTTGTTTTTAGTCAATACGCCATATCAACTGATGATAGCAATTAATCTAAGAAAAGCAGAATATGCGAATTATGATGCAGATGTTGTTATAACGGATAATATTTCAGATCATAAGGATCTACTTGACTCTGTTAGGTGTGTGGGAATTTTTGAAAATGTTATAGCGTACAACATTAAGGAATTATATCCGGACAAAAATGGCGTAGCATTGGCCAGAAGACTATTTGGTGACAAAAACATCTTTGATAAAGCGTATGATTATTATTTGTTCGCAAATTTGGATCATGGAGCTAGTGGAATTTACCGAATGCTTTGTAAAAGAAATAGACATATCAAGGCAATTATGTTTGAGGATGGATATGCCAGCTATTCCGGATGGTATTCGGATTTTTTGACTATGTATGGCAGTATTCCGTATGATGGAAATGTTTACAAGAGGTTAATCCTTAAAACCTGGTTTCACAGATTGGTTGACAATGTTTTTTGCCATGTAGAGAAGATGCTCGTTTTTAATCCTTCAATTATGACATACAAACCTTCTTTTAGAGTGGAAAGCATGAAACCAATCGATGTGAAAAACAGCGAATTGGTAGAAACTTATAACAGGATTTTTAAATATGATCCTAGTGTGGATTCATATAAAGAACCAATAATTTTCTTTGAAGAATCTTACTATGCGGATGGCTATAATGTAAATGATGTTGAAATAGTTGAAAAAATAGCGAGCATAGTTGGAAAAGAAAAGCTCTTTGTTAAAACGCACCCACGAAATCCAGATAATCGTTTTAAAAAATTGGGGTATAAGACTAATAAAAATACAAGCATTCCGTGGGAAGTGATTTGTATGAATATTGACTTGAGTGAGAAAACTTTGATTACTATTGCATCTGTTGCCGCGATTGTTCCAGCAACAATGTTAGGAAAAAAGTATAATGGTATATTACTCATGAAAATGATCCCTGACGATTCCTGCCTAAAAAAGAATATAACAAATTTGTATGAAAAAGTGTGTGAAGAGCATTCGCGTCTGCATTTAGTGAAGACAATGCAAGAGTTGGAAGAATGTATTAGTGAACAATAGCACCGTCAATCAGTGTTGTTTCATGTTGGAATATGAAGTGGATAGGTAGTTTATAGGTTAATTGATGAAAGGAGTTAATAAGCAGTGAAGGGACAGATGTACATTGAGGCAATAAGAAAGCAAGAGCATGAATCACAAACAAGATTGGTTGCTTTTATCAAAATAGATGATAGTAAAAAAGAATGTTGGTTTGATTATCCTTCAGAGTATGGTAAATATATTTGTACTGAAAGAGTGGATGCCTTTGTAATTGCATTGATTCCGTTTGCAATGCGAAAAGGACTAGATATAAAGAGTTCAATTCCAATTTCTGAAAAACTTAGTTATCAGTTGCACAATTATTACATACCGATCCTTTCAAAATATCAGGAGACATTTAAAAAGATTGAATTGACCTGTCCGTGCGCATCAGAGAATTTGAATACTGAGGGTGCAGTTGGAACAGGTATTTCATGTGGAATTGACTCGTTTTATTCTGTTTTAAAACATATTGGTATTAAAGAAAAAGATTATGAACTGACTCATTTAGTAACAATGAATGTTGGATCGTTTGGATATCAGGGGGGGGATTTCTCCTATAGATGGTTTCAAGAAGAAGCAAAAAAGGCAAGGAAAGTTTCGGAGGAGCTCGATTTGCCCTTAATCGAAATCAATAGTAATCTAATGGAAATCTATCAGGAAAATCACGGATTCTCTGGAACTTTCCGTATGGCAGGTGCGATTCTTGGGTTGCAGAAACTGTTTTCTAAATACTACATTTCCGCTGGGTTCGACATTAAGGACTTTGATATAACCTCAGAAGAAAATGATGATTATGATTTGTTCAACCTCTTAGTTGGTAGTAACGAGTCAACAACATTTTATTCAACGGGGCTAGAAGCAACTAGGTTCGAGAGAACGAAATTTATTACGCAATATCCAGTCACATATGACAAGCTCACCGTATGTATGTGTGGAAATGACAATTGTGGAAAATGTGAAAAGTGCATGAGAACTCTTGGAGCATTATATGCATTGAACAGCCTTGATAAGTATAGAGAATCATTTGATATAAATCGGTTTAAAAAGCATGAATTCATGAATTTGGCAAGAATTCGATACTATGGCATCGGTTATATGCGACCTCTGTATAAAGAAATATATTCCATCCTTAAAATGGAACAGCCAAGTAAATATTGCTTGTATACATTTGTGGCAGTATTCATTATATATCCGATAGAAAAAGTTAAAAAGTTGATAAAAAAGATTCTTCCTGACAGCGTTGTAACAAAGTTGAAGAAGATAGGAAAATAGGATGATTAAAAAAATTCGCAAAAAATATGAAAGTATGGCTTTACCGGTCAAAGCTGGGATGTGGTTTATGATTTGCAATATAATCCCACAGGTTATAACTGTAGTCATGACTACAATTTTTACACGAATACTGTCCACGAATGATTATGGAATATCTAGTAATTATTCGGCATGGTATGGAATACTTAGCATTTTTATTACACTAAATTTGAATTGCGGCGTTTATAATAATGCAATGCTAAAATATGAGAAAGATCGGGATGCTTATACTTCCGCAACGATGGGTTTATCAATTCTTTTGGGACTAATAGGTTTTGTGATACTTATGGTTTTTCGTAATCCATTATCCCGAGCTATGTCGTTACCAGTATCGTTGCTTCTTTGTTTGGCGTTACAATGTCTTCTTTACAACTCATACGGATGCTGGATTAGCAGAGTTAAATATGAGTATAATTATAAGTACTTGATCCTTCTTACATTAATTGTTTCAATTTGCTCTCCATTACTGTCTGTGACGTTTATTTATTTTTCCGAAAATAAGGCGGTTGGAAAAGTATGGGGACAAAGTGCGATTTATATCCTTTTGGGTGTGATATTTTATGTGCTAGCATTTTCTAAAAATAGAAACCTATACAACAAGGAGTATTGGATTTACGCTCTAAAATTTAATCTTCCTTTGGTCCCACATTATTTATCCTTGGTTATTTTGAATCAATCCGACAGGGTTATGATTACATCAATGTGTGGTGCGGCTGAAAACGGCTTGTACAGTGTTGCATATTCAGCTGCGTCATTACTTTTAATATTCAATTCTGCTCTTACACAAAGTTTGACACCGTGGTGTTATGAGAATATGAAGAATAAAAACTTTGATGCAATGAAGAAGATAATCAATGTCGTTTGTTGTATATACGCTGGTATTGATCTTCTGTTTATCATGCTTACTCCAGAGGTAATCGCTATTCTTGCAGGTGCTAAGTATGCAAAGGCAGTATATGTAATTCCGCCGGTAGCATCCAGTATGTATTTAATACTCCTGTATAATATTTATTCTATATTTGAATTTTACTATGAAAAGACAAAACCTGTTATGGTTTGCTCTATACTTTCGGCAGGTTTAAATATATTTTTAAATTATTTGTTTATTCCTCAATATGGTTATCTTGCAGCAGGATATACTACATTGGTATGCTACCTGTTTAATAGTATTATGCATACCTTCGTATTAAGAAGAATTGAAACAACACAAGGATGCGCCGGCGTCAATGTAAAAGGTAGTTTCGGAATAGGAATATTGCTTATTATTGCTTCAATTTGTATAACTTGTTTATATCCTTTCCCTATTTTAAGATGGAGTATTTTTGTAGCTGTAGGGATCGTTGCTTTTTTGAAGAGAAAGTATTTTTTCAATCTTGCAAAAACGATTCGGAACAAATAGGAGAGATAAAAGATGATAGGATTAATAAATATCCAATGGTTTGATAATCCGGGGGCAGTATGGTTGGCGTATAGTTTACAGCAGACTGTAAGGAAACTCAAGCCAGATGAAGAAGTGGTCATCATTGACTATGCAGCAGGTGGTTCAAAAACTATTGACTTAAGCCCGGCAAATAAAGTAATCAAGCGAATAAAAAGAAAAGTGTCTAACGCACTATTTTATTTGGATGCAAAAAATCGAAAATTTGGGTTGGGACTAAAAGAAAGACATGGCAGATATGAAGAGTTTAGAAAAGAGTATTTAAACAGGACGCCAAGGACGACTAAGACAAATTCCGAAATTTTCAAGAAAGATTATTCTGCATGTGTGGTTGGAAGTGATGTTGTATGGAAACCAGAAATTGCAGAAGAAGAACATTCAAAAATCTATTTTTTGCAGTTTGCTGGGGATAATACAAAAAAAATTGCCTATGCAGCAAGTATAGGAACTGATGATATGGTAGTCTTGGATAGATTGAAACCATTGTATAGGAGTCTTATTGCTGATTTCAATTCTATTTCTTTGAGAGAAAAAACAGCGGTACAATATATAGGAAAGCTTACAGACAAAAAAGTAAGTCATGTTTTAGATCCTGTTTTTTTATCTGATGCTGACGCATATGTTAGGCTGATTAAAGATGTTAATATTCCATGTCAACAAAAATACATTTATTTATATATGCTATCTTATAATGAAGATATAGTAACGTTGGCTTTACAGCTTGCTCAAAGAAATGGATATAAAATAGTCTACGATCTTCATACTAAGGAAAACCTCGTATTGAAAAAAGAATTTAAAGAATATGGAGTGCCTTCAACTGCAGTTGGGCCGTTGGAATTTCTTGCACTTATCAATAGTGCGAGTGTGATTTTATGTGATTCCTTTCACGGTACTGCTTTTTCAATCATCTTACATAAGGATTTCTACACATTTGGAAATCATAATGGTGGAATAGACATAAGTACTCGAATGAAGGATCTTCTGGAAATATTAGCTTTAGAAAAAAGATACGTAACGGATAATAGCACTATTAGTTCTGAGCCAATTGATTATGCAGATGTTGACAAAAAACTTGACAATTATCGCAAGGAGTCGATCGAATTTCTAAAAAAGTCGTTAGAAAGTTTTTGGTGAGAAAAATGGTTGAGGTGTGACAATAGTGGAAGAAAATAGTATAAAGGATAATCTACATTGTTGTGGATGCAGAGCTTGTGAACAAATATGTCCGAAACAAGCGATTAGCATGAGTAATGATAATGAGGGATTTCTTAAAGCGTGTGTTAATACTTCTAAATGTATTAATTGTGGATTATGCAAGAAAATTTGCCCAGCAGAATCAAGAAAGAATTTGTTTCCCAAAGCAAAAAAAATGTTTGCAGCTATACATAAACAGGACGCTGTAGTCCGTAGGAGTTCATCAGGGGGAATGTTTTCTGCATTTGCTCATTATATTTTGGAAAATAAAGGAAGCGTCTATGGCTGTAAATTAGATGAAAATTTGAAACCTATCCAGTGTAGGGTTGAAGATGAAGAAAAGTTAGATGCTTTACGAAGGTCTAAATATGTGCAAAGTGATACTGAACATACATATACCCAAGTAAAACAAGACCTGTCAAAGGGCAAGATGGTTCTATATGCTGGCACGCCATGTCAGATTGCCGGATTGCGCGGTTTTCTTGTAAAACCATATGATAAGCTTTATTGCGTTGATCTGATTTGTCATGGTGTTCCCTCTGCCCAACTGTTTAAACAAGACATAGAGTGGTGGTCTTTAAAGTTGAAGGATCCAGTAAAAAAATTTGAATTTCGACTAAAGCCTGACTACTACTACTACTACTTCTTCTTCTTCTTAGAAAGTTCCGGAAAAAAGGTTCAAAAACCTTATTTTTGGGATCCTTACTATGAAGCTTTTTATAATTTTAAAAATTATAACGAAATGTGCTATAAATGTCCATATGCCTGCATGGAAAGAGCTGGTGATATTACGATTGGAGATTATTCATGGGCCGTCGATCATCATCCGGATTTATGTGAATTTAATGCAGGAAAAAGTGATACAATTTCGTGTGTATTGGTCAACAGTGAAAAAGGAAATCAGTTATTAAATGCGGTAAGTAGTGAGCTGAGTTTGTACGAAACAAAATCAGACTGGATTACAGAGAGAAACAAAAATTTGATTCGCCCGACACATAGACCTAAAGAAAGAGATTGCTTCTATAATGATGTAAGGAAGTTGGGGTATAAAAAATGGGCCGAAAGATATTTTTTTTCGGAATCATTTTTAAGGAATATTCCAGTGCTCTCGCATTTTATAAGGATAAAATATAAATTGCAAAGGAAAGGTGAAAATGTATGAAAGTAGTAGGTATTATTCCAGCGAGATATGGCTCCTCGCGTTTGCCTGGAAAACCATTGAAGGATATTTTAGGACATCCAATGATTTGGTGGGTGTATAAAAGAGTATGTACTGTTAAGAAGTTGGACGAAGTGTATGTTGCAACAGATGATGAAAGAATCAAATCTGTCTGCGAAGCGAATGAGATTCCTGTTGTAATGACAGCTAATACGCATAGAGCAGCGGCACATAGACTGCAAGAGGTTTCAGAAACAATTAAAGCAGACTTCTATGTTCAGTTAAATGGTGATGAACCTTTGATTAATACTGAGGCGGTTGCTGCATCTATTCCAGATAGAGTACCGCAGGATGTAGAGTTTGGAACAAATATAATAACGGAGATGACCGATCCAGCTCAAGTAATGGATCCATCAAATATAAAGATGGTATTTGATGATAATATGAACGCTCTATATATGTCAAGAACACCAATTCCATATCCATTTAAAGCTATTGATTTTAAATACTATAAGCATGTTGGCATCATTGGTTATAATAAAAAAATGCTGGATTTTTATAAAAATTCAGATCCCGGTCGTTTTGAATTGATTGAAGGAATCGATACGTTAAGGTTTTTGGACTATGGAAAACAGTTGAAGCTTTCTCTGGTACCGGAGTGCCACAGCTTATCGGTTGATACAGAAAAAGATCTTGAAATGGTTATTAAAATGATGAAGGAAGGAAATAAATAATGGCATCATATGATTTAAAGTTGTTGGATTGTACTTTACGTGATGGTGGCTATGTAAACGACTGGAAATTTGGTTTTAATACTGCAAAAGATATTATCTACCGGCTTACAAAGGCTAATATAGACGTGGTAGAAGTTGGCTTTTTACGGAATGTTGAGGGATATGATCCTAACATTACGGTGTGCAATTCTATTGAGGAGCTAAACAAGCTTTTACCTGAGAATACAGGAAACACAATGTATTCGGCTATGGCGATGAGAAGTAATTATGATATCGATAAGTTGACTCCCTATACAGGAAGGGGTATCGAAATGATTCGCATTACCGCACACGATTATGACATTGAAGACGGTATGGACTTTGCCAGAGCAGTCAAGGAAAAAGGATATAAACTTTCAATCAATCCAATCAATATTATGGGCTATTCTGATGAGCGGATTCTTTGGATTATTGATCAGGTAAATCAAATTCAGCCGTATCAATTCTCTATCGTGGACACATTTGGCAGTATGAAGAGGAGAGATCTAGATCGTATTGTTTCGTTGGTAGACAATAACCTTGATAGGAATATTAGAGTTGCATTGCATTTACATGAGAATATGTCTTTGAGCTGCTGTTTGGCGCAGGCATTTATTGACAAGCACCTAAATCGCCCGGTTGCAGTAGATGGAAGTTTGATGGGAATGGGTAGAATCCCTGGCAACTTGCCCATCGAACTAATTGCGGACTATTGCAATGATTACACTGGAAAGACGTATGACATTGACTACCTGATGGATGCTATTCAGGATTATATCGCACCGCTAAAGGGCGAACCCAATTGGGGATACACGCCGGCATATTTCCTTTCAGCAAGATTTAATTTGCATAGAAATTATGCGGAACACTATCTAAAAAAAGGCGATTTGACAATAAGAGAGATTAATCATATTTTAGCTCGATTTGATGACAATAAAAAGACCGCCTTTGATGAATCATACGCTGATTCGCTGTACGAAAACTATAAGAATAATCAGATTGATGATTCAAACAGTAGAACGACACTTCATCATTTGCTTTCCGGTAAGAATGTTCTTTTGATTGCACCGGGTTCTTCGATAGTAACGTATAAAGAGAAAATCGATGATTTTGTGAAGCAGGAAAATCCCGTGATCATATCAATAAATTTTGTGCCGGAACTGTACAACGTCGATTTTGCTTTCTTTAGCAATAATAAGCGTTTTAGTAATTTAGAGAATGTTTCTTGCAAAACAATCATAACATCGAATCTTTTGAGCGATTTGGCAGATTTTAAAATTGATTATAATAGCTTGTCTGGAGCATTCGATCAAGGCTGCAACAGCTTTATTATGATACTCAAACTGTTAAAAGAAATGAACACAAAGGCTATTTTCATTGCTGGCGCAGATGGTTATACAGAGAGTGGCAAAAATTACTACAAGTCCAACATCAGAACATACACTAAGCATGGTAATAAGTTTAATATGGCTGTTGCTAATGCAGTGCGAAACCTTGATCTTGAAGTTACGTTTCTAACACCATCTGCTTACGAGACGGAGAGGAACGAAAACAGATGAATCTTAAGTTAATAGTTGTTGATGTGGACGGTACATTGACTGATGCGGGAATATATTATGATGAAAATGGAAATGAACTGAAAAAATTCTGCACAAAAGATGCTGCTGGATTCTTTGCTGCACATAGTGCTGGAATTGAGTTTATGGTTCTTACGGGGAGAGAGTGCGCTGCTACCACTAGGAGAATGAAAGAGATGAAGGTGGAATACCTTTATCAGAATGTAAAGAATAAGGCGGAGTTTTTGCAGACGTTTATGTCTCAGCGTAAATTAGAAAAGCAAGAAGTTGTCTACATCGGTGATGATTTGAATGATTTATCATCGATGATGCTTGCTGGATATATTGGCTGCCCTGCTGATAGTTGTCCCGAAATAAAGAAGATTGCAAATTATATAAGTAGCGTTAAGGGCGGAAATGGTGCTGTCCGTGATGTAATTGAACATATTTTACATGAGTCGGGACAGTGGGATAATGCGGTTTCAAGAGTTTATGGAATAGGCATTTGAGAGGAAATCATATGTTGGAAGAATTAAAAGATAGGGTTTGCGCAGCTAATTTGGATCTGGTTGATAAAGGTGTTGTTATTTACACATGGGGGAATGTTAGCGGTATATCAGATGATAGAAAGTACATGGTTATTAAACCGTCGGGTGTTGATTATGCCGGAATGTCTCCGGATGATATGGTTGTAGTAAGCATCGAAACAGGTGAAAAGGTAGAGGGAAAATGGAATCCCTCCTCGGACACAAAGACACACCTTGCGTTGTATAGAAAGTATCCTGAAATAAAAGGTATCGTACACACACATTCGACAAATGCAGTTGCTTTTGCACAAGCTGGGATTGACATCCCAGCACTTGGTACAACGCAGGCTGACTATTTTTATGGGGATATTCCCTGCGCAAGAGAGCTTACGAAAGGAGAAGTTGAGTCAGATTATGAGGCGAATACTGGAAAAGTAATCGTTGAAACCATCGAGAATCGGAGACTTGATCCAATAGCTGTGCCGGGTATTGTTGTAAAGAACCATGGCCCATTTGCATGGGGAAAGAGTCCAGAAAACGCGGTATACAATGCCGTTGTTATGGAAAAGGTTGCAGAGATGGATTTAAAAACGCTTATGTTAAATCCAAATGCTGAAATGAAGCAGTACGTTCTTGATAAACATTATATGAGAAAACATGGACCGAATGCTTATTACGGGCAGAAGTGAGAAAATTAGCTGTTGTAATAAAAGTACTAGCCAGAATCCTCACAAACATTCTATTATCCCAATCAAGTGATACATCTGGAGGTAGATGTCTCTAACCTTACGGCAGACACTGGCTTTGTACAGCAGTATACATTTGAACACGGTATCCGCGAGACGGTGGAGTGGGCAAAAAACAATATAATTAGGTTTCGAATTGTAAGTGTATTATGCGTGCTTATATGTATTGCTTTTTGCTTTCTAGCTGCAAGAAGGCGGAAATTATTAGTGGTATAAAGTTATCCAATTTGGAGGCCATATCTTCTTTCATCCATATATGGATTTATGGTATATAAGATCATATCTAAAAAAGAAAAAAGTTCGAACTGTACGGTATTGTAGCTATCTGTATTGCCGTTACTTTGCAGTATTCGGTAGATTACATTATGGCAGTGCCCGCTTCTGAGAACCATTTACTTGGCATTATTTCTGTTTTAATAGAAAAAACAATAGGTAAAGGAAGAATCTTTTCGGGAACATATTATATTTTGCTGGGTGCGTTGATTGCAAGAACAAGAATATTTGCAAAGGCAAAAATTATTCTTCCAGTATTGGTGGGAACGTTTTTAGCTGCAGCATTCTTAAATCTCTTTCTCATGAAAATAATAATGAGTGTGATGTTCTTTATGTTAGTGTTGATGTGCAACTGCTCTGGCGATGGAAGAAAATTTAGACGAACAAGTACAGTAATGTATTATATGCACATGATTTTTCTTTTTGTACTGAATATGTTATGCAAGCAGTCGATGTATGGATTTGTTGGGTTTTGCTTCTGTTGTTTTATGACAAATATATTTGCTTATACATTGAACACAAATGAATATTGCAAAAATAATGCAGCGGTAAGTTTGTTATTCGGTTCTCTATAATACAGAAGAAATTTTTGATGGAAAAAGCAATTTAAGGCAGCATACGATGCCAACTACACTGTGAGGAAGATTAAATGGAAACAAAATTGACTAAAAGCAAAAATTTGAGGGGGGGGGTACGGAGTTCTAATATTGAACTTTTCAGAATCCTCTCGATGCTGATGATTGTGGCCCACCATTACCTTGTGAATTCAGGATTACTTGATTGTATTGATGCGCAGGCAAGTTTACGTTTTCAAGATTATTTCCTGCTACTATTTGGATGGGCGGGGAAAACGGGCATTAATTGCTTCGTTTTGATTACGGGATACTTTATGTGTACATCACATATTACCAAAAAGAAATTTGGTAAATTGTTGGCTGAAAGATATTTTTATGCCATTGCATTGTGGTGTATATTCTTCTTTACTGGATATGAAGCATTTTCAGCTAAAGGCTTCCTGAAAATGTTGTTTCCGTTTTTCACTGTGGCGGATAATTTTACAAGTTGCTTTTTACTGTTTTACTTATTGATCCCATTCTTAAATAAGTTGATCCATGCGCTAACAGAAAAAGAGCATTTCTGGTTAATGGCATGGTGCTTGGGAGTCTATGTGGTTTTACCATCTTTCGCAAAAGCGAATGTTGTATTTAATTATGTGACATGGTTTAGTATCCTTTTTATAATTGCATCGTATATCCGAATTTATCCGAAAGACTGGTTTAGCAATACGAAGATTACGGGGATGTTAATGGTTGTGTCGTTAATTTTATCGTGGGGAAGTGTTGCAGTGTTAGCTACCCTCAGCCGCATGGTTGGGAAAAACATCGGAATTAGCTATTTCTTTGTATCAGACTCTAATAAGATATTGGCTTTAGCGACAGGTGTTAGTGCATTCCTATTTTTCAAAAACATTAACATTGGACACAGCAAGATTGTTAATACCATTGCTGCCTCTACATTTGGAGTGCTGTTGATACACGCTAATAGCAATACTATGCGGAGATGGTTGTGGCAGGATACGTTTAACAATGTTGGTGTTTATGAATCGGGAAATGTAGTGATTCACGCTGTTGTGAGTGTAATACTGATTTATGCGGCATGTACGGTAATTGATATTTGCCGAATTAAGCTGCTTGAAGCACCACTCATGAAAAAATTGAAATAGCAGGAAGACACCTGGTACGGCATGACCTACCATGAAGATGTCGCAGCCGTAAAGGACAGCTTCAAGAAAACGTTAGAAAAAGGCGTGTATAAGGCTGATTTATTTGCAGACTTGTGATATACTGGGAGCGGTAGCTCCCTACACTACTCGTAATAATCACACACCTCTCCGTGGTGAGTAGCAGGCAACGATCTTATGGTCGGCGAAGATGTGGTTGAAACGTAAGAAGAAAGGATGAGACAGATGATTCTGAAAAGAGATGACGCATTTAGAGCTGTCTGTGAATTTAGAACAGAAGTGAATCCAGGCACATTCAGTGTTGGAACTGGGATGTTTGTAAGCTCTCAGGCTGATGAGAATACTATCTATGGGTGGATTATAACAGCGGGACATGTGGCAGTAGGAACTACAGATAATACAGAAATCGTGATTGCTACTAAAGATGGCAAAGCAGAAGTCTTACCATTGAACATGTTTGGCCCGATAACTAATTGGAAGCATCATCCAGTTGCGGATGTAAGCGCATTTCAAATCATTTTTTCTGACACAAATAAAAAATTTATGGAGAATCGATTTTTTCCATATGATCATATTAATACAACACGAAATGTTGTTTCAAGAGATTTTGAATTGACAAGTATTGGATTTCCGCGTGGGCTTGGAACTGAAGGCTCATTCTCTCCATTTACATTCAGATCTTATGCTTCTTCGGGATTTGTGACATTACCACGCGCAGACACTGGAAATTTATCTGACTTTTTTTGCTTAGAGAATCCAAGTGTAGGTGGCTATTCTGGATGTCCGGTGTTTGATCTTGGATATTCCACAAATGGTTTGATGACAATGACAAAAGAGAAAACTTGGTGTCATGGAATTATGCATGGAACAATGAGTGACAATACGGGTGGAAAAATAGCACTGGTAACGCCTGCGTTCTATTTAAAGGATATTATGCGTGGCTATTAAATAAAAATGTGCTATACTTAAAACATTAAAAAGGAAAGAGGTTATCACTTATGCCCAGAACAAAAGGTAGCAAGAATAAGCCCAAAACTGTGACTGCTGATTTTGCAACGCAGATTGCGGAAAAGCAGTCCGCGAAGGAAGCACTCACAGCGGAAATCGCATCCATCACCGCCAACATTGACACTTTAAAGGCTGACTTGAAAGAGAAGAAGACTGCTCTGAAGAAGGCCGAAAAAGAAGTGGTAACGCTGGAAGCGAAGAAGGCAAAGGCAGATGCTAAGGCTGCAGAGGAAGCGAAAAAGGCAGAAGCGGAATCCGTCCTGAAGAAGCTGCTTGCCGAAGGCATGAGTGCTGATGAAATTCTCGAAAAACTGAAATAACACGAAAAACCCGTGATGGACAGGCATAACGCACCGTCCATTACGGGTTTTAGGGTTTTAGGGTTATAAGAACATAAGCTCATCCGGTGGCCACATCAAATTGAAAATGTGCCGGAAGGTTGAACTGCTTGATAAACGCATGGTGCTGGGCGTGATAGTGCCTTAGATCGTATCCCAGATGATGCAGCTCAAGAAGTTTTACCATCACCAGATTGAGGTGAATCCGTTTGGCTACAGAGATTTGCGCAGAGTCTAACCCGCACTTCGTCATTTGATAGACTTCATCACTGTCCAGCATCAGGTGGGATGTGAAAGCGTTATGCTCGTAAAGAAGGATGTGCTTGTCCTTAATGGTCAGAAACTTGTTCAGGGTATGCAAGTCCATAAGTAGTTGATGTTCCAGATAATGTCCGAGTGCATAGCCGCACACCATCTGCTTCGTCTGTTTGTCCAGCTGGCGATTGATAAGGATCAATGGCTTATCAAAATAGAGCGAAAGTAAACCCAACATATCTTTAATGCGGGATGTTTCACTGATGTCCAGACTGCAACTGCGCGCAATCTGTTTGATGTTGCGAGTTCCGGCATTTTGGACAAGTTCGTTGGCGGCTTGGTGAATAAATGCAGAATCCATAATGTGATCTCCTTCCGGGGATAGCATAGTGAATAGAACAGTGGTTCACAGGTTCATTATTCGTTCCTTTTCTCGTTTTTGTTCTCGGTACTTAAAATAGGCTTTGTGCATTTCATACATGATGCCGTCCATATCCTGCGGGGTCAACTCTCCGCTGGCAAATAGCTCAGTAAGCTCAAATGCGAGATGCTGGGCTTCTATTTTGCCCTTTTTTCCGTAGACTTCGGCGGCACGTTCGATAAATAAAGACTGATCCGGCTGTAAATAGGTCAGAGGTACATGGAATATATCGGCCATTTTTTCAAGCATTTCAATGCTGCGAGGATAGCGGCCATCACGCTCCCATCCGATGATCGTTCGTTTGTTGATACCCAGACATTGTGCCAATTCGTCCTGTGTTAAAGAATGTTTCTTTCGTAGATCGCGAACTTTCTCTCCAAATTTCATGTTTGCAACCTTTCTATGGCGTAGTTATCGTGCTGTAACAATGTGTAACGGGATTTGTAAATATTCAATCTGAAAGATGCAACGAATTTTCACATTTTCCTCTTGACACGGCGGCACGACTTGCTTATAATATATGCTATATTCTATCATCTTTTGGATTATTATACCGTAAAAATCGTAAATATGCAAGCCGAAAAAGGTGAAAAAAGAGCGGAAGTTCAAAAGGTGAAATTGAATAGAAGAAAAAAGAAACCTAAACCAACACAAAGGAGGCCGTGAGAAGATGAACAATGGAGATCATGAAATCCGCACTCCGAAAGGGCTGCGGATCGGGAATCGCAGTGTCGTTGATGGAAAGAATATGCTTCAGATCAAGCGTGGTGGCTGTGAAGATTATATTTCTGCTGAATCTCTGGTGGAGTGCATTCACGGCCTTCCCGTGAAGAGTATCGAATTTTTCACAGCAGAGAACCAACGGAAAGAAGCCTGAAGCAGAGTGCTTCATCGACACTGAAAGCGCAGAGGCGGAATCTTAGGCGGCACCTGGTTAGCCGACCAGCTCCACCAGACGTTCTTTTGGGTCTACAATATAATATCTGTTTGTTAGAGCGATACCGTAGCAATATGTGATATAGGCCGGAACAGAATGAGCGAATGCAGCGCAGTAGTGCGCCTGTGAGTAACTCATCCTGTTCCGGTTTTTTTTTAATTTTTTTTCAAAAACACCTTGCGAAATGCCCTTCCAGCAATTCTATATATGAGAGACTAAACATCACACCTTAAAAGTGAATCATGAAATAGCGATGCAGTAGGAGAAGTCTTAGACTTCCCGTTCAAAAAAAAACGGGTAAGTCTGGGACAACTTTTGCTGCATTTTTTGTTTCAGACCGCCCGCAGCCAAAAGGCAGAAAGGTGGACATTATGATGACATTCAAGGAACTGAAAAAGCTTGTTAAACTTCCTTTGTACAAGGAACAGCGTGTTCCCACCGTGAAGGCTCTTGAGGAATCTGGCGTGTCGGTGGTAGCCGAGAAGATTCTGGAAAATCATGGAAGCATCAGTGTCTACCAAAATGGTTATGTGATTTACAGGGCGCATAAAAGAGTGACCGTTTTCTCGCTTCGTAACTGCGTACATTATAAATATGATGCATTGGAAGGTGCGGGGCATCACATTGAGGAAGAGGAATTTGATGAATACGAGTGGCACATCCGGCTGGTTCTGGAAGGAGAGGATCGTATTTTCATGAATTACGAAATCATTCAGGGAAAATGGATGCCATCCCGTGAGGACAGGGAGTATAGGGAAGAAATCCTAGAGGGAGTCGATGAAGCAGTGAGTACACTGGAAAGAATGATAAGTGAGGAAAGAGTGGAAGAGCTGCTCTCTACTTTGACTGATTTGCAGAGAAAGGTCGTCCACACTCATCTGTTTCATGGTCTGTCTTTCACAGAGGCAGCGAAACACCTTGGCATGACCCGCCAGAATCTTACCGGAATTTATAACGCAGCAATTTACAAGATACAGAAAAAGCACTTCCGGGCATTGTGCAGCTGATAACCTATACATAATCAAAAGATGAGCCGTCCAATCACAGAAAACACTCTGAATTGGGCGGCTCAAAAATTTTTTTGAATTTTTTTAAAACTCCTTGCGAAATAGACCTTCTCCGATTCTAGGAGTGAGAGGACACAAAAAATCTCCATCCAAATCGGAAAGTTCATAAAAAGTTCAAAAACTTTTTTAAAAACACCTTGCGAAATGACCTTTCTCCGATTCTAAGGATGAGAGGACAATACAAAACCTCTCACATGAACCTTGAAAATTGAATAAGCCATCCCAGAGAGATACTTCTGATACTGAATGTGCATCCTGCGTGTCTTGTCAGAGAAAACGCCGCTGAAATATGGGGCAGGAACGGGCTGGGGCAGAATGGCAAAGCTCAAATAACAGCAGATACAATGCGGCGGAGTGTCGAAAGATGCTCCGTCGTAGGAATGTACTGTTATTTATAATAGTGCAAATCCAGCAAGAGGGGAGGTGATGAATCTACATGAAGTACCCGTATTTCAGAGGTCTGGAAGCAGACCGATACAGTTTCTACCGTGTGCCGAAAGCACTCATCAAGGTAGACCTGTTTGAAAAGATGTCCGGCGATGCAAAGCTACTGTATGCTGTCTTGCTGGATCGGATGAATCTTTCGCTTAAAAATGGCTGGCAGGACGAGAATGGAAATGCCTACATCATCTGTACGATAGATGAGATCATGGATTCGGTTCGATGTGCCAGACAAAAGGCGGTCAAACTGCTGGATGAGCTGGAACACGAATATCAGCTTGTTGAGCGGCGCAGGCAGGGCTTGGGAAAGCCAAACCTGCTGTATGTGAAAGACCTCTATGCGGGACTTTCACAATCGAACTACTGGAAGTATGAAAATCAAACTTCTGGTGGTTTGAAAAGCGAACTTCCGGGAGTATGGAAATCAAACGGAAGTAAGACTGATATAAATAATACTGATAGTAGTGAGACTGATCTAATCTATTCCGCACCGTATATGGAAAACACAGCGAAAGAGATGCGGGAAGATGAAAGGTATCGCCTCTATTTTCAAGACAAGCTGGAAATCCCGATCTTAGAGAAGAACTTCCCGCATGACCGGGAAATCCTGATGGAGATTCTGGAACTGCTTGTGGAAACCGTGACCAGCAGAAAGAAATTCCTGCGCATTTGCGGGGAAGAAAAGCCGAAAGAGGTGGTCAAAAGCCGCCTGATGAAGCTGGATTCCATGCACATTCAGTATGTGATGGAATGCCTGAAAAGCAATACCACACAGGTACGAAACATCAAACAATATCTGCTCGCCACACTGTATAATGCGCCGACCACGATTGACAGCTATTACGCTGCACAGGTCAGGCATGATTTCGGATGGGGCGGCAGAAGCAATTAAGGAGGACAATGCAATGAGCGTGTTTTTTATGGATTTCGATATGGCTCCCTCGGTAATCTGGGCGAGAGACCTGTACGACCAGATGCAGATTCAGAGCGACTTCCGCAAGTGGTTCCCCCGGATGTGCCAGTACGGATTTGTGGAGGGCCGGGACTATGAGTTCGTTCCCCGTGTCCGCCCGCAGGATGAGGGCGGGCGCACGGTGCAGCGGTATGTGAAAGACTACCGGATCACGCTGGAGATGGCAAAGCAGTTGTACAAGCTCCATCACTTCCACAAAAACGACTGTTTCCGCAGCTGCGAAGGACAGCACTGCATGGGAACGGATCACTGGATGCAGGCAGTCATTGAACTGCTGCATCAGCACAAGTGCAAAAGCCACGCGCCGCCGAAGCGTTTTTACGAATCACAGCCGCCCGATTCGCTGGTGACAACGACACAGATCGCAAAAGAGTACGGCTGCGGTGCAAAGGTGTTCAATCGTCTGCTCCATCTGCACGGTATCCAGTACCGGGCCAATAACCAGTGGGTGCTGTATGCAAAGCATCAGGATAAGGGATATACTGCAAACCTTGTTTTCCGGCTCCATCGGAGTGATGGCAGTGCAGTGGAAAAGCTGCATACGGCATGGACGCACAAAGGCAGGAAGTTTCTGTACCACGAACTGAAACGGCGTGGGATTCTTCCGATGGCAGAACAGGAGGGGTGAGCCTATGAACTTTACGAATAGCCCGTTTGAACGTATGATGCGCCAGCGTCCGGGAACGGACAGTGACCATCCCTGCATTTCCTGCCGACACCGCAGGGAGTGCGGCTACATGATGCACCAGTGCAGAAAGAAATTTCGTTCGGTCTTTGGCGATACGGCTCCCCCGGTATCAGGCACAGTCAGTGTCTGATGCCGTTTGGATAAAACTATAAACCGGAAAGGAGGGCGCAGGTGCAGGATGAAGTAAACGAAAAAACGATGGCATTGTGCATCAAAGGCGGAAAAATCTCGGCGCAGCTTCTGAAAGCAGCACTGACAAAGCTGCTTTCAGAGATCGAGAAGAAAAAACAGCAGTCGAAGAAGATGGGAGGGCAGAACCGATGTAAGAGAGGAAAGCAGAGCATCAAGAGCTTGCAACAGAGCGGCGCACAGCTTACCAATATCGTTGTCACAGACAATAACATCAAGTCGTTTGACCGGGTAGCTAGGAAGTACGGCGTTGATTATAGTCTGAAAAAGGCAGAAAAAGAGGGCAAGACCGAATATCTGGTCTTTTTCAAGGCAAAAGATGTGGATGTTATGACGGCGGCATTCAAGGAATATACCGGAGTTTCGCTGAAAAAGGAGCAGCGGCAGTCCATCCGCAAGAAGCTGGAGCAGGCAAAGGAGCGTGTTGCCAAGCATCGTGAGATCACCAAGGAAAAGACGAAAGACAGAGGGCAGGTGCGATGAGCCAGAAAAAGAAAACGACCGCACAAAGCAAGCGTCCGCGCAAAGCCCCCTCCAACCAGACAGGTGGAACGGCATGGGGCAAGAAAGCAGCGGCGGCAATCAGCGGAAAGATGCAGTCAGCAGATGTAAAAAAGCTGATTTTGCTGAATTTTCCGTACATCATCGCCTTTTACATGGTGGAGAAAGCCGCATGGCTGTACCGCTACTGTAATGGCGATACCATCGTGGACAGGCTGATGGTTCTTTTTATGAACTTCGGTCTGGCCTACAAAAGTTATCTGCCAAGTTTCCATCCGTTCGACTTGCTGGTGGGTCTGATCGGTGCAGCAGCACTGAAAGCCGTGATCTACTTCAAGGGCAAGAACGCGAAGAAATATCGGCAGGGAGAGGAATACGGTTCTGCCCGGTGGGGCAATGCCAAGGACATGGAACCTTTTATTGACCCGGTATTCGAGAATAATGTGTTGCTCACCCAGACGGAACGGTTGATGATGAGCGGCAGACCAAAGCATCCGAAGTATGCCAGAAACAAGAATGTCATTGTGATCGGCGGCTCTGGCAGCGGCAAGACACGGTTTTTCGTAAAGCCCAATCTGATGCAGATGCCCGAAAAGGTCAGCTATGTCTGTACTGACCCGAAAGGTACGATTATCATTGAATGCGGAAAGATGCTCTCGGATGCCGGGTACAAAATCAAAGTCCTGAACACGATCAATTTCAAGAAGTCGATGCACTATAACCCGTTCCACTATATCCGCAGTGAGAAAGATATTCTGAAACTGGTCAATACGATCATCGCCAACACGAAAGGAGACGGCGAGAAGTCCGGCGAAGATTTCTGGGTCAAGGCAGAACGCCTGCTCTACTGCGCACTCATCGGCTATATCTACTATGAAGCCCCGGAAGAAGAACAGAACTTCTCCACGCTGCTGGAATTTATCAATGCCAGCGAAGCCCGCGAGGATGATGAAGAGTTCAAGAATCCGGTCGATGAACTATTTGAGGATTTGGAAAAGGCGAAACCAGAACACTTTGCCGTGCGGCAGTACAAAAAGTACAAGCTGGCGGCAGGTAAAACGGCGAAGTCCATTCTGATTTCCTGCGGTGCGAGACTGGCTCCATTTGACATTAAGGAACTGCGTGACCTGATGGCATACGACGAGATGGAGCTGGATATGCTGGGAGATCAGCGCACGGCAATGTTCGTTATTATCTCCGATACAGATGATACCTTCAATTTTGTGGTGTCGATCCTGTACACACAGCTATTCAATTTGCTTTGTGATAAGGCGGACGATGAACACGGTGGCAGACTTCCGTACCATGTGCGGCTGCTCCTGGACGAGTTTGCAAACATCGGCCAGATTCCAAAGTTCGATAAACTGATCGCTACCATCCGCAGCCGTGAGATTTCTGCTTCGATTATTCTCCAATCGCAAAGCCAGCTAAAGACCATTTACAAGGATGCCGCAGAAACCATCATTGGCAACTGCGACACGATGCTGTTCCTGGGCGGCAAGGAAAGCTCCACCCTCAAGGAGATTTCCGAAACGCTGGGCAAGGAAACCATCGACCTTTACAACACATCGGATACCCGTGGCAACAGTCCCTCTTTTGGAACGAACTACCAAAAGACTGGAAAAGAGCTGATGAGCCGGGATGAGCTTGCAGTCATGGACGGCAGCAAGTGCATCTTACAGTTAAGAGGTGTCAGACCGTTCCTGAGCGATAAGTTTGATATTACCAAACATAAGCGGTACAAGGAACTTTCGGATTTCGACAAGAAAAACGAGTTTGACGTAGAATGCTATCTGAAACACGAACTGCGACTGCTCACCACGGAAGAATTTGACCTTTATGAAGTGGATGTGACCGAACAGGCACAAGGATAAGGAAGGAGGCTTTCATCAGCAGTAAGCGATACACTCGTCCACTCGTTCGGGCAGACCCCGGACAGGTGATCCGTATGACCGACACGAAATAACCACCATCTATCATGTGATTCCAAAAGGTTGACTTTATTGAAAATGAAAGGAGAAGCCAGAATCGCAGGAAGCGGGCAGCACCGGAGATGTGCCAGCCCGCTTTCCTTTTGGAATCGCAAACATTCATCAAATCTGCGGTCTGGCGAAAATAACATATGGAATTCTTTAATCAGTCTATTACCGTTCTGCAGACTCTCGTTGTGGCTATTGGCGCAGGTCTTGGCGTTTGGGGTGTTGTCAATCTGATGGAAGGATATGGCAACGACAATCCGGGTGCGAAGTCCCAGGGCATGAAGCAGCTCATGAGCGGTGGCGGTGTGATCCTCATCGGTACGCAGCTGATTCCTCTGCTCTCTGGTCTGTTCGGCTAAGCACCCGCGATAGGAGGTACTCCCGCCATTGTTCGATAATATCTTTGCAGCCATCGAAAAATGGATGCGGGAACTTCTGACAGGAATGGTGGAGTCCAACATGAGTACGATGTTCACGGATGTCAATGAAAAGACAAGTGAGATCGCGGCTCAGGTTGGACGCACTCCACAAAACTGGAACAGCAGCGTTTTCAGTATGATTCAGAACTTATCAGAGTCGGTGGTGGTTCCGATTGCCGGAATCATCATCACTCTGGTACTCTGCTATGAGCTGATCTCGATGCTGACCGAGCGAAACAACCTGCATGATGTAGATACATGGATGTTCTTCAAGTATTTTGTCAAGGCATGGGTCGCAATCTATCTGGTCAGCAATACGTTCACAATTACAATGGCAGTCTTTGACGTTGGACAATCGGTAGTCAATTCGGCTTCCGGTATCATCAACGGCGAGACTGCCATTGATGTTAGTTCGCTGTCCATGCAGATGCAGGCGGCGATGGCAACCATGGAGATCGGTGAACTGGTGGTGCTGGCTCTTGAAACCTTCCTTGTCAGCTTCTGCATGAAAATTATGTCGGTGGTGATAACTGTCATTGTTTATGGGCGTATGATAGAGATTTATCTCTATACATCGCTTGCCCCGATCCCGTTCGCAACGATGAGCAACCGCGAATGGGGTCATGTAGGAACCAATTATTTCAGAGGACTGTTCGCCCTTGCATTTCAGGCATTCCTGATGATGGTCTGTGTGGCGATTTACGCAGCACTGATTTCTTCGGTGCGGATTTCCAGTAATATGCACTCCGCGTTGATCGGCGTTGCAGCGTATACCGTGATTCTGTGTTTCAGCCTGATGAAAACGGGAAGTCTGTCCAAACAGATCTTCGGCAGTCACTAAAACCGGGAAAATCCGAGGAAAGGAAAGACAGCAGACGAAAGCCGTATCCCGGCGGCGTGTCTGGCTGTCATGGTGAAGAATGGCTTATGTGACGATCCCGAAAGACCTGTCCAAAGTCAAAAACAAGGTCTTTCTCAACCTGACAAAGCGGCAGCTCATCTGTATGGGCTTTGCGGCATCCATCGGTGTTCCGTTCTACTTTCTTACGCGGGGAACGCTTGGTACAAGCAACGCGGCGGCTGGCATGGTGCTGCTGATGCTGCCGGAGTTTTTCTTTGCACTGTTCGAGAAAAACGGGATGCACCTTGAAACCATCCTGACGAATTTCATCAACGTCCGTTTCAAGCGTCCGGCAGTTCGCCGCTACGAGATTGAAAATCTGTACGAATATGAGCCGGAGAAACCTGTAACACCAAAAGCGAAGAAAGGAGGCATTATTGGGAAAAGAAAAGGATAAGAAGCCGCTGTTCGGCGGTATCTTCCAGAAATTCTTCAAGCCGTCTGCAAAGGCAGAAGCGAAAAAGAAAAAAGAGCATCATCTGACGGTACAGCGGTCGATTCCGTATCTGGAAATGGGGCGGGACGGCATCTGCCGGGTGGAGGAACATCTGTATTCCAAAACCGTCCGCTTCTATGACATCAACTATCAGCTCGCACAAAACGAAGATAAGAACACCATTTTTGAAAGTTGGTGTGACTTCCTCAACTACTTCGATTCCAGCATCCGTTTTCAGCTTTCGTTCATCAACCACAAAAGCGATATGAGCGAATACAACAAGGTCATTCAGATCGAGCCACAGCATGACCAGTTCGATGATGTGCGCATGGAATATGCGCAGATGCTGAAACAGCAGCTTGCCAAAGGCAACAACGGTCTGGTTCGGACAAAGTACATCACGTTCAGCATTGAAGCCAAAAGCGTGAAAGAAGCAAAGCCCCGGCTGGAACGCATCGAAACCGATATTCTCAACAATTTCAAGGTGCTGGGAGTGAAAGCATATCCGCTGAATGGTGTGGAACGCTTACAGATCATGTATGAGATGTTCCATCAGGAGGAAGAACGGAAGTTTGAGTTCAGCTATGACCGCATCCTGCAAAGCGGCATGACCACAAAGGATTTCATTGCTCCGACCAGTTTCCTGTTCAAGAGCGGCAAGGACTTCCAGATGGGAGATACCATTGGCGCAGTATCCTATCTGAACATCCTTGCCCCGGAACTGACGGATAAGGTGCTGGCAGAGTTTCTAGACATGGACAAGAATCTGGTAGTCAGCATCCATGTGCAGTCGGTAGACCAGCTCAAGGCAATCAAACTCATCAAGGGCAAGATCACTGACCTCGACCGCATGAAGATCGAGGAACAGAAAAAGGCGGTGCGTTCTGGTTATGATATGGAAATTATTCCGAGTGACCTTGCAACTTATGGCGGCGAAGCCAAGAAGATTCTGGATGATCTGCAGAGCCGCAATGAGCGTATGTTCCTTATTACGGTGTTGTTCCTCAATGCAGCGAAAACCAAACAGGATTTGGACAGTGCGGTATTTCAGACGGCTGGTATCGCTCAGAAGTTCAACTGTACCCTGAATCGACTTGACTATATGCAGGAGCAGGGACTTATGAGCAGCCTGCCGCTGGCCAATAACCTTGTCCCCATCAAGCGGGCATTGACTACAACTTCCACCGCCATTTTCGTGCCGTTCACCACGCAGGAACTTTTCATGGAGGGCGATTCCCTCTATTACGGCCTGAATGCAGTGTCTAACAACATGATTATGGCAGACCGCAAACAGCTCAAAAATCCGAACGGTCTGATTTTGGGTACGCCTGGTTCTGGTAAATCGTTCAGTGCAAAGCGTGAAATGACGAACGTGTTCTTCACAACAACAGACGATATTATCATCGCAGACCCGGAAGGCGAGTATTATCCGCTGGTCGAAGCACTGGGCGGGCAGGTCATTCATATCTCATCCACCAGCCGGGATTACATCAATCCGATGGACATTAACCTGAACTATGCGGACGATGATAACCCGCTTGGCATGAAATCGGATTTCATCCTTTCCCTGTGCGAACTTATCATGGGCGCACGGGATGGCATGGAGCCGGAAGAAAAATCTGTCATTGACCGATGCCTGCCGCTGGTCTATCAGAAATATCTGAATGACCCGAAACCGGAAAATATGCCGATTCTCGGTGATCTGTACGACTGCCTGCGGGAGCAGAAAGAACGGCAGGCGCAGCGCATCGCCACGGCACTGGAAATCTATGTCAATGGTTCGCTGCGGGTGTTCAACCATCAGACGAATGTGGAACTGGATAACCGCCTTATCTGCTTTGACATTAAAGAGTTGGGAAAGCAGCTCAAAAAGCTGGGTATGCTCATCGTGCAGGATCAGGTGTGGAATCGCGTTACCATCAACCGCAATGCAAAGAAAAACACACGATACTACATTGATGAGTTCCACTTGCTCTTAAAGGAAGAGCAGACTGCCGCATACAGTGTTGAAATCTGGAAGCGTTTCCGAAAATGGGGCGGCATCCCCACGGGTATCACGCAGAACATCAAAGACCTGCTGGCAAGCCGGGAAATCGAGAATATCTTTGAGAATAGCGATTTCATTTATATGCTGAATCAGGCATCCGGCGATAGACAGATTCTTGCAAAGCAGCTCAACATTTCGCCGTTCCAGCTTTCCTATGTGACGAACAGCAACGAGGGCGAGGGGCTGCTGTTCTACGGCAACACCATTATCCCGTTCAAGGATAAGTTTGATACTTCGCTGAAACTCTATGGTCTTATGACCACGAAACCGAATGAAATTGCAAAATACAGGGAGAAGAAAGACGCATGATGAAAGAGAAAAAACTGAGCCAGATGATCCTGAAGCTGCATGACCGTGCTGAGGCGGCAAAATACGATGGCGATTCCAGCCCGCCTTATCAGGAAGTGGAAATGCTGAACTTTCACGATGAGGAATCGGTGGTGCATACGGTGCTGGAGGACTTTTACGCAGTCGGCGCACTGGCAGATGAACTGACCCACGGATTCCACATGGAAGAGCGGGGCTACATCGACCGCACGGAGGTCAATTCCCGGCTGATCGCTTTTGCCAGGGAGCTGGAGCGGATTCTCGATAAGTGGGAAACCCATGCAACGCTGATTGCATAAGTTTCCTGCCGGACGGGAGGTGAATCCGATGGCAGACAAGCGATTCCGGGGCAGAGATAAAATCGTCCAGAAAATGACCAAAGACGGTCTGGTGGAAGAGAATCTCCGCACCGGGGAAACCAAGTCCGCAGTTGCAGAAGAACCACCGAAGCAGGAAGATTCGGAAAAAGACGCTGCGGAAAGTGCAGAAGAAACCCCTGTTGTGGAAGAGGATGTGTGCATGGATGCCGAGGATGGAGAGGAGGAAAAGCCCCGGCGCAGCACCGCCAAGCAGAGTACAGAGTATTATAAAGCCCATCAGGAGGATGGCAAACCGAAAGAAAAAGATGCTCCGCCTGTGGACGAAGATGCAGAGCCTGCACCTAAGAAAAAGGGCCGCTTATCCTTTGATGATGAGCAGCAGGGCGGCATCGTCCGGGGCGCGGGGCTGGGCATTAAGAAAGTGGCGAAGAAAGGAGTGGATACCGCCACTGGTTTTGCCCACAACAAGGTACATCAGGTCGAAAAGGAAAACTCCGGCGTGGAGTCGGCGCACAAGAGCGAAGAAACGCTGGAAGAACTGTACCGCTTCTCCAAAGGTCGGAAAAAGACCAGAGAAAAATCTGCAAGAGCAGAGAAAAGAGGTGGGGAGGATCAGAAGGCCAGCCGCCTGAAATTCTCCGAAAGTGAGGGCGGCACGGCAGAAAATGCAGCAGAACCGTCGCTGAAAAAGAAACAGCCCCAGCCACCACCGACTGCCGCAGGAGGTGAAGCAACAAAGACAGTCGGTTCAAAGTTTTACCAGAAAAAGCAGTATAAGGATGCCTATGCAGCAGCCAAGCGGGGCCAGAAAGCCGGAAACGCTGCCAGCAAGCAGGCAGCAACGGCAGCAAACACGCTTGCAGAAAAAGTAAAGGCAGCGGTGCAGGAGGTCGTTGTGCAGAACAAGACCCTCTGGGCGGGACTTGGCATTGCAGCACTGATGCTCATGCTGATTATGGGCGCATTCTCAAGCTGTTCAGCAGCGATCCATGGAACGGGCAGTACCTTTATCGGAACGACGTATCCCAGTAAGGACGCTGACATGAAAGGTGCAGAAGAAGATTATCTGGAACTGGAAAAGAAGCTGGATGAGCAGATACGGCAGATGGAGTCCACACATCCCGGCTATGACGAATACCGTTACCAGTTGGATGAAATTGGGCATGACCCCTATCAGCTGATCTCTCATCTGACTGCCGTATATGAGCAGTTCACCAGAGGACAGGTGAAACCCGTCATCAAGTCGCTGTTTGAGCAACAGTATCTCCTGAAAGTCTGGGAAACGATAGAGATTCGCACACGCATGGAAACCAGAGTAGGGATTCGGCCAACGATTGACGCTTTTGGAAATGTCAGCATGGAAACCTATACCTATCAGGAAGAAGTGGAGTATGAGTACAAAATCCTCAACGTCCTGCTGAAAAATAAAGGCTTTGACACCATTGCCAGAAAGAACATGGATCGGAAGCAGACGGGGCGGTATGATGCCTACAATCTGACCTATGGCAATCGCCCGGAACTGTTTGGCGCAGGCTCACCTACATACAGTGGCGGCACAACAGGAAGCATTGGCTCTGGCGGTTCGGATGGAACAGGCGGCAGTTCCGGCGGTGGTTTCCGATATGATATTCCAGAAGAAGCCCTGTCGGATGAAAAGTTTGCAAGGATGATTGCAGAAGCCGAAAAGTATCTGGGTATGCCGTATGTGTGGGGCGGCAGTTCTCCAAGCACCAGTTTTGACTGCTCCGGCTTTGTCTGCTGGGTCATCAATAACTGTGGCAATGGCTGGAATGTCGGACGCACGACGGCAAACGGACTGCGTGGCAAGTGCAGCTACGTTTCTCCTGCAAATGCACAGCCGGGTGATTTGATCTTCTTTGAAAAAACCTATAATACTGTCGGCGCGTCGCACGTTGGCATCTATGTCGGCAACGGAATGATGATCCACTGCGGTGATCCGATTTCTTATACCAGCATCAATTCGACCTACTGGCAGAACCACTTCCTTGGTTTTGGCAGAATCAAGTAAAGGAAAGGAGAGAAGCTAGATGAGCAAAAAGCTGAAGAAGTTTTTGAATGATGCAGAGAAAACCGAAAGCAAGATCGCGGAACTGGAAGAGTATCTGAGAAATGTCCGGGCTGCACAGAAAAAAGAAGAGGACAATGAGATCGTTCGGGCTATCCGCAGCACAAAGCTGGGTGGGCGTGACCTGCTGGCACTGCTGGAAAATATCCAGGCGGGGAATGTGACGTTCCAGACAACCGTAAACCACGAGAACAAGACTTCGGAAGAAGCAGAAATGGAGGATGTGATTGCGAAAGATGCTTAAAAAGCTGGATGTTGTGATTCCCAGTGTAGTGCTGACCCTGCTGATGGCAGTCGGCTTTTCCACTCCGGCATTTGCCTATGTAGAGCCGGAAGTCAAGGAAGAGCCTGTGCAGGTCATTGAGGAAGAGGAACCCACCGAGGAAGAGAAGATTCCGTTCACCATTGCGGGCAACGGCGAGGTGGAAGATAACATCACGGACGATTCCAGTAAAGAGTTCTTCACGGTCAAGACCAAGGGTGGCAACACCTTTTTTCTGGTGATCGACCGGGCAAGGAACAGCGAGAATGTGTATATGCTCTCCATGATCGACGAGTACGATTTGCAGGAGTTTCTGACCGATGAGGAACGCAACGGCAAGGAAGAAGAGGAGCCGGCAGTCGTGTTGCCGGAAACCAAACCTGAGCCGGAACCGGATGTCGAGATCGAAGAGCCGGAACAGGACGATGGAAAGCTGACCAAGATTCTGGCAATCGTATTTGTTCTGGGTGTGGGCGGTGCAGGCGCATTCTTCTATTTCTACATCTATAAGCCGAAGCAGAGTGAGCCGGAAGTATCGAAAGAAAATCTGGAATATGAAGCTCTGCCGACAAAGAACGAGGATGAGCAGGACGCAGAAACCGAAGAATAATAGAAAACCCGTATAATCTAGTGGTGCAGGGATGGTCTGATTCGGACTGTCCCTGCTTTTTTCAAACAAGCAGGAGGATACATGAAATATCTTGTGATAGCAGAAAAGCCGAGTGTAGCACGTTCCATCTCGAAAGTGATCGGTGCATACAAACATGAGGACGGGTATCTGGAGGGTGGGGATTGTGTGGTGAGCTGGTGTCTGGGGCATCTGGCAGAGTATGCAGCCCCGGAGTATTATGATGAACGCTATAAAAGCTGGCGGTTCGATGATCTTCCGATTCTCCCGGAAGAATGGAAGCTGCTGGTTTCGGAAGATAAGAAAGCACATTTCAATATTCTGCGGAAGCTCCTCCGAAGCAAAGATTTCGATTATGTGGTAAATGCCTGCGATGCAGGATAGTGCGGTTGGGTGACTCAAGAGAAAGAAAAAAGAGACCTCATCTCGTCAAAAAACTAAATCATAAAAGCATCAAAGAGGGCATTCAAATGAAACAAAATCGAATTTTTGACCAGAATAGTTCTCAAAAAGCACGTTCTTGGCACTATAATATGGACACCAACCGAGCGGAAGCCCAGTTCGCTGATGGCTCTGCCATTGCCATTGACTGCCTTGCCATCGAGGACGAATACGGCAATACCCCGGCACAGCGAGCTGAACTTGATTGGCTACTATACAACAAGCCCTTGGAGTGCGTCCAGCTTGTGCTGAGTGGTGAGATTGAGCATTATCTCTCACTTGGCTGTGACCATGGCAAACTGAAAGACTAACCTCTAAATAGGCCAAACAACCCGCTACTTGCAGTCGCTGCAAATGGCGGGTTGTTTGCTTATTTTAAGTTTTTCCTTTGCTCATAGTAGTGCAAAATCAATGTAGTGCAAAATCAATGGCCCAACGGTCAAAGAAATCACAAATATCAGGCAAATCTACTGGTTTCTTATAAATGTCATTCTAAAATTCAATGGATTTTGCTATTTCTAGCACTTGTTTTTTCGACACGAAAGTCGATTTAACCCTATATTTTATGTATCTCTCGATGATTTCAAGTTTGCCATTTTGGGGGCTTGATTATTGAGAAAATTCTAAATTCCAAAAAGGTCTATCATTTTCATCAATCGCATCGTTATTGAGAATAAGCACTGCACCACCACTTAACAGAGGAGGCAGCTGTAAATAGCTTATATTATTTATTGAGAAAATGAAACGCTATTGCAACAGTTGAATACTGTATATTTTATCAAATTGATACGGATCTGATAGCAACACCTTACCGTTTGATATCACAAGAATGCTTTCGCCTTCTTTAAGATACGACAACTGAAGATTTCCTTTCAAGTAGTTTGATACGCCATAAATTATATAATTGTCATCCGTATCATATAATTGATTTTTTGCAGTCGCATAAATACAATTGTTCTTCAGGTCAACTTCTTCAATTATAAGTTCCGATTTTTTTCTTCCGAATGTATTCGATTGAAATAGAATGCAGAGAACCACTGCCACAAATGCTATGCCAACCATAATCTTCCGTTTGCATTTCATTTTATCAACCTCTGTATGAAAGGAACAGCGTATAAAGCGATTGTGTTATTCTCAATGCCCCTGTATAAGAAGTTGGATATGAAGAACCATCAATTGTGCTTCCATCTTTATGGATTCCGATAGCTACATACCCAGCTCCAGAAATATATTCTACAAGAGGACCACCACTAAAGCCACCTGTCAAATCCCAATCGCCCTTGAGATATTTTGAAGTCTGACTTCTAATATACCCAGAAGATTTACACATCCGATATCTCGCATCGGCACCATTTATTTGGCTCGGATAGCCATAAGCATACACCAACTGTGATGATGAATAATTGCTAGACTGCCAATGTAACCCAAGCCATCCCGTTTTCGTTCCTAAATTATTCTTGAGCGTAATAATCGCCCAATCCTCCGAACTTGTTCCAGCAAGATAAGAATCACTAACAATCATCGAACTTGCCGATACATTTTCGCTTCCAAAAGGTTTACTATTATCAGATCGAGCAGGTGCGACATTTACCGACTTAACGTAGGCTTTTTCCTTTATACTGTATAGATTATGTGCTGCTGTTGCAAGTGCATTAGGCCCAATCATAAATCCAGAACCATAATTTGTCCCTCCATTATTGGTCGTTATCTGTAGGCATACCGTACTACAATATGGTGTTGCCGTTGGATTATCAACAACAGTGATATCATTGCTTCCGATAATCGCATACAGATCGGATAGATCAATATCCGAAATCTTTCCATTTGGAAAATAGCCTGCAGTTGTCTCTCCATCCGTGAAGGAATTGGTTTCAACTATAATTTCCTCTATAGATTCTTCTTTTGTATCAAAATCGTATCTATGGTATCTCTCGATATGAGATTTGCTTCCATCACTTTGATTATCTGCAAAAGCAGTCAGCCCAGAGTTAAGCTCCATTGAAGAAAGAGCCACAATCCCACTTGCTTTCAAAAAAATTCTACGAGATATTTTTTCACTAGCTATTTTAATTTTCCTTCTTTACTTTTAGAGTATACACAAGATTTCTTATACATCAGTTGCTCTGCATTGGAAACACCTCCGTAAAATTTTTCATACGTTAGAGCCATCCTTATTTTAGATTTCAACTTTTACTTTCGCAAAAAAATAAATACCACTGATTTTTTATCCAATAGCCGTGCTAAGATTTATCTCTATGGGATTCAACACATGCGTCTGCTGGCACAACCAAGCCCAATTGTTCACTGTAGTAGTAAACAAGTCGTCATAGTTGTTGTCATATGCAAAATCAAATGTGTCATGAACGGTAATCAAGTAATACATTATAGAATTACCAATCATGAAGCCTGTTCCAGAGGTGCTTACCCTATGCAATGCATAGAATAAATCTGCATTATCAGACTTTTGAATTGTAAAAGACCAACTTCCTCCACTAAAATCTTTCAAGCCACTATTAAGTACTTTGTTTTTATAATTATTAAAAACTGTTGTCGTGTTTAACTTGTCAAGCAATGGCGTCGAAGAATCCGTCACACTCTCAGAATAGTCAATATTATATACAGAGAATTCAACCATAAGAGCCGCACATTCATATCCCTTATCCCGTGCAATTTGCGCAGCTGCCAACCATGCAAGCTGTGTATTATTTAACAAATTTCCAGATGCACGTGTTTGATCTTCATCTTTCATCTTATCGATAAACTTATTTAATTCATCTATCGACATTCCCGAAAAATCAACATGATACTTATCATTCATGCTTTGAATAACAGGATTGCTAGCTTTACGGCTGCTTATGTTAGCAGCATAAGACACAGTATTTATCGAAAACAAAAAACACACTGAAAGAATTAATGATACGAACCTCTTCATAACGAACCTCCTTAAATTCTGTACTCTACTATATAAATTGTGTGCTTCTCATCATCCCAGACAACGAGACTAAAATTCACATCTTCAGAATGTAAAAGCAATGTATTCATTTCGGCTTCCGAGCGTAGTTCCTTATGCTGACTATTATCATAAAGAAAAAAATTTCCACTTGCAATTTCAGGAATCACAAAATCTAATCCAAAATATGACGACACATTTTTTAATATAGAAGATATGGTTGGAGAATCATTAATTTTCTCCCATGAATCGAGTTGATGAATAATTTTGGCTGCATCCACATCGTAGTATACCGCTAACATTATCCCATCATTTTGCAATCCGCCATAAGCCTCATATATCAACGATTCAGAGTATGTTGCTTTTCCAATTTTGAATTGTTTCAAATAATCTCGTTTTTCATATTTGCTTTTTCTTCCAAGCATAAAGCCCAAAAGCAAGCACAGTGCGACTATAGCTAGGTATCGGATAACTCGCGTTGGTCTCGCCTTTATAATTACCTCACACCTTTCTAACTTGCTGAAATATATAACAAACTCCACTTATCTACTGGTACTTCCGGTAATGGTTTCGCTCCGTCCATCGGAATAGCTAAAGGTCGCAGAATACTCAAGCCTATAAGATTTTCCGGGCTTAGTGTTAAAGCTACTGCTCACCATGCAGGTTGAGGTCGTGCTGCTGTTTGAGCAGCTACTTACTTTTTGCCATGTTCCAATTGTCCCCTTTTCATAGAGAACGCCTGAAACGCTGATTTTCTTTACTCCAGTTCGAGTCTGGGCATCAACCTGATAGTATGTTTGGTAAATAGATCCGTTGACCGTACTATCGCCTACATACCGTTCAGACTTTTCAGCGGCCATTGCGGTGCAGGCAAAGCTCAAGAGAATCACCGCTGAAACAACAATGGACAACAAACGCTTTTTCGACATAGACATACACCTCCGTTTTTTTGCTCCCATCAAGAGCCTTTGTATAATCAACGCAATTCGCATTCGCTTCGTTTCAATTTTCAGGAGAAAATTTTTCAAATTTTCCATCTTTGTAAGTTCAGACAAAAAGAAAGCCAGACATTTGTGAACTCTCACAAGTGTCCAGCTTTCTTAACGGATACCTTCCGCAATTTTCATAATCTCATCGTATGGAATGTTTCCCATAACGGTATGTGTAATCCCCCGATGTTCCCAACTTAGAGTATAAACATTCTTTCCATGTTCATCCGTACTGGTTCCAAGTACACCATCTGCTTCTCCGACCTTTACGGTTTCGTACACTGTATGCTCATTATCAAACAGGGACTGCTGCCCTGGCTGGATAATTGAGCAACGGACTGTGTAGCTTTCCTCTGTTTCTTTTGACGAGTAAACATGTAAAAAGTTTTCTGCTCGCTCAAATTTCTGCACATCGTCCATTTCAAAGCCGTTCGGCACATAATGGTCGCTGTATCCATCCGGGAGCCACTCCAGCGGTTCGCCATCCACCTGATAAGTCAGCTGCATCTCAATGGGCAGAAATTTTTGAATCATCGTATAGACTGCCCTGCGGAAATCAGCGCTGACCGCAAGAGCACCAACCGTCAGCATTACGAGTGTCAATGCCGCAATTAGTACTCGTTTCAACACTGGGTGGTGCTTTTTCTTCTTTAAGGCCTCTGTCATTCGTTCGTCCCATTGGGACGTATCTGGGTAGATTTCCTCAAACTGCTTTGGCGTTGGAAGCGAATCCAGTTCTCTTTGCGCATCTGCACGAAGTGCCATCATCAAAGCCGCATCAAATGAAATGTCTGTCCGCTCACTCATGGCTGTTCATCTCCTTCCATAATAGTTTTCGTCCTCGAAAGAGCCGTGTTCGTACCACTTCATCCGTTAATCCCAGCGATTTTGCAATCTCACGGTTTGTATATCCCATTGCCAAAAGGCGTAGCGGATCACGGTACATCGGTTTCATTTGGCCAATCAGTTCTGTTAGACGTTCAATGTTATCGGTGCTAACTGCTGCATCATCCGGCACCGGAGCGGCATCTGGTTCGTTTGGGACATCTTCCAGCAATTCTTCTCGTTGTTTGCGAAGCATATCATATGCACGGCTTCTACTACAACTAACGAGATAAGCAGCGAGTTCGTGACAGTTTTCTCGATGAATTTTAGAAAAATT
>ENA-UERY01000175-UERY01000175.1-human-gut-metagenome-genome-assembly--contig:-NODE-175-length-58878-cov-12.182021_pt1 | contig 58878 bp, 48 predicted proteins | sample MGYA00242989_ERZ507990 | MGnify/ENA primary metagenome ERZ507990 (study PRJEB26167, sample SAMN06115529) | human gut metagenome | host: Homo sapiens | place: China:Fujian | collected 2015-08-26...
TGCCTCCCGTAGGAGTTTGGACCGTGTCTCAGTTCCAATGTGGGGGACCTTCCTCTCAGAACCCCTATCCATCGAAGGCTTGGTGGGCCGTTACCTCACCAACAACCTAATGGAACGCATCCCCATCCTTTACCGGAATCCTTTAATAATGAAACCATGCGGAATCATTATACTATCGGGTATTAATCTTTCTTTCGAAAGGCTATCCCCGAGTAAAGGGCAGGTTGGATACGTGTTACTCACCCGTGCGCCGGTCGCCAGCAAAGAAAGCAAGCTTTCTTCCTGATGCCCCTCGACTTGCATGTGTTAAGCCTGTAGCTAGCGTTCATCCTGAGCCAGGATCAAACTCTTCATTGTAAAAGTATTGTTATATATCCCGTAAGGGACAATATTAGCTCTGTTCAGGATGTCGAAAATTTATTGACGGTCATTTTTTCATATACCTATATAATAAGTATTGACGGTTCTAAATTTTACTTGTACTACTTGTATTGTTTATCAATTTTTCAAAGAACGCTTCGTTTCGATTGCGCTTCGTTTCAAAAGCGGGTGCAAAGGTAAAAGGTTTATTTTAAAACACCAAATGTTTCTGGAAGTTTTTTTTAAAAATGTTTTCCCGGTCTGTTCTCTGGCTCTCTTAGCAAAAGGGAAAGGCACCGGAATAAACGCCTTTTATCGCGAATCGGACTGCAAAGATAACGAATTTTAATATTAAACTCCAAAGAAAAAGAAGATTATTTTGGTGATCCGTTAAGGCAATCAATACGCACTTGCAACATGTCAATTTCAATCGACTCTCCGTCTCTTGGAAAGCGGGTGCAAAAGTACGCGATTTACCAATACAAGGCAAATATATAGGGAAGTTTTTTTTCAAAAAAAGATAAATTTACATGTAAAGGGCTGAAGGAGAGACCGGTTTTTAAGCATACTTTTAAAAGAAGGAAAAAAAGAGGCCCAAGGGGACACATTATTATAATATATAGAGGGGGAATATTTGGAAAACAAGGAGGGGAAGATTCATTGGGGAGGGAGGGGAATCTCTGTGTTGGGAACGAACCGCCAGGCGGTTTCAAATTTCTCCGGGGGGATATGGGAAAGGGATTCTCAGGGGGCACCCGGATAAATGTGTAGCTGGGTCAGCAGTTAAATATCATTGATAATCAGAAGAGTATATTTACCTGAATTTTATTCTTGATGTAAAGCCATTTACCCGGGCATGTAAAAGCATTTACCTCAGCATGTAAAGCCATTTACCTCGGCATGTAAAAGCGTTTACCCCGGTTGGTAAATGGAACCCGCATTCAAGGTTACGGGGGAACGCACGTAAAGGCAGCGTCAAGGCAACGTATTCTTCGGACAGACCATGCTTGAGGGAAAGCGCCGGTGAAAGGAAAGGAGGAGGACAAGGTAAAGGGTAAGCGCCGTCTATTCAGGAAGGCGGGAGAAAGGGAATAACGGACAGGAAATGGGGCGGACGGGGAGCAAAGAATATCCCAAGCGGCAAATAACAAAGGACTTCCGGAAAAAAACAAAGCATTTTCAAACAAACAAGCGGGGATATGAAAATGCTTTTTAAGGGGAAAACTGACAAGAAACAAAAAGTATACTTCTGAATACGAGGGAATTAGGAAAGTTTTTCAAGCGATGGAAGAGGGTGGAAGATGGAAGATGAGGGTGGAAGATAAATGGGCTGAAAACGCGATCTTCCACCGTATTAACTAAATGATAATCAGATAAAAATATGGAAAAAGGTGGAAGATGGAAGATAGAAATGCATTTCACGGAGGAGAGGACGGAAAAGGTACTGTCCACGATTTTACCCCTATTCAACCGTATTCCAATAAAAAAGAACATTTTCCGAAAAAACATATTAAAGAAAGATGCTTCACAATAAGCAAAATAAAAATTAAAACTACTCTCCTACATTGCAAACTATTTAGTTATATTTGCAATCTAAACATATCTTATACTATAGATAAAAGAAATAAGTCCGCTAAAAAGAATGCAGCCTAATCATCTACTGGAAACACAGAAAAGTTTTTCAGACATATATTCTATATATTATGTAAGAATGCTCCGCTTCTCACAAACCTATGTCATTGCAGAAGAGGATGCAGAAAACATAGTGCAGGATACCTTTCTTTATCTGTGGGAACATCTGGACCTACTGAAAGACATAGAACATCTGGATGCCTTTCTTTTCACACTGATCAAAAACAGATGTTTAAACTTTCTGAAACACCAGTCGTATATTCAGGCTAAAACCTGTTCACTGAAAGCAGACGAAGAGTTGGAATATCAACTGAACCTATATGCTTTGGAACAGTTCGACGAAGCTGTCTCCTCCATTCCGGAAGTAGAAAATCTATTAAGCCAGACAATGCAAAAGTTGCCTGAACGTTGCAGAGAAATTTTTCTCCTCAGCCGGATAGAAGGATTAAAATATAAAGAGATAGCCGAGCGCCTGAACATATCCGTCAATACTGTTGAAAATCAAATATCTATCGCATTGCGTAAACTCAGATCAGAACTTAAAGACTATCTTCCCTTACTTGTTTTTATTATTTAGAAGATTTTTTTATATTTCCTTTGGTGGTAAATGCATCCCCGATTGTCTTTACTGTAAAACCACTCAAGGAACCATGAATGATGAACTAAAAAAATACTTCACAGGTGCCATGTCAGCCACCGAAAAAGCGGAATTTTTGAATAGACTCCGGAATAATCCGGAAGCTAAAAAAGAATTTGCACGCATGAAAGCTGTATGGGCCATCTCCGGACTCACATCACAGGAAGGAGACCGGGAAAAGACCGCAACAGGTATAGCTGAATTCGACAAACGACTGAAACGACGTTCTATACGCCGCTTCCGTATCGGGCTTCTAAAGTATGCAGCCGCAATCTGTCTGCTGGTCACCACTACCTGGTTCATTAGCAACAGATATGCACAGATCGGACAAAAAGACTTATATACAGAAATCAATGTCCCTAAAGGGCAGCGAGTCAACATGACTCTTCCGGACGGTACTTCCGTATGGCTAAGCCCTCAGAGTAAAATCAAAATCCCCAATGCATTCAACCGGAAGAGCCGTACGGTAGAGCTAAATGGCGAAGGGTATTTTGAAGTGACCAAAAATGCCAAAAAACCTTTTATCGTAAAAACGCAACGGTTCAACATACAAGTATTGGGTACCCGATTCAACGTATTCGCCTATGCCGGAAAAGAGAATAAGTTTGAGACCTGCCTCGTAGAAGGCCGTGTGTTGGTCTATAACAAAAACAACAGAAACGAGAAGGTATACCTGAATCCTCACGAGAAAGTATCGTTGGTAAACAACCGCATGGTAGTGTCAACCTCTAACTTCGATAATGAAGAATACCTGAAAAGCGGCATCTTTAGTTTCCGTTCAAAACCCTTCGGAGAGATTCTGAATTACCTGACCCTGTGGTACAACGTACAGTTCAAATTCACCGGAGATGTGAAGCTGGATGAACGAATCTCCGGTAAAATCCGGCAAAGCGAGGATGTGGACAATATCCTGATAGCCCTGCAAGGAGTATACCACTTCAAATTCAAAAAAACAGATGACGAGCATTATGAGATTTATTAAATACCAATGTCTAACCTTTAAAAACAAATCAGCACTATGACTTAAATATTTTTCACCCCAACAATGGATAGTGTGACAAAAAAGGGTGAGCGCTACCAACACTCACCCCCGAAAGAGTCAATACTATCTTTTATCCATCTCGAAATAGACCTATAGTATTAATCTTTAAACGTACGACAAAGTTATGAAAAAAAACTTGTTGCAGAAATGGTATGTCCATCAACAACTTGAATTAACACATATTATACGAATTATGAAACTGTCCGTGTTCTTTATATTCGTTTTTCTCTTTCAGCTCCAGGCTGGTAACGTAAAATCGCAGGAGGCTCGTGTAACTCTCTCCAAGAGTAGTCTGACTTTCGGTGAGTTAATGCGTGAAATCGAGAAACAGACTAATTATCTGTTCATGTATCGTGATGCCGAAATTGACCTTTCACAGGAAGTCGAGGTAAAAAACACCCATGCCACTGTAACGGAAATCCTGAAAACGGCACTCAGAAACAAAAAACTGACGTATAAGTTCTCCAATAACTACATTTCTCTGTATGTAGACAAAGAAAAAGCGTCCGAAACGACAATCACCCAGCAAGAGCGCAGAATCAAAATCAAAGGTGTGGTGATCGATCAGATCGGTGACCCGATTATCGGAGCCAACATTTCGCTGAAAGGGCAGCCGGGAACAGGAGATATTACAAACATTGAAGGAAACTTCACGCTGGAAGTGCCAGAGAAATCAGTATTAGTGATTTCATACATCGGCTACCTGACTCAGGAAATACCGGTAAATGGCAAATCGTCTTTCAATATCCAAATGAAAGAAGACACTAAAACCCTGGACGAAGTAGTGGTAGTAGGCTATGGCTCACAGAAAAAACAGACTGTGACTGCTTCAGCCTCTACGCTAAAGGTATCTTCGCTCAAGAATGTACCTACTGCCAATCTGGCCTCCTCACTCGGAGGACGTGTCAGCGGGGTGTTGATCCAGCAAACCGGCGGTGAAGCCGGATACGATGACCCGACCATCATTATCCGTGGTTCCAGCTCACCTACCTCCTCTTCTCCCTTGATTGTAGTGGATGGTATCATCGGACGCAGTATGGCTCAACTCGACCCCAGTGAAATCGAGAGCATGACGGTATTAAAGGACGCCTCTGCCGTAGCCCCTTACGGTGCACGCGGAGCAAACGGTGTAATCCTTATCACTACAAAGCGTGGTAAAAGTGGCAAAGCACAAGTAGACTATAACTTCAAAGTAGGTTTCGGTACCCCCACCCGTATGCCTGAGATTGCCAGTTCTTATGATCATGCACGCTTCATGAATGAGGCTTGGCGCAACAAAGAAATGGATTTGGGCGAAGACCCGGGTATGTATGGCATTTATAATGAAGAGGAGTTACAGAAGTTCAGAGATGGTTCCGACCCCTACGGTTATCCTAACACGGACTGGAACAAAGAGGTATTGCTCCCTCGCGCCTGGCAACAGATGCACAGCCTGACGGCAAGCGGCGGTTCTGATAAGGTGAAATATTTTGCAGGATTCGGCTATGTGAAACAGGATGCCCTCTATGGTGACACACGTACCAATGAATCGACCTCCGGTTTCAACCGATATAACGCACGTGTGAATATAGACGCCAACATTGTGGACAAATACCTGAATCTATCGGCAGATATGGCCTATCGCCAGGAAGACAGAAACAGTATTGCCGGCAGTACTTCCGATGTATTCAATAATATGCACCGTAACCCGCAGACAGATCCGGGACGCTTTCCGGACGGCAACTTAGGTAAAGTGTCACTGGGTATCAACCCTATCGGCTTGGCTACCGAAGGAGGTTGGGTCAAAGATCGTAAAAGTGTATTAAACACACGCTTCATGTTGGATTTCAATGTCCCGGGACTCGAAGGCCTGAATCTGAAGGGTATTTTCTCCTACGACAAAATATTCAACAGCATCAAGAGATGGACCACTCCGGTAGACTTCTATGTGTGGAACAAAATTACAGGAGAATATGACGGACACTCACCGAACCGCGAAGGTGCGGAACTGAAACAAACGTACTCTACAAGTCAGGCCATGACGTTTGAGTTCCAGGCAGCCTATAATAAAACCATTGCGCAGGATCATCAATTGGGAGCATTATTTGTATTCTCACGTTCGGAAGGAGCCGACGAAAACTTCTGGGCCTCACGTACCAAATATCGTATTTATTCCATCCAGCAACTGTTTGCCGGACCAGACAAAGACAAGGATAATAGCGGCAGTGCTTCCGAAACCGGTAAAATCGGTTCGGTATTCCGTCTGACCTACAACTATAAAGAGAAATACATGCTGGAAGCGAACGGACGCCTCGATGGTTCGGAAAAATTCCCGAAAAACAAACGTTATGGCTTCTTCCCTTCTGTATCGGCTGCCTGGCGTATATCGGCAGAACCTTTTATGGAACCCTTCTCGGAAGTGCTTAGCAATCTGAAACTAAGAACTTCATGGGGACGTGCCGGCACAGACAACATCGGACAGTTCCAATATATGTCTGCTTATGGTACAGGCGGCGATGCCGTATTCGGCGGTCAGAATCCGGAAATCGCTCCGGGATATACTGAGACCCGTTTCCCGAATCCTAACATTACATGGGAAACTTCTGAAATGTTCAATATCGGTATAGATGCCTCGTTCTTCAACGGAAAACTCAATCTGGAAGCGGATTGGTTCTATAAAAAGACAAACGACATCCTGCGTGAACGTACAGATATGCCGGCTATCCTGGGATATAAATTACCGGCTGCCAATGTAGGTAAAGTAGACAACAGAGGTATCGACCTGAACATTACGCATCGCAATCATCTGCGCGATTTCAATTATTCCGTTGCAGGTAACCTGACCTGGGCCAGAAACAAAGTGATTGACCTGCTGGAACCTGCCGGAGAGAAAAACAACCCGAGACAGCGCAGTACCGGACACTCCATGAGTCAGTACTTCGGTTACGAAGCACTGGGACTGTTCCAATCTGACGAGGAAGCCAATAACTGGCCTCAACCGCAATTCGGCAAAGCCAAGGCAGGCGACATTAAATACAAAGACCAAAACGGAGATGGCATCATCGACGCAGAAGATAAAATAGCTATCGGACGCAGCAATTATCCGGAATTGGTATACGGACTAAACCTGAATGCCGAATGGAAAGGTTTTGATGTAACCTTCTTCTTCCAGGGGGCAGCGTTGGCAGACTTTTACTACAATGGTTACCTGGCCTTCCCATACATAGAGGGACGCGGAGGAGCTTTGCTTGAACATCACATCGGTAACACCTGGACACCAGAGAATCCGAAAGCGGAATTTCCACGCCTGTATTACGGAGGCAACGCCAATAACCAGTTGTTTTCTTCCTTCTGGATGCGTAATGGTTCATACCTCCGCCTGAAGAATGTAGAAATAGGTTACGACTTCAAGAAACTGCTACTGTCCAAGGTATCCGAAATTCAAGGATTGCGTCTTTACTTCAGCGGTTCTAACCTGCTGACCTGGTCGCAAATAAAATATTTCGACCCTGAGTTGCGCTCTACTGACGGAAGTGCTTATCCTCAAATGAAAACCTTTGTGTTTGGTGCTAACATTACATTCTAAACTTAAAAATTGAAACGTGATTATGAAAAAGATAAATACAGCCCTGTTCTGCATATTTGTATTGCTCTTCTGTTCGTGCGATGTATTGAACAAAGCTCCACTAGACGAAATCGCCGACGATTCTTTCTGGTCGGACGAAACACTGGTGAAATATTACGTAAACGATCTATATAGTGAAATTTCCGTAGACGGACTGCAATTACAGGAAAACCGAAGTGACAATTCTGTCTCAGCACAACGGGATAAATATCGTGCAAGCTGGTTCAAATTCAACTATGATATGGTCAGCGCTTCCGACCCTCAGGATGACGATGTATGGGAAGATTATTACGTAAAGGTACGTAAATGCAACCGTTTTTTCGAACGAATCGGTACGTCTACCATCGAAGAAAGCGAAAAGTCAAGACTTACGGGAGAAGTTCACTTCTTGCGTGCCATGTTCTATTTCGAAATGGTAAAGCGATATGGCGGTGTCATTCTACTGGATAAAGTACTCACCATGGAGGATAACTGGGAAATTCCCCGTTCGTCCGAGAAAGAATGTTATGACTTCATTCTGGACGACCTCAAAAAGGCAACCGAAATGTTGCCGGCGTCTTATGGTTCAAGAGAAAAGGGACGTGCCACCAAAGGTGCTGCTTATGCACTGAAATCAAGAGTGGAACTGTATGACAAACGCTACGAAGACGTGATCAAGAGTTGTGCCGAAGTATACAAACTGGGATATGAACTGGTAGATGGCACTACTCCGGAAAAATACCGCTCTATCTGGTGGACTACCAACAAAGATAACAAAGAAATCATCTTCGACATCCAATACAAAAGCCCGGATGTCTACAACAACATGATGGTGTGCAACATGGTGACGTATATCAACGATAAATATGGTGATCGCGGATGGGGTGGCCTCGGCCCGACCCAAGAACTGGTTGACGCATTTGAAATGGCAGATGGCTCACCTGCCACGCAATACTCACAGGCTCCCGCCGATCAGGTATTCGATATCAATACTTGTGGCATCTATGAAGGACGTGAACCAAGATTCTATGCCAACATCGTTTTCCATGGTTCCCAGATTTTCTTCAATGCAGATAAAGGTGCTGTAACTGTAGACCGCTATCTGATGGATACTCCTGATAAAGGCGATGGTTCACTTACCGGATACAATGTTTGGAAATGGATCGATTATGATAACTATAACTATCCGTACGCAGGCGCCAGCAGTCCGGACTTCAGTACCAACTGGATCATCCTCCGTTACGCAGAGATTTATCTGAATGATGCAGAAGCGCGCCTTGAAACCGGTGATGTAGAAGGTGCACGGAAAGCCGTCAATGTGATTCGTCAACGAGTAGGCTTACCTGCGCTTACCGAATCCGATCCGGCAAAATTGCGTGAACTGATTCGGAAAGAGCGCCGCATCGAGTTTGCTTTCGAGGAACAACGTTTCTACGACGTACGCCGCTGGAAAGTCGGTCCCGAAACCCAAACGACCCTGCATGGAGTGCGCTTTGTCTCACCGACGGAATTTAAGATAACCAAAACAGACATCCGTACCTGGAATGACCGTTTGTACCTGACACCGATTCCTCACGACGAGATTGTCCGCTCCAGCGTACTGACACAAAACCCGGGATATTAACGATTGATTTCATCACATTTTAAATATAGCATGATTATGAATAAAATAATTTCTATACTGATTTGCTGCTTTGTTGCCGGCTGCCTTTTTGTCTCGTGTGAACAACCCGACATACCGGACGTACCGAATTATGACAAAACGGAAATATTGACTTTTAAAGTGTATAACCAGGATAAAGAAGAGATCGGTACCCCTGTTATTCTTTCGGATGAAGGTATCGTCTCCATTACCGTAGAAAACGGCACTGACCTGTCCAACGTCTTTGCCACCTGCACACTCTCTTCCGGAGCTACCCTGTCCCCTTCACTCGGAGGCTATCAGGACTGGAGTGGACTGAGCAAAGAGTTTACTGTAATTTCGGCCAGTGGTAAACGTTCAAAACCATGGACCGTGACTTTCAAAACCAAATAAATTCATAATGAAATATGTAATAATATTCATCCTCTGCATCTGCTGCTCCCTGCAGATGCAGGGTAAACTTCCTGCCTCAAAAGGCGGGAAGTCTAATCTCGCCCTCTGCCTCGACGGGAAAGACAATAACGTACGGACAGGTATGGGAATTCTGGAACCTTCGTGGACCTTGGAGTCCTGGATTAAAGGTAACGACTGTAAATGGGACAGTCTTGAAGTTATCATCGGAGGAGGTGAATACAGTGAATTGAACTGGGTGGACTATCTGCCTTTGGTCGTAAAAGAAGGCAAACTTCACTCTACCCGTGCCAATCTTTCGGCACCGGAAGCATTGGATGACCAATGGCACCATGTGGCACTGACTTGTGACGGAAAGCAGACCATACTTTATCTTGATGGAAAACAAATGGCCAAAGCCGATACGGCAATTTCCATCCTTCCCGGTGCTATCGGAGTTCACGATGTATATTATACTTTCGGCGGATTGATTGATGAAGTACGCATTTGGCGCAAAGCTTTACCGGAACAAACGATCCGTCAATGGATGAATCGCCCCGTAGAAGCCAGTCATCCCGCTTTTAAATCCTTGTGGGGATATTATAACTTCGACGACCTGAAAGAAGAAACATCCATCAATTGGGTAGGCAAAGGACATCAGGCTTACCATATCCGCAATGGGCGCAACAAATACAATGGAAAAGCTCCGCTGGCTTATGCAGTCCCTAACGATAATACCGCATTTAAAGAGTATGACGGAAAACAACAGTTATTCAATGCCGTAGTCATCCAAAGTGAATGGGATGTTGATCAAGGAAGCAAAGACGACCAGGCACTAAAACTGAGAATAGCCGTACAAGGTTCCCGGAAACCACTGAAACTGACAGAGCTGAAACTCGATTTCACCGGCACGACCACTCTTGCGGATATTGAGCAAATCCATATTTATTCTACCGGGAGTGAGGCACGATCCGTGCAACGCAAAGAACTGTTTGGCAACGGGCATACCCCCGAACAGTCAATGACTCTCTGCCCGGAGCAGGGAGAAGAGATCCTGTTACAACCGGGGATCAACTATTTCCTTCTTACATTCGACGTCAGAAAAGAGGCAACTCCCGGACATACATTATATGCCTCCGTACCTTCTTTCCGCCTAAACGGAAAACAGTATATTCCCGAAACAGCTACCGAAGAGGTCCGTAAACAAGTGACTTGCAACAACCAAACACATTCCAATATAGTAAAAGTGCTTCAATGGAACATCTGGCATGGAGGTATTCATCTGGGTAACGAGGGGCAGCAGCGAGTATTCGACCTGATCCGAAGCACCCATGCAGACGTGGTCATGATGCAAGAAGCATATGGCATCCAACAAATGCTGGCAGATTCATTAGGGTATCATCTCAAAACCCATTCTCTTAAAGACAACCTGGCCATGTACAGCCGCTTTCCGTTGGAACCCATAGCATGGCGGGAACCCTTCAAATCGAACCCAGCCAAAATAACCTTACCAAACGGTAAGCGGATAATGCTTGTAGACTGTTGGCTTCGTTATGCCTACCGTCCGGAATATACAAGTGGTTACGCTGAGAAAGGACTGGATCCTTCTGTCTGGGTCGCTGAAGATTCCATATTGGCACTGCCCGATATCCGCAATATCTATACAAAGGATATTGTACCGAACCAGGAAACAGACATGCCGGTCATTATCACCGGTGACTTCAACTCGTGTAGCCATCTTGACTGGACAGAACGAGCCAAACCATTGCATCACGGATACGGTCCGGTGGCTTTCCCCGCTTCCCGCTATATGTTGGAAAATGGTTTCAAAGATAGTTTCCGTGAGAAGAATCCGGACGAAGTTGCATATCAGGGAGGCACTGTTGCCGCCATCTACGGGCAAATGCAAATGTCCCGTATCGATTTCATCTATTATAAAGGAGGGCTGAAAGTATTATCATCCAAAATAGTACGTACGGCTCCCGAGATAGATTATGTGTGGGCATCAGACCATGCAGCGGTACTTACCGTCTTTGAGGTTGAATAAAATGATAGGCACGGATCGTGCAGATTCCACAGAATCAAGAGTATCTGTTTATCTGTCACATCCGTGCCTAAAATAGATCAATACTGTAGAGCAGGCTACAATATAATGCGTTTATAGGGTTCCTTCTGATAATCTTTAATCTTTACTTTCCGCCAATCCCAACTGCTTCCGTTGCTTGGTGAAATAACTCCGGCATCCGGATATTTATTATAAAGATCGATTGTTTTTACTTTCTTTGGCAACTTCGGGAAAACGAGTGTCAACAACACAGAACGTCCTTCACAGCCCTCTACCCACAGTAATTTATTCATTTCAATGCCATGCGCCTCTTCCAGAATCGGATATTCATCACCTGTTCTGGAATCAACAAGACACAATCCCTTACCTATGACCAACCAATGACGGTCAAAATGAATAGGTATATTCAAGACAACCAACGTCTTCTCCGGTAAAGTTTCAATTTTCTGAATTCGAGACCTTCCGTCACCCCGGCGTGAAGAAACGGCTAATTGACTTGCATTAAGAGTTACTTCTTCCAATTTATCGGAACGCAGTGGACGCCCCTCTCTATCATACTCAGCTATTCGGGCGGCAGTCGGAAGGAAATCGTCAACTTTCAGATTCTCCAACCTCCATGAACTGCCATTGGGAGGTGTCAATCCCCTTTCTTCCGGGAAACAATCGCGGATACTAATCTTTTTTACCTTTCGGTCAAGAGGAGGAAAGACCAGTGTAAATTCCAGCATTTGCTTTTCTTGTCCCACAACCCAATAAGTCTGATTTAGTTCAATTCCGCGGGTAAGTGAACGAATCTTATAAACATCTTTCGTATCTTCGTCTACTATGGACAATCCCTTTTCGAACTGTAACCAGTGCCGGTCATAATATATCGGTATGGCCAAAGTAACGCGTGTATCTTCTTTCGTCCGTTCAATAAAGCGTACATATATACTTCGTTTATACGGTGCACGCGACAATACAACCTGATCTGCAGGTAAATCGACGCCAACAGTATAATCAGCCTCTTTTCCGTGCAGAGAAGTCTGATTCGGTTTCTCCTCCGAGAGCGTATCCAGCACTTTCGATACAGGAGTTGTAACCTTAGTAAGTAGTTGACTGGATCCGGATTTAACTAAATGCGCCTCTCCCGACTGTATGTAATGAACTATCTTTGGGGAGTCCAAAAGCAGAAAACACTTTTCATCACCTACGCTATCCATCTTTTTTTCGTTAGATACGACTTCGGGAGTTTCTGCTTTCATCGAAACAGATACCATCGGCAATACAGGTTCAATCAGAACCGGCTTTTCCGTAAAAGAAAATAAAGCCAATACACCCGCACACAAAGGAAGCAACGCTATTTTGCGCACTCCGGCGAAACGTTCTTTATATTGATGTTTCATCATGATAAATCGTTTTTTAATTAATGAATTATGAAAACCATTTGCAACCTTCGGGCTGTATCCCATCAACTCTTCGAATAAGATGCTTTGATATTCAAATAATTCAATCTCACCGGAAAGCAAACAACGGTCCACTTGAAATTCATGGAGAGCCCGCAGTTCACGCTTTACCAGCCAGACAAACGGATTAAACCAACATAAGATGGATAAACCTTCAATAAATAAAGTGTCCCGATAATGATGATTACGAATATGTGCCTTTTCATGGAGCAGAACTATACGCAACACTTCTCCTTCTAACTTCCGATTGATAAAGATCATCCGGTAAAACGAGAATGGTGAAACGACTTCATTGTTACGCACGATACAAATCCCATCAGCCTCCATCGTACAACTTCCCCAACGCTTCAAACGCCAGATACGTGCCATTTCGACCAATAAATGCATCAAAAGGACAAATACTCCCAATCCATATACGATCCAGACTATTTGCCAGTAATCCCACGAAGCATAAAAAGGTTCTTCCGCTATTTCTTCTTCCACTCGGGGTACAATTGCTTCACTAACCTCCGCCTGCACTGCTGCGAGCGTATCCGGTTGTATCCCATCATTTTCTACTTGTACCAATGAAGTCTTATCCATTTGTGTTTCTTGCTTTACAACCACCCGTTCCATCTTTATCGGCCGCACCACCTTCACCGGATAAACCGGGATGCGTACCACCGATACAGCTCCGGCCAGCAGTACCGAAAAAAGCAAATAATTCCGGCACTGGTTAAACGGGGCTTTTCGATCGAACAACAAGTAATAGCACAGCCATAACACAAATGAAGCTCCTATGAAACGAAGAATAGCCCATTCGCTACAATCAATATCGATCATACCTTATTCCTTTTTGTTTTCCTTCAACATTTCAATCAGTTCGTCGATCTCCTGTACCGACATCTTTTCTTTTTTGGTAAAGAACGAAACCATCGCCTTCACCGAACCACTGAAAAAGTTATCTACGACCCGGTTCATAAAACGATTCGTATAGCTCTCTTTTGAAACCAACGGATAATACTGATAATTCTTTCCGAAACTACGATAAGCTACAAAGCCTTTGTTTTGCAATACACGCAGTACGGTAGAAACTGTATTATACGCCGGACGCGGCTCTTCCAAATCCTGTAAGATTTCATTCACAAAAGCATTTTCTTTCCGCCAAAGCACCTGCATGATCTGGAGTTCTGCTTTTGTCAATTCTTTCTGTTCACTCATACCAAGTAATTTTAGATTATACTTCTATTCATCAAGTATTTGGGATACAACCTGAATGGAATGGCACAAATATATAACTATAAATATAGACATAAAACTATATTTATAGTATTTCACATTAAAAAGCAAGTATTTAACAATAAATAAATCATTTTATCCACATAATAAGAAAAGGCCACCTTTAAACAAAGGTGACCTTTCCATTTTAATCGAGCATAAAACGCAATTACCCCATCATTTCTTCGGCAACTCCTTCAACAAGCAATCTACCGCAGCTTTCAATTGTGCATCTTCTCCCTTCAACGAAGCAGAAGGTTCATTATAAATCAGCACATCCGGTTCGAGTGTCTGATTTTCCAAATAGTTACCCTGCATATCCATGCAGCCTACCTGCGGAATACCAAATACAAGACTCGGATCAATCTGGCGTTCCCACCATACAGCTGTCATAGTTCCGGCTACAGGAGTACCTACCAGTTTACCGATACCTAATGTCTTATATACATAAGGAGTACCATGCGCATTACTGTAATTGTCTTCACAAACAAGCATACATGAGGGCTTCAGCCACTTATTGAACGGATCGCTACCTATATATTGTCCGCGAGGAACAAAACGCTGATATTCTTTGCCACTAAGGAGAGTCACCACATCGTCGTGCAACCAACCACCACCATTGTGACGAACGTCTACAACTACGGCTTCTTTGTTACGGTAGCGCCCCAACAGTTCGGAGTACATCTTACGGAAACTCTGACTATCCATGCCCTTGATATGTACATATCCCAAACGACCGCCTGATAACTCTTCTACTTTCTTGCGGTTGCGCTCTACCCATCGTTTATATAGCAATTCGCGCTGCGCACCGTAACTGATCGCCTTCACTGTCTCTTCAAAATGCTTCTTTGTAGCAGGATCGTAAACAGAAAGCAGCACTTTACGCCCTACTTTTCCTTCAAATAACGGGAAATAATCTTCTCCTTTTTTGATTGGAGTACCATCTACTTTTTCAATGATACAACCCGGCTTTACATCTGTTTTCTTCAAAGTGAAAGGACTCTGCTCTATGATTTCCTTTATTTTCAACCCGTCACCGGTATAAGTATCGTCATAAAATACCCCCAATGAAGCTGTAGGTAACGCCCCTCCTACACCAGAGTACCGAGCTCCGGTATGTGAAGCATTCAACTCTCCGAGCATCTCGCTCAGCAGTTCGGCAAAGTCATAATTATTGTTGATATGTGGCAGGAACTTTTCATAAGTCTTCTTATACAAAGGCCAGTCTACTCCCTGCAAATCCTTCACATAGAACTTATCGTCTACCTGCTGCCAAACATGATCAAAAATGTAAGCACGTTCACCACCCGGCTGATAGTCGAAGAAAGATTCAAATGCAATAGGCGTTGTCTTACTACCGGCTATTTCAATTTTCTTCATACCTCCACCGGTACACATAAAGATATTCTCACCTTTCTTATCGGGCAACAGCGAACCGCCTCCGACACCTTTCAACAGAATCTTTGTTGAATTCTCTTTCAAATCGTGTTCCCACAAATCATAACCGCTTTCAAACGCTGCCAGATAATAGAGCTTATCACCTTTCGGAGTCAAAACAGCATCACCCATGAAAGAAGAGTTGACAGTCAGACGCACAATACGATCGAATCGATTATCAAGATCGAATTTCAGTGGCTTCACTTCCTCCTTCTTTTCTGCCTCTCCATCTTTCTTATCTTTGGCGTCTTTTTTCTTATCACCTTTTTTATCTTCTTTCTTTTTCTTCTCAGCTTTTTCTTTCTCAGCCTTTTCCGCTTTCTCAGCTTCTTCAAGCAAAGCAAGGTCTTCCTTATTCATGCGGAAACGATCGTAAGCATCTACATCAAAAAACATGATGTAAGCGTCATATTGAGCACCCCAGCTGCCATGACTACGGTATCCGGCACGGTCACTGAACCAGACCATTGCTTTGCCACCCAGAACCCATTTCGCATTTCCGTCTGAGTAACCGCTTTCGGTCAGATTATGCATTTCTCCCTTACCATCGGCGTTCAGCAGCACAATATCTTTATTGTTCCAGCCACCGATACCAATAAATTCGGAAAGAATCCATTTACTATCCGGACTCCACTCAAACCACTGGTCACCATCACTGTACGAATACTGATATTGGGCATCCATTACCGTACGTACCTTCTTAGTTTTGAGATTGATGACGCGAATTGCCGTACGGTTTTCAAGGAAAGCAACTTCTTTTCCGTCCGGGCTATACTTCGGATTGAACGAAGCTATATCCGAATTGGTCAGACGTTCTTCTTTTAACTCTGTAGCATACGTGAACTGTTTCTCATCTTTCCGCACGATACTTGAAGTATAGAGCTGCCAGAGTCCGCCACGTTCCGAAGCATACACCAAGCTACGCCCGTCGGGTGCAAAATCGATTCCACGTTCCTGACAAGGAGTGTTCGTTATCTGTTTTGTCGTTTTATATTCTACCGAAGTCACATACACATCTCCTCTCAAAATGAAAGCAACCTCTTTACCATCAGGAGATACAGCCATTTCAGTAGCCCCACTGGTCTTTATCTGGCGAATCAAATCTTTATCATTTCTGTCTGACAGAATTTTCACAGATACTTTCTGCGACTTACCACCGGGAGTCAACGTATAAATCTCACCATCAAAACCATAACAAAGATTACCATTGGAAGCCATACTGAGGAAACGTACCGGATGCTGCGTGTGATGCGTCACCTGCTTGGATGCATTCGATCCCGGAATACGCTGGTAGATATTGAACGAACCATTCTCTTCACTCAAATAGTAGAACGACTTTCCGTCCGGTGCCCATACCGGTTCACGATCTTCACCGATGAAAGTGGTCTGTTTTTCATAGCGTGGAGTCTGTCCAGGCTGAAGCATCCATATATCACGGGCAATCGGTGACTTCTGGTGCTTACGCCAGTAATCCTCATATCCTTTTTTATCTTGATAAAGAATAGCCCCTTCCTTATTAATGGAGATGCATTCCATTGGCATAGATGAAAACATCACAGGACGTCCTCCCGCAACCGGAATCTGATATATCTGCTGGAATTGTCCGTTCGAAGGAAAACCGGCATCTTCGGCAGAAGGCATGATGTCGGCAGTAAATAAGAGCTGTCCCGCATCACTGAAAGCTACCGGAGTTTCGCTGCCCGAGAAAGTGGTCAGGCGGCGAGGCTCGCCTCCTTCTTTCGACACAATGAATACATCCAGACTTCCCATACGGTCGGACGCAAATGCAATCTGTTTACTATCGGGACTCCAAATCGGGGTTGTATCAAAAGCCGGATTGGTAGTGATCTGTGTAGCTTTGCCACCGGACACCGGTACTGTGAAAATATCACCTTTATAGGTGAAAGCAATGGTAGTTCCATCGGGAGAGATAGCACAATGACGCATCCACAACGGACCCTCTTGTGCCCAAAGTGCTCCGGCAAACAAAAGAGCCGCAGCACTCATGAAGAGTTTTCTCATAATGTATTATTTAAGTATATTAAAAAGCAAACCTCACAGCCCTTTTGAAAAGAGTTGTGAGGTCCGCATATTCTATTTTCAGATTAAGAATCCGGCATTCAAATTAGAGAGCACCAACTTCTTTCAGAGCTGCGTTAGTTCCATGAACAGCCTTTGCGCTTGCCGCAAATTTTGCTTTTTCGTCAGCAGTCAATTCCAGTTCAACGATTTTCTCGATACCGTTCTTACCCAAGATTACAGGAACACCGATACAAAGATCAGATTCACCGTATTCACCTTCAAGCATTACTGAGCAAGGAATCATCTTCTTCTGGTTGTGGATGATAGATTCTACGACATAAGCTCCTGCCGCACCCGGTGCATACCATGCAGAAGTGCCCAGCAACTTAGTCAGAGTAGCACCACCTACCATAGTAGAAGCAACTACTTCGTTCAGCTTTTCTTCGCTCAGCAGTGTGCTGACCGGCTGTCCTTTGTAAGTGGCCAGACGAGCCAACGGAATCATAGTAGTGTCACCATGACCACCGATCACCATACCTTCTACTTCGTTTGCATTGCAACCCAAAGCCTGAGACAAGAAATATTTAAAACGTGAGCTATCCAAAGCACCGCCCATACCGATAACACGGTTTTTCGGCAATCCGAGTGATTTCAATGCCAGATAAGTCATTGTATCCATCGGGTTAGAGATAACTACGATAATAGCATTCGGAGAGTATTTCAAAAGATTTTCTGCTACTGATTTCACGATACCGGCATTTACCCCGATCAGTTCTTCACGAGTCATGCCCGGTTTACGAGGAATACCAGAAGTGATCACAACCACGTCAGAGTTAGCAGTCTGAGCATAATCATTTGTGCAACCAACGATTGTTGTGTCGAAACCCAACAACTGAGCAGTCTGCATCATATCCATTGCTTTACCTTCTGAAACGCCTTCTTTTACGTCCAGCATTACTACTTCGTCTGCCACTTCATTGAAGGCCAGTACATTTGCACATGTAGCACCTACGTTACCTGCGCCTACTACGGTTACTTTTGACATAATACTTATATTTTAATAAAGTTGATAATTAGTTCGTATCGTTTTCGTGACGGCAAAAGTACAACGATAATCGAAATTAAAGAAATTTTTCCATAATAATTTTAGTTAAAGAAAAGTGAATAGACTGTGTTACTCTGTATTGAAATGATTACTTTTGCAGCGTTTTATCATTCAACCTTATAGAATATGAATAAAAAGAATCTGCTGATCATTGCCGTATCTGTTTTGGTGCTCGCGCTCATCGGTCTTACTTATCTGTTATTCTCCGAAAAACAGACTAACCGTGAACTGGTTCAGGAATTCCAATTGGACAAAGAAGATCTTGAAAATGAGTACACTCGCTTTGCACAGCAATATGACGAACTGAAACTGACTGTATCGAACGACTCTTTGGCAGACTTGCTGGCTCAGGAGCAGGTCAAGACGCAACGCCTGCTTGAAGAACTCCGTACGGTAAAGAGCAGTAACGCCACAGAGATAAGACGCCTGAAAAAAGAATTGGCAACACTGAGAAAAGTAATGATCGGTTACATCAATCAGATTGACTCGCTGAATAAACTGACCGCCCAGCAAAAACAAGTGATAGCAGAAGTAACGCAGAAATACAATGCGGCTTCACGCCAGATCAATAATTTGTCTGAAGAAAAGAAGAACCTTAATCAAAAAGTTACATTAGCTGCTCAGTTGGATGCAACCAATATCTGGATTGAACCTCGCAACAAACGTGGCAAAAAAGCTAAAAAAGTAAAGGATATCGTAAAACTGGCCATCGGTTTTACGATTGTCAAAAATATCACTGCCGAAACCGGAGAACGGACACTCTACATCCGGATAACGAAACCGGATAACGATGTATTGACCAAAAGCCCGTCAAACACTTTCCCTTATGAAAACCGTACGTTAGGCTACTCTATCAAAAAGTACATCGAATACAATGGGGAAGAACAAACTATTAACGTATTCTGGGATGTGGAAGAGTTTCTGTATGCCGGCGACTATCGGGTAGACATCTTTGCTGACGGAACGATGATTGGATCGCAGAAGTTCACATTGGACTAAAACTTTAAAACCATATACTTTAAAAGAGGATGCGCCAGAATGGTTACTAAGTAACCGGCTTCTGGCACATCCTCTTTTTTATTACTTCAATTCTATCTTATTGATGAAGTTACTCCCGAAGTCTTATAAATTAGATACATCCATTTATGCACTTTCCGGCACTGGGTTAATGAAAAAGAATTTACCCAAGGCACATTTGTCATTTGACAGGGAACGAAGTCATTTGTTTAAATGATATTGCTTTGGCTCAATAGGGAATTTACGTAAAAAAACTGTCTCTATAATAAATCAATGTTAAGCCTGCTTCATATATATTGAAAGAATGATAATATATTAACTTCTTTTTCGTGTTTCGAGTTGAGTAGGGTTTTAATATGGATTGTATTATATGTAACATGAACTATTAATTTTTGATAGATTCTAATTTTAAAAAACAGAAGAGTAATTATGATAAAAAAATATTACAAACAAAAAAACAAACATGAAAAAGTAAAAATCGATTTATTTTTATTTCTTTTTTCTCTACAATCTTAGAAGCATGAATAGTTTCTTTACATTTAAACGATTTAAAAGATGAAAAAACAAATAACTTTCTTTATCTGCACAATTATTTTGTTGGCTTTGTCGTCTTGTCATAAGGAAGCAGATTATTCTTTAAATAATTCAATCTGGATACATCAATTTCAAGCTGAAGAACGGGTAGAAGGTGGTGTAAAAGCAGTAGGACTTTTCTTCGGAGCAAAAACAATTGAAAAGTATAGCCTTGATAAAGACTACAAAGCATCAAAACTTTTGAACACATTTAACTATATAAAGGAAGGTAATGAAATTATAATCAATGGTGCATTCAGACAAACAGTGGGAGATAATTATCTTACTTTTGATGATGGAATGTACTATCGTTCAGAAAAAGCAAGGGCTCTTTTTTCCAAAAGTAATAAAGAAGGAGGGAGCAATTAAGAATAGGTATTGAAGGAGCAGAGAATAAATAATTCCTCTGCTCCTTTTAATTAAATATTCGTGCTACTGCCACTTTTGATCCGAACCATATCAGTAAATCGGGTAAATACCCCCTATTGGGGTTGCTCCCGGCCCAGTTATGCGAAGATGCTCAAAACGCAATCTGGAAATCTCCAGATATAAGAATAAAAAGGTTATTGTCTACTATTGCCACGAAACTTTCCTTTCTGCTTCTCTGTTCGTGTTATTGAAAAACAGAAACCTTAAATAAGGCTTTTGAACCAGTAAGCTAAATACCAATTCGCAATAGTTGTTTATTATACTACAACCAAAGTATGCAATCGGGTACGCAATATTACGAAAAAAATGATTCGGGAAGACAGGATCAATCCATAGTTGATAAATAAGCAAGTATACAGGCTTTCAGCCTGCAAAGTCTTAGTTGGATAGAAAAAGGCACGATGATACTTAAACAGATGAAAGGCAAGACATTCAAAACACTAAACTCTTGCTGGGAAAAGACTTGCTTTAACACAATGTTAAAGTCTGCTCTTTAGATTCAAATAACAAGTCATTTAAATGCAAAAGGCTTGTTATTTGCATTTGGAAAAGAAGAAGCCCCAGAATGCGATTAACAATGTTAATTGAAAAAGCGAGAATACATCGCCCGGTATTCAAACATCAGGCCTAAATAACAAAAAAAATTAAATCGTTTTGCTTTTTAAGATTAACCCTTTATATTTGCATCGTTGTTTATGCAATTATTGTTTCTTGTCCTAACAAGGATAACAAGAACAAAACCGGATAAACAAACAGCCCGCAAGCATTGTTCTTTAAAATGAAGTATTACCTTTATAATGTATAAGATGCGATGAAAAAAATCCTGTTTCTGTTTTTTCTCCTGACAACTACTTTCTCTCTGAAATCACAGGGAATCCTATCCTTAGATAGTTGCCGTGCATTGGCCATTGCTAACAACAAAGAGTTGTTGATAAGCGGAGAGAAAATAAATGCTGCACACTATCAAAACAAAGCAGCTTTTACGAACTACTTACCCAACTTCTCTGCTACAGGGGCCTATATGCGTAACCAAAAAGAATTCTCGCTGCTCAACAGTGATCAGAAAGCTGCCCTATCGGGCTTAGGAAACAGCATAAGCGGACCACTGCAGCAGGCTGCACAAGTCATCGGACAGCTCCATCCTGAACTGGCCCCGGTTTTGTCGCAACTGGGAGGGGCTATCGTACCGGCCTTGAACGAAGCCGGAAGTTCTATTGTAGACGCATTCCGTACCGATACCCGCAATGTATATGCAGGAGCCATCACCCTGACACAGCCATTATACATGGGCGGCAAAATCCGGGCATACAACAAAATCACTAAATACGCTGAAGAGTTGGCTCGCCAACAGCACAATTCGGGTATGCAAGAGGTGATTCTCAGCACGGATCAGGCCTATTGGCAGGTTATCTCGTTGGTCAACAAGAAAAAACTCGCGGAAAGCTACCTGAAGCTATTGCAGAAACTGGACAGTGATGTAGAAAAGATGATTGCCGAAGGGGTAGCCACTAAAGCGGACGGACTCTCGGTTCGGGTGAAGGTAAACGAAGCCGAAATGACACTGACAAAGGTTGAAGACGGACTCAGCCTTTCGCGGATGCTACTGTGCCAACTGTGCGGCATCGATCTGAGTACCCCCGTCGTATTGGCCGACGAAGACATCGACGACATTCCGTTAATGCCTGTTACTACCGACTTTGAGGTTGAAACAGCCTATGCCAACCGGCCTGAAATACGGAGCCTGGAACTGGCAACCAAAATTTATCAACAAAAAATAAACGTAACCCGCTCCGAGCATCTTCCGTCTTTAGCACTGATGGGAAACTATATGGTTACTAACCCTTCCGTATTCAACAGCTTTGAAAATAAATTCAAAGGAATGTGGAATGTAGGCATCATGCTTCAATTACCCATCTGGCACTGGGGAGAGGGCCTCTATAAAGTAAAGGCAGCCAAAGCAGAAGCACGCATCGCTCAGTATCAACTGGAAGATGCCAAAGAAAAAATAGAGTTGCAGGTCAACCAATCGGCCTTCAAAGTGAACGAGGCAGCAAAGAAACTGACCATGGCGAAAAAGAACCTTGAGAAAGCTGACGAAAACCTGCGCTACGCCACCCTTGGATTCGAAGAAGGAGTAATTGCTCCAAGCAACGTACTTGAAGCCCATACTGCCTGGTTGTCGGCCCAATCGGAAAAGATCGATGCACAGATTGATGTGAAGTTAACAGAGATCTACCTGCAGAAGTCATTGGGAACACTGAAATAAAATGAATAAGTAAATTTAGAGAAAGCCAATCTCAATCGTAAATCGTAAAATCGTAAATAAGATGACATCACAAAAATCACAGAACAGCAATATGCTGCTTGCATTCCTCACTCTGCTGGGAGTTATTGTACTGGTTGCAGTTGTCGGTTTCTTCATGCTCCGCAAAGGTCCGGAAATTATTCAGGGACAGGCCGAGGTGACCGAATACCGCGTTTCGAGCAAAGTTCCCGGACGCATTCTGGAATTCCGTGTGAAAGAGGGACAAACAGTACAAGCGGGAGACACTCTCGCCATACTGGAAGCTCCGGACGTAATGGCAAAAATGGAACAGGCACGTGCAGCTGAAGCCGCTGCTCAGGCACAAAACGAAAAAGCAATCAAAGGGGCACGTCAGGAACAGATCCAGGCAGCTTATGAAATGTGGCAAAAGGCGATAGCCGGTGTTGATATAGCAGAGAAATCATACAAGCGTGTTAAAAATCTGTTCGACCAGGGAGTCATGCCTGCACAAAAGCTGGACGAAGTCACTGCGCAACGTAATGCAGCCATCGCCACAGAAAAAGCAGCAAAGGCCCAATATACCATGGCTAAGAACGGTGCCGAACGTGAGGACAAAATGGCTGCCGCCGCTTTGGTAGACCGTGCCAAAGGAGCTGTTGCCGAAGTGGAATCGTACATCAAAGAGACTTATTTGATTGCTCAGACAGCCGGAGAGGTTTCTGAGATATTTCCCAAAGTGGGCGAGTTGGTAGGCACAGGTGCACCGATTATGAACATTGCAGTGATGGATGACATGTGGGTGACATTCAATGTGCGCGAGGATTTATTGAAGAACCTGACAATGGGATCTGAATTTGACGCTATCGTGCCCGCACTGGACAACAAAACGATTCGCCTGAAAGTATACTACATGAAGGATCTGGGTACTTACGCTGCCTGGAAAGCAACTAAAACTACAGGACAGTTCGATCTGAAAACTTTCGAAGTAAAAGCTACTCCGGCTGAAAAAGTAGGCAATCTGCGTCCGGGAATGTCAGTCATCCTTAAAAAATGAAAGAAAGAAAAAAGAAATATATAGCCCTCTGGCTGGTCATGAAGCGCGAATGTCGCCGTCTTGTGTCCCGTCCGCTCTATCTCTTCTGCATGGTGATAGCCCCGTTATTCTGCTATATCTTCTTCACTACGCTGATGGACTCGGGGCTGCCCACCGACATGCCTGTCGGTGCTGTCGATCTGGACAACTCAACCAGTTCGAGAAATATCCTCCGCAATTTGGATGCCTTCGGGCAAACGGCTATCGTGGCCCGTTATGGAAGTGTGAATGAAGCCCGCACTGCAATGCAGGAAGGCAAAATTTATGGGTTCTTCTATATTCCCAAAGGGTTGTCGGCCGACGCTCAAAGCCAACGACAACCCAAAATATCTTTCTATACCAACAACTCGTACCTGATTGCCGGCTCACTGCTTTTCAAAGACATGAAGATGATGTCCGAGCTTGCATCAGGGGCAGTCAGCCGTTCGGTACTGTACGCTAAAGGTGCAACAGAGGACCAAGCCATGGGATACCTCCAACCGATAGTCATCGATACACACCCGATACAGAATCCATGGTTGAACTACTCGGTCTACTTGTGCAACACCCTTGTACCGGGAGTACTTATGCTGATGATATTCATGGTAACGGTATTCTCCATCGGCGTGGAAATCAAAGACCGTACCGCACGTGAGTGGTTGCGTCTGAGCAATAACTCCATTTATATCGCATTGGCAGGTAAACTTCTTCCACAAACGGTAGTGTTCTTCATCATGGGTATATTTTATAATGTATACCTGTACGGATTCCTGCATTTCCCATGCAACAGTGGCATCCTCCCTATGCTGCTGGCCACTTTGTGTCTTGTACTGGCTTCACAATGTTGTGGCATCGTGATGATAGGCACTTTGCCTACACTCCGCCTCGGATTGAGTTTTGCATCATTATGGGGAGTCATCTCTTTCTCCATATCGGGATTCTCTTTCCCGGTAATGGCTATGAATCCGGTATTGCAGGCATTGAGCAACCTGTTCCCACTACGGCATTACTTTCTCATTTACGTAGACCAGGCACTCAACGGATACAGTATGGCTTATTCCTGGTCCAATTATATGGCGTTATTGATTTTTATGTTACTTCCTTTCTTCGTGGTTCACCGGTTGAAGGAAGCTTTGATATACTATAAATACATGCCCTAATGAAAGATATAAAATTAAAAGATAAAATAGCACAAGGAGTCAACGACCTGTTTTATATCTGGAAACGGGAGTTTGGAACCACCTTCCGTGACCAGGGAGTATTGATTTTCTTCGTACTCGTGCCATTGGTATATCCGTTGATTTATAGCTTCATCTATACCAACGAAGTGGTGCGCGAAGTGCCCGCAGTGGTAGTAGACGATTCACGCTCTTCACTCAGCCGCGAATATCTGCGCAAAGTGGACGCCACTCCCGATATAGAAATCGTAGCGTATTGTGCCGATATGGAAGAAGCCAAACAAATGCTGAAAGACCGTCTGGCTTATGGCATCATTTATATTCCCAAAGAATTTAGTGATAACATAGCACAAGGTAAACAGACTCAGGTAAGTATTTATTGTGATATGAGCGGACTGCTATATTACAAAAGTATGCTTCTGGCTAACACAGCCGTATCTTTAGACATGAACGAAAATATCAAAATAACCCGTTCGGGCAATACCACCGACCGCCAGGATGAGATCACAGCCTACCCCATCGAATATGAAGACGTGGCAATGTTCAATCCGACTAACGGTTTTGCCGCTTTCCTGATACCGGCAGTACTAATCCTGATTATTCAGCAGACTTTACTGTTGGGTATCGGACTTTCTGCCGGCACCGCCCGCGAAAACAACCGCTTCAAAGATCTGGTGCCCATTAACCGGCATTACAACGGCACGCTGCGTATTGTAATGGGTAAAGGACTAAGCTATTTCATGGTCTATTCGCTCGTATCTGTTTACGTACTTTGTGCGGTTCCCCGCATGTTCAGCCTCAACCAAATCGGACAACCGGGTACATTAGCGTTATTTATCCTTCCCTATCTGATGGCTTGCATCTTCTTTGCCATGACTGTGTCCATTGCCATCCGTAACCGGGAAACGTGCATGCTGATATTCGTCTTCACGTCTGTTCCGTTACTGTTTATTTCGGGAATCTCCTGGCCGGGAGCAGCCATACCGCCGTTCTGGAAATATTTCTCTTATATATTCCCGTCTACTTTCGGCATTAACGGATTTGTGCGGATCAATAACATGGGGGCGACACTGAGTGAGATCCCATTTGAATATAAAGCGTTATGGATACAAACGGGATTCTACTTCCTGACTACCTGCTGGGTATATCGCTGGCAGATCATCAAGAGCCGTAAGCATGTCATTGATAAATACAAAGAAATGAAAGGCAAAGGAAAACCTATTCTTTCATAATCACATACACATATTTATTCCGGATTTATCCGGAAATACCTGCTATTGCAATTCAACCCGAAAATATATCGGACAGCTATTGTCTGAAACAAAGATAATTAGTACATTCGAGGCGTTTATATTTTCAAGTGGAAGATGTAAACACAACACATACAATAATAAAACACATGTTATGAAAAGAAAAATGATGTCCCTTTTGCTCGCATTGGCAGTAATAAGCGGAAATAGCGTGTACGCTAAAGTGATTGACATAATGTCTCCCAACGGAGCCATTAAAGTATCGGTAGATATCAAGGACCGAATCTACTATTCAGTGTCTTATGATAACAACCAACTATTAAAGGATTGTTATCTCAACCTCCAACTGCAAAATGAAACACTGGGGAACAATCCCAGGCTGCGGAGCACGAAACGTGGAACCATTGACGAAAGTGTGAAACGTGAGATACCTTTTAAAAATGCTATCGTAAAGAACCACTGTAACACGCTGAGGATGAACTTCAGCGGAAACTATGCCGTTGAGTTCCGGGTATTCGATAACGGTATGGCTTACCGTTTTGTTACAGACAAAAAAGAGGATAACATTGTAATGGGAGAAGATTTCGCAATTAATTTTCCTGCCAACTACAAAGCCCACTTATCACAACCGGATGGTTTTAAAACCTCTTACGAATATCCATATACTCATATAGATACGGAAAACTATGCTGCCACCGATCGTATGAGTTACCTGCCCGTACTGATAGAAACGGACAAAGCATATAAAATCCTGATATCCGAAGCTGACCTATTCGATTATCCTTGTATGTTCCTCAAAGGCACCGGCAAGAATGGGATGCAATCTCTTTTCCCCAAAGCACCTTTGGCATTTGGCGAAGATGGTGACCGTAGCCTCAAGATCACTAAAGAAGCTGATTATATTGCCAAAACAACCGGAAAGCGTTCATTCCCCTGGCGAATGATGGTAATCTCAAAAGAAGACAAAGAGATTATTGAAAACGAAATGGTATATAACCTTTCCACTCCTTGTGTCCTTGAAGACTACAGTTGGATCAAACCGGGGCAGGTGAGCTGGGAGTGGTGGCACGATGCACGTCTCTATGGGGTAGATTTCCGTTCCGGCTACAACATGGATTCGTATAAATACTACATTGACTTTGCTTCCAGATTCGGCATCCCCTACATCATCATGGATGAAGGCTGGGCCAAAAACACACGTGATCCGTTTACTCCCAATTCTACTATCAACCTCCCTGAGTTAATTCAGTACGGAAAAGAACGAAACGTGAAAATCGTACTCTGGCTACCATGGCTTACTGTCGAGAATCACTTCGATCTCTTTAAGACTTTTGCCGACTGGGGCATCGCGGGAGTAAAGATAGACTTTATGGACCGCAGCGATCAGTGGATGGTAAACTACTACGAACGTGTAGCCCAAGAAGCAGCTAAACATAAACTATTTGTGGATTTCCATGGTGCCTTCAAGCCTGCGGGACTGGAACGGAAATATCCGAACGTACTCTCTTACGAAGGTGTATTGGGCATGGAACAAGGTGGCAACTGCAAACCCGAAAACAGTATCTATTTACCCTTTATGCGTAATGCTGTGGGTCCGATGGACTTCACTCCGGGATCAATGATTTCCGCTCAGCCAGAAGACAACCGTTCTACCCGCGCCAACGCCATGGGCTCAGGAACACGTGCTTTCCAAATGGCTCTTTTCATCATCTTCGAAAGTGGTCTGCAAATGTTAGCCGACAACCCGGTTTACTATTATAGGGAACTTCCCTGTACCGAATTTATCGCAAGTGTTCCCGTCACCTGGGATGAAACCAAGGTCCTTTATGCTAAAGTAGGTGAAGCAGTCGTCGTAGCCAAACGAAAAGGAGAACAGTGGTTCATCGGAAGTATCACCGGCAATCAACCACAAAACATCGAGATCGACCTTGGATTCCTTCCGGCAGGACAATCATTCACATTAACCTCATTTGAAGATGGCATTAACGCTGACCGTCAAGCAATGGATTACAAGAAAAAGGAGTCTACCGTGAACAATCAAACCCGCATGACATTGAAAATGGTACGCAACGGGGGATGGGCCGGAACAATTAAAATGAAATAGAATATAAATCAAGTTCACCACAGAACACACAGAGTCTTCATCTCTTGCTAATGGAATATTTATGAAAAAAGTTTCTCTGTGGGACTCTGTGTCACTCTGTGGTGATATAGCATATTACAAAAATGAAAAAACAAATAATACACCGCTGGATGCTGATGGCTGTCTTCTGCCTCGGAGCATCATTTATAGGAATCAATGCCCAAGAAAAAGACTGGGCCAGCCTGCAACGCTATGCACAGCAAAATGCCGAACTCCCCAAGCCGGAGAAAAATGAAAAGAGAGTAGTCTTCATGGGCAATTCCATCACGGAAGGATGGGTTAACACACATCCTGATTTCTTCAAAAACAACGGTTATATCGGCCGGGGTATCGGTGGGCAGACTTCTTACCAGTTCCTGGTACGTTTCAGAGAAGATGTGATCAATTTATCCCCCGCATTAGTAGTGATCAATGCCGCCACCAACGACATTGCCGAGAATACAGGAACGTACCATGAAGACCGGACTTTTGGCAATATCGTTTCGATGGTGGAACTGGCAAAAGCCAACCATATAAAAGTGATATTGACTACCACTTTGCCGGCTGCTGGCTTTGGCTGGAATCCGTCCATCAAAGATGCACCACAAAAGATAGCCTCACTCAATGCACGCCTGAAAGCATACGCCAAAGCAAACAAGATTCCGTTTGTAGACTATTATTCATCGATGGTAAGCGGTAATGACAAAGCTCTGAATCCCGCCTATACCAAAGATGGAGTACACCCTACTTCTGAAGGGTACGGCGTGATGGAAAAGCTAATCCAGCAAGCCATAAACAAAACGATACGCTAACCATTGAAATTAAAATCATGAAGTCATTTGTCTCCTTCTGCCTTTTATTGAGTATCTGCATAAGTAAACTATATGCGCAAGACATTAACATAGTATACATAGGCAACAGTATCACCCAAGGTGCTACACTGAAAAATCCCGGGACAGAAGCACCTCCGGTACAAGCCAGCCAATACATCGGACAAGTAGTAAAACAATCCGTCACCTATCGTAATTGCGGAGTGAGCGGTATGACTACCCTTGATTTCCTGCCGGTAGCCGGAAAACAATTCCCGAATGTCAAGTCTGCCGCACAGGAATTGAGTCAACATAAAGGGACACTGCTTTTTTCTATCATGCTGGGCACCAACGACAGTGCCTGCACCGGGCCCTTCGGGGCTCCGGTAGAACCGGTGTCCTATTATACCAATATGAAAACAATCGTTGACGAGTTGATTTCCCTGTATCCGAAATGTAAAATCGTGATTCACCAGCCTATCTGGTATAGTCCGAACACTTATAACGGTGCAGTCTATCTTGCTGCCGGACTAAAACGGTTGGAAAGTTACACTCCCATGCTTCATAAACTGATCGACCATTACACACAGACCAAGCCCAATCAGGTATTTCTGGGAGATACAGCTGCTTCCGACTTCTTCCGGAACAATTATCAGAGCTATTTTACTCCGGAGAATGGAAACGCAGGGACTTTCTATCTGCATCCAAATAAAGAAGGTGCCAAAATCCTCGGCAAATATTGGGCGGAAGCCATCCTGAAAATAATGTAAATGTGTCAAAACCCACACAGGCTTCCTCCTCTCCCCCAGCCTTCTCACTATATGCAACCTATTCATTTACATCATTTAACACACTTCGCTTTGTTTAGTTACGACCGTTTCGTAGCTTTGTGATATAAACGTAATTAAATATACTCCATGGAAAAGTTGACAATGCAAGAAGAAGAAGTGATGATTTACATCTGGGAACTGGAAAGTTGCTACGTGAAAGACATCGTTGCCAAATTTGCGCAACCCGTACCTCCTTACACTACGGTGGCCTCCATCGTGAAGAATCTCGAACGGAAAAAATATGTAAAGGCACAGCGCGTAGGAAATACGTACCTGTACACTCCGGCTATTAAAGAAAGCGAATATAAACGAAGTTTCATGAGTGGAGTCGTAAGGAACTACTTTGAAAACTCTTACAAAGAAATGGTTTCTTTCTTCGCAAAAGACCAGAAGATATCGACCAACGACCTGAAAGAAATCATCGACATGATCGAGAAAGGAAAAGAAAACTAATCGCTAATACCCTGAAAAACATGACCCCCGAACTGGCATACTTCCTGAAGATAAATATAGCAATTGCTTTATTCTACGCCTTCTATCGGTTGTTTTTCTACAAAGACACCTTTTTTCAGTGGCGACGGACTGTATTGCTTTGCTTCTTTGTCATTTCTCCACTCTACCCGGTGCTGAATATTCAGGAGTGGATCAGATCGCACGAACCTATGGTAGCAATGGCCGATTTATACGCAACCATTGTATTGCCCGAAATTGAAATAACTCCTGAAGTTGCGACTACGGATTGGCAAAACATTATTTTATCTACAGTAAATATCATCTATTGGGCAGGAGTCGTATTACTTTTAATACGCTTCGTTGCCCAGTTTGCCAGTATTTTGCAGTTGCGTTTTCATTGTCAGAAAGATCAGATAGAAGGAATTCCTGTCTATTTGCTTGACAAAGAAAGTGGTCCGTTCTCTTTTTTCCATTGGATCTTCATTCATCCGCAAGCACATCCGCACAATGAGTTAAGCGAGATCCTTACTCACGAAGGAACGCATGCCCGGCAAAAGCACTCCATAGATGTTATCATCAGCGAACTGATGTGTATCGCCTGTTGGTTCAACCCGTTTGCATGGTTGATGAAACGGGAAGTACGGAACAACCTGGAGTACATGGCCGACAACCGTGTACTGGAAGCCGGACATGATTCAAAATCTTATCAGTATCACTTATTGGGATTGGCCCATCAGAAAAGTACAATCACTCTCTCCAACAGTTTCAATATGTTGCCACTGAAGAATCGCATCACAATGATGAATAAAAAAAGAACCAAAGAGATAGGACGGACCAAATATCTGTTATTTCTCCCGCTGGCTCTTGCCCTAATGATAGTAAGCAACATTGAAGCCGTGGCACGTACTACTAAAAACATCGCAAAAGAAATGATGCAAACAGTAGAAGAGCAGATTGAACCGAAAGTTCCGGCTGAAGAAAATACCCCATCCTATACGGCAGATGCTTCGCAACCTCAAACGGACAATACAGCCGGACAAACAACCTCCCAAAAGCCAGAAGAACAAACTGTCTTTGAAGTAGTTGAGCAAATGCCGGAGTTTCCGGGAGGAGTGACAGAAATGAAAAGGTTCATCAGCAATCACCTCCACTACCCCGCTATTGCTCAGGAAAACGGAATACATGGACAAGTCGTTACCCAATTCATAATCCGGGCAGACGGAACGATTACCGACTGTACAGTAGCGAAAAGTGTACATCCAATACTGGACGCCGAAGCATTACGTGTAATAAAAGAAATGCCTAAGTGGCGTCCCGGAAGACAAAGAGGAATAGCTGTAGCCACCAGAATGACCGTCCCGGTACGGTTTCACCTGATAGATGAGGCGCCCGATCCGGCAAGTACTTCCGATAAGAATCTTGAAAATAAAATTTTTGATGTAGTTGAACAGGCTACGGAATTCCCCGGTGGAATGAAAGCTTGTTTAGCATATATGTACAAAAATATAAAATATCCTACAGCTGCACAGGAAGCGGGCATACAAGGGCAGGTTGTCATACAGATGATTGTTGATAAAGACGGGCATATAAGAGACCCCAAAATAGTGCGGGGAGTATCGCCGGAACTGAATGCCGAGGCACTCCGCATAGTAAGCGGTATGCCCAAATGGATACCCGGGAAACAAAAAGGCAAGAACGTAGCGACCCGGTTCACACTCCCCATCCGGTTCCGTCTGACCTAACCGTACTCCCAACCTGAAAATCACTTTAATAAAAATAGTATGAGAAAAATCACATTTATTGCCATTCTCTTGTTGTGCATCTGTAACCTTGCAAAGGCCAAAGAAAAAGTCATAGAACAGCCGCCATTCATAGCTTGGAGCAGTACCTCGATTCAAATAGATAAAGTCGTCCTCAGCGACACGGCTACAGTACTTTATATCAAAGCATTCTATCAACCCAAACGATGGATCCGGATTTCCGGACAAAGTTTCCTGAAAGACAATAACGGGGAAACCTACGTTTTACGTTCGGGGATCGGTATTAAACCCGACACGGAATTCTGGATGCCCGAATCCGGTGAAGCAGAATTCCGTTTAGTTTTTCCGCCAATACCGGCCTCAGCCACTTCTATCGATTTCTCCGAAGGGGACAATGTTCAAGGGGCATTCAAGATATGGGGCATTCAACTTAAAGGAAAAGCTCTCCCCGAACTTTTGTTACCCCAAGAAGCCATTGTGCAGAAAGTAGATATAAATAATACATTGCCCGAACCGAAATTCGAATACAAGGAAGCCACTTTCAAAGGAAAGATTCTGGATTATCGCCCGGGGCTCATCTCCAAAATAGCACCGATTGTATTTGACCCGGTAAAGGGTGCCTACGAAGGAGCGGAAGTAAAAATAAACAATGACGGCACATTTACCACTCAAATAAAAGTACCTGCCACTACTTCGGTCGCCCTCCGTATTTTCGGTAAAATGATTTCTTCCTACGTGGTACCGGGCGAAGAGAGCAGTATCATTATCAATACCCGCGAACTATGCCGGCAACAATCCAAGTTCCATAAGGACGACAAACCTTATAGCGAAGCTGTTTACTTTGGCGGCGCATTAGCCGGGCTGTCACAGGAATCTTTTAAATGTAACCTAAATCCTTCCGTTATGGATAATTACCGTCAACTATTCCGTGACATAGCAGGAATGGATGCCCAAGCCTATAAAGACTTTATTTATGGCAAACGGGCTACTATTCTTGAATCCATACAGAAAGCCTCAATCAGTCAAGCACTCAAAACGGTATTAATCAATCAGGTAGACGCCAGTACTGCCCAGGCTATCTCTTTAACGGAAATGGCCATCAAGCAGGCTTATGCCATGGAGCATAAAATGAAAAACGAAGAAGTCAGGGAATACTTTAAAACGACTCAAATAAAACTGCCTGAAAACTATTACGCGGATGCTTTCAGACCACTTGGCTCCCTCAACACCATGGCATTACTTTACAATCCCCGGTTGACCGAACTGGTTCCGTATTACCTGCGTCATTGGAGAGATGAACTGGTTAAAGCATGGGGAACCGATAAAGGAGTTTATTTCGATATTAATAAAGCAAACGAACTCTATTCATCTATCAAAGACTTTACACCCCTGACCGCCGAACAGGAAGTCCTGCTTGCCACTCTTCCACCCGCTTGCCAAAATGAACTGCGGGAGGGCAATGAACAACTTCTGAAAACCATTGAAGCCAATAAAAAGAAAACCGGATATACAATTCATGAAGTAGGGGAAGTCAGTGATGAAAACCTGTTTACATCCATTATCTCTAAATTCCGGGGTAAAGTAATCCTGGCCGATTTCTGGGCAACCTGGTGTGGCCCGTGTCGCATGGCCAATAAAGCAATGCTGCCGATGAAAGAAGAATTAAAAGGTAAAGACATCGTCTATCTTTATCTCACCGGCGAAACATCTCCGTTGAAAACGTGGGAAAACATGATTCCGGATATCCACGGTGAGCATTTCCGTATGACCGATGCCCAATGGAATTATCTAAGTGATAAATTTAAAGTAGGAGGTATACCGACTTACCTTATCATCGATCGGGAAGGAAATGTGAAATACCAGAAAACAGGATTCCCGGGAACAGCTAAAATGAAAGAGGAGCTGATGAAAGTATATGATGAACAATAACCGATAAACGACGGGGCGTGCCAAAAACTTTTCCACGACAAAGGGCACAGAGTAACACTGATTATTCAAACTGAGAATCAACAATTTAAAAATCGTTCTGTGCTACTCTGTACCCTCTGCGGTAAGTGTTTTGACACCCCCTTTATCGTTACTTATGTAACTCTACAATCTTTGTGGGAGCCATTTCCACATTCCGTTTGTCCACCTGTCGTACTACACTGGCAGCCAACGAAAGAAATGCACGGCCGGTAACCGTATTCTCATCCAAAGCAACAGGAGTACCGTTATCGCCGCCCTCGCAGATACTCTGTACAATCGGAATCTGTCCCAACAACGGAACATCCATCTCTTCAGCCAGCTTCTTGGCACCTTCTTTCCCGAAAAGATAATACTTGTTCTCCGGAAGTTCTGCCGGAGTGAACCAAGCCATATTTTCCACCAGACCAAGAATAGGAACATTCACCTTATCATTAGTGAACATGTTGATCCCTTTACGTGCATCGGCCAAAGCCACAGCCTGCGGAGTACTAACCACAACGGCACCGGTCAAGGCCAATGTCTGAACTACGGTCAGGTGAATGTCACTTGTTCCCGGTGGCAGATCGATCAGGAAATAGTCCAGATCTCCCCAGGCAGCATCTCCGATCAACTGCTTCAGCGCATTGCTCGCCATCCCCCCACGCCATAAAGTAGCTTGGTCAGGATCGACAAAGAAACCGATAGAAAGTAATTTTACGCCATACTTTTCAACAGGAATAATCATATCGCGTCCGTCTATTTTTTCAGCGTACGGACGGGCATCTTCTACCTGAAACATTTTCGGCATGGAAGGACCGAAAACGTCGGCATCCAGTAAACCGACTTTATAACCCAACTTAGCCAACGCTACAGCCAGATTGGCCGACACGGTAGATTTACCCACCCCTCCTTTACCGGAAGAGATACCTATGATATTCTTTACCCGGGGTAACAATTTACCGACTTCGGGACGTGCAGCCTGTACTGTTTTCACACTGATATTTCCTGCTATCTCCACGTCTTTGCTCACATGGGTAAGAATAGCTGTTTCAGCAGCCTTTATCACCGACTTCATAAACGGATCGGTCGGTTTTTCAAAAATCAGGGAGAATGAAACCTTCATTCCCTCTATACGAATGTTATCCTCCACCATACCGGCCTCCACAAGATTCTTTCCGGTTCCGGGATAACGCACTGTAGCCAGTGCATCGAGTATCAATTTAGGATAGATTGTCATAGTTTGTATTATTTAGATGTCTGCAATCCGCTCCGCTTGCTACGGTTATAGCTCCGGTACGAATCGAGTTCAATTTCAATATCCGGTTCTCTCAATTCTCCTTCCTGCGGTAACAGGAATTTGATGTATTTAATGCTTAAACCACGATCGAGCCATTGTTGTTCATAATAGGTCTTGATGCCCAGAATGTCATCAACGAGATCGGAGTGATAAAGATCTTCGGTGATAAACTCCACCGGCAGTTTGTTCTCCTCAATCATATATTTGGTATAAGTGAACATAAAGTTACTGTCTGTCTTCAGATGGATAATTCCGTTGGACACCAAAAACTTACGATAACGTTCCATAAAATAGGTAGAAGTCAGGCGTTTGGTCGCTTTCTTCATTTGCGGATCAGAGAAAGTCAGCCAGATCTCACTCACTTCGCCTTCCGCAAAAAAACGGTCGATGATCTCGATGTTGGTACGCAGAAAAGCAACGTTCTTCATACCTGCCTGAAGAGATTCGGTGGCTCCCGTCCACATGCGGGCTCCCTTAATGTCTACCGCAATAAAATTCTTATCAGGGAACATCCGTCCCAGTCCGACGGTATATTCGCCGCGCCCGCAACCCAACTCAAGTACAATCGGGTTATCGTTCTTAAAAAACTCTTTGTGCCATTTTCCCTTCATGTCAAAAGGCACATTGTCCACTGCCGAGTAAGGATACTCAAAAACATGCGGATAACTTGCCATATCGGCAAACTTCTCTAATTTATTTTTTCCCATTCAAAAAAGTTAAATCGTTTCTACCCAGCCGGTATAGTTATAAAACACCCGGTCGTTAAATTGCTGGCGGAACAACGCATATTTGTCAATGCCCGTACAATGGCAGACTCCCAGACGTTTGGGAAGCTTCATGCCCAGAAAAGCGGAAATCACATTGAACTTTTCTATGCCTGCATTATGGATATGAAAGCCTCCCATCACCAGTTTCAGTCCCAATCCCGGAAATGCAGTCTGCACGGCACGAATAATATTTGTAATCCCCCGGTGCGAACAGGCGCTCAGCACTGAAAGGGATTTTTCACTCTTCAATATCAATGCCAGTTCATCTTCAAAGGTATCGGGACGCATCTCGCCTCCTATCTCCACGAAGAAATGCTCAAAGTGCGTGTCGTTCCTGTCTACTATCCTGACATCCGGAAACGCAAATACACCCGGTACAATCTCCGTAGTTTCGTCGATCAGCCAAAAGCGGGACTTATCCAATGCTTCGGGATGCAACATTCCGTTTTCACGTTCATTCTTGAACTTCCTGCGGAACACTTCTTGTTTACATACCACCTTTGCCCTGCTGTTCATTTTCAGGAAAGTATGCAATCCACCTGTATGGTCACGATGTCCGTGGGACAATATTACAAATTCCACATCGGTCAGATCGACTCCCATCAAACGGGCATTCCGGATAAACAAATCCGAAGCACCGGTATCAAACAGCACCTTGTGTTCCCCCGCTTCAACAAGCAGGGAAAGCCCATGCTCTCCCTGTAATCCCTTACCGTAAACACTGTTTTCTGCGAGGGTTGTTATTTTGTAGTTCATTTATCGAACGTTTATTCTACAATGGTCACCCATCCGTGAGTGTCGGGCTCGTCACCGTACTGGATACCACGCAGCTTGTTGTAGAGTTTCTCACAAACAGGACCCGGCTTTCCGTCTTTCGAAATTACGTATGATTTACCATTCTCAAGGTCATCGATACGTTCGATCGGACTGATGACAGCAGCAGTACCGCAAGCTCCTGCTTCTTCGAAAGTGCTCAGTTCTTCTTCCGGTACAGGACGCCGCTCTACTTTCATGCCCATATCTTCTGCCAACTGCATCAGGCTCTTATTGGTGATGGAAGGAAGGATAGAAGTAGACTTCGGTGTGATGTATGTATTGTCTTTAATACCAAAGAAGTTGGCTGCTCCGCATTCATCAATGTATTTCTTTTCTTTGGCATCCAGGTAGAACTCACAGGAGTAGCCCAGATCGTGCGCTTTCTTGTTGGCACGCAGGCTGGCTGCATAGTTACCACCAACTTTGTAGATACCGGTTCCGTGGGGAGCGGCACGGTCGTACTCGCGGATAATGACATAAGGATTGGTAGAAAAACCACCTTTGAAATAAGGGCCTACCGGTGTGACAAACACGACAAACATGTATTCATCTGCCGGATGAACCCCTACCTGGGCACTGGTTCCGATAAGCAACGGGCGAATGTACAAGGACGCCCCACTCTCATAAGGCGGGATGAAGCGTTCGTTCAATTTCACTACTTTCAGAATAGCTTCCTTAAAACGTTCGGTCGGCAATTCTGCCATCATGATGCCCTGACAGGTGGATTGCAGACGTGCGGCATTCTCTTCCAGACGGAAAATACGTACCTTACCGTCTTTACCACGGAAAGCTTTCAAGCCCTCGAAGGCCTCCTGGCCATAGTGAAGACAAGTGGCAGCCATATGCAGATTCAGCACTTCGCTACTGCTTATCTCAAGTTCGCCCCATTTGCCGTTACGGAAATTGATTCTCACATTGTAATCTGTCTTCATATAGCCGAATGACAGATTGGCCCAGTCTATTTCTTTCATATCGTTAGTTATTAGTTATTTTCGATTGAGCAACAAAAATAACCTTTATTCTTCAGATAGCCTCCTTTCTTGCAGTAATTTTTCAATTTCCCGATCCGCCTTTGTCAGCTTTCCGGCGCAGAAAGCTATTATTTCATTGGCTTCTTTTATTTTTTCACTCAGTTCGTCAATCTCCAGTTCGTTACTGTCAATCTGGCGAACGATCTTTTCCAGACGTTCCATGGCCTGTGAATAGGTTTCTTTTTTCTTTACTGGCATATTTATCATTATAAAGGAATACTTTCTACTTTCGATTTCACTTCACCTTCGTAAAGACGGGTAATCAACTCGTCTCCCGGTCGCAGACAGGCAGCATTCTTCACCGCCTTCCCCTCTTTCAGCGTTATGCTGTATCCCCGTTTCAGTAGTTTTTGTGGTGAAGCATCCGCAATGCGGTTTTGTAAAAGTTCCAACCGATGATGCTGACGGGCCAATAAGGTCTCAGCAGCATGAGAGAGGTTGCTCTTTGCCATTTGCAACTTTATCCGCGATTCCGAAAGCTTGCGCATCACTTGTGAAGGAATGCGCGACTGTAACAGTGAAAGTCTCTTTCGCTCTTGCTCCAGACGGTGATAGATGCGGGCATGCAATTCTCCGGCCAACTCTTCAAGCCGATCCGCGGCCTCTTCCATCCGGTTGATTAACAATTCGGCCGCAGCTGTCGGAGTTTTCACCCGGGTATGTGCTACGGAATCGAGCACGGTATCGTCTCGTTCGTGCCCGATTCCCGTTATAACAGGCAGCGGAAACTGGGCACAGGCAGCGGCCAGCAGGTAGGTGTCGAATCCGGAAAGGTCGGAAGTTGCCCCTCCACCACGAATAATGACAACTACGTCGAACTCTTCCATCCGGGCATTTACTGCATCGAGAGCGGCCAATACGGACTCTTCCACCTGATTGCCCTGCATCAGAGCGGGGAAAAGTTCCGTATTGAAGTAAAATCCACGGGAGTTGTGCTGCAATTGATGGCAGAAGTCACCATACCCCGCAGCCGTAGCCGAAGAGATGACCGCAATGCGTTGCGGCAGCAAAGGCATTTCCAGTTCTTTGTTCAGCGTCAACACTCCTTCTTCTGCAAGTTGCCTGAGTATTTCCCGGCGCCGGCGTGCCATATCCCCCAATGTATAGGTAGGATCGATGTCCTGCACAGTCAGACTGTAACCGTACAATTCATGGAAAGCAACGGTCACTTTAACCAGCACCTTAATGCCGGAAATAAACGACTGCCCGGTGGCTTCTTCGAAATAGGGCTTCAGCAGCCGGTAGATATTGGCCCAAATCGTTCCCCTCGCTTTGGCTATCAGATTATTGCTGCGGGGATCTTTCTGGACAAACTCCAGATAGCAATGTCCCGTACTGTTTGTACGGACATCGCTCAACTCCGCCTGTACCCAGTATTCATCGGGCAGGCACTGTTCCAGGCTCCGCCGGACCAAAGCATTCAGTTCGTGAAGAGAAAGGGTGTCTTGCATACTTTATTTTTTCTTAGAAGCAGATTGATAGGCCTTCCACAGATCGGGCACTCCGTATCCATAGATGTTATCGGGGAAATCCACCCGGTCGCCGGATTGACGCACCAGTTCGATGATTTCCTTAGCAGTCAGTTGCGGACAAGCTTGCCACAGGCAAGCCACCATGCCGCACAGGATCGGTGAAGCAAACGAAGTGCCGCTCGCTTTACGCAAATTACCGTTTGTCCCCATCACATCCGAGTTCAGTCCCACGGCAACCACATCGGGTTTCACGCGATTATCGGCTGTGTTGCCGATAGAAGAAAACGAAGCCAACACACCTCTACGGTCGATAGCACCTACCGTCAGCACATTCTCCGCATCACCCGGTGCCGTGATCTTCTTCCAAGAGGAGGCGCCCGAGTTACCAGCACTGCATACCAGTACGATTCCTTTATCTGCCATTTTCGACGCCTGGCGGGACATCAGTGCATGGTGCCCGTCCAGGTCACGATATTTATAGTTCTTGGTAGAATCATCGAACGTGAAATATCCCAGCGAAGTATTCACCACATCCACTCCCACACTATCGGCAAACTCTACGGCCGCCGCCCAATAGTCTTGCTCTACCAGGTGTTCGGACGCTTCATCTTCACTGCGAAGCAGCCAGTAGGAAGCTTCGGGAGCCGTACCCACCATCACGTAAGGTTCGTTCATTGCCATGCAAGACAAAACGGCCATCCCATGCGAGCCTTTGGCATAGATATCGCTTCCCGGTTCGACAAAGTCCTTTGTACCCAGGATACGGATATTCTTCATCGCATCAATCTTGTCTACGTTATGGTATCCGGCATCGATCACGGCGATGGTCATGCCTTGCCCCTTGAATCCGGCTTCATGCAGTTTCTCGCCATTGCTGGTCTCTATTTGCCGGAAAGCGGGACCATAATAGGCTTCGCTCCTGGCCGGACTGTTCACCAGAGAGTCGCGTTTATCTTCCGCAGCAGGTTTCGACGGGGCAACCCACACCTTCTCCGTGGCGCGCACAAAAGGCAGCGCAGCTATTTCGCTTATCACAGTACTGTCGTTGCAAGATACGGTGACGAAATTATCCCATTTTCCGGTGACTACGATTTTCACTCCCTTGTCGCGGATGGCATCCACATACTGACGGCATACCGGCAAATCAGTCGAATCGATGGGCAGCTGTTGACGTTGGCGGCGGGCAATCGCCTTTTCTGACAGAAACTTCTCGGGATGCTTCAGTGAGTAGGTTGTGGCAGCCTTATCTTTCAGGCTGATGCGATACTTCAACGTATCCTGTTGTGCCGATGCCTCCAAGGCTACGAAGGCTAAGGCAATAAGTGCTAATTTTTTCATTTCGTATTTTTATTTTTCCGTATTTATTCCCAGTTTTTGTTTTGTTCTATCACCAATCCGATGCCGCGTTGCGAAGCGATAAATGCTCCACCTATCACTCGCCGTCCGTCATAGAACACGGCCGACTGTCCCGGAGCAATCGCCGAGGCTTCTGCGAGAAAACGAACCAAAAGGCGTCCGTCTTCAAGCCTTTTCACCCGGCAAGGAATCGGACGGCTACGGTAACGGATACGTACTGCGAGTTCCGGGCACGAAAACAGTTCGTCCTCATCCACAATATTATCTTGTTCCGCCACCATATATCCGGCTTTCAACTGTTCGGCATCCCCCAGCATGACAGTGTTCTTCTGCGGATTAATTTTCAAGACATAAGCCGGTTTGCCCAGTGCGATCTCGAGTCCTTTACGCTGGCCGATGGTATAATAAGGAAAACCCCTATGTTGCCCCAGCTTCACGCCTTCGGAACTGACAAACCATCCCGGGCCGATCTCCGCATCAAGTTCCGGGCACTGTTCACGAAGAAAGTCCCGATAATCACCTTTAATGAAGCAGACTTCCATGCTTTCCCCCTCTTTCGACTTGGCTTCGTAACCTTTCTCACGCAGATAGTCGCGCACAGTCTGCTTGGTGTAGTTGCCCAAAGGAAAGATACAGCGTCGCAGGACGTCCTGCCCCAATCGCCAGAGGAAATAGGACTGGTCTTTCTTTTCATCATCACCGGCAACAATATAGATGTACCCGTTCCGTTCTTCCAACCGGGAATAATGTCCGGTGGCTATCCAATCGCAGCCCAGTTTGTCAGCCCATTCTATCAACATGCGGAACTTAAATAACGGATTGCACATCACGCAAGGGTTCGGCGTACGTCCCTGCCGGTACTCGCCTATAAAGTTTTTGACAATAGTATCTTTAAAAGGAACACGTTCGTCGGCCACATAATGTTCTATCCCCATACGTACTGCCAACTCTCTGGCATCCTGCGGTTCATCGCCCCAGACACGCATGGTGACACCTACTATCTCGTATCCCTGCTCTTGCAGCATCAGGCAAGTGGCGGTACTGTCTATTCCCCCGCTCATGCCGACAAGAACACGTTTATTGGATTCTTTCATATTCATTCTCTTTTTACGAAGAATGCAAATGTACGAGATTCCCGGCAGAATACAATCAATTGGACAAGTTAGTATACAAACTTTAAAACTAAAGGATGTATGATCGATGCGATACCATGAGGGTGTGTCGAAACTTCTTTCACCACGGAGTAACACAGAGTATCACAGAGTCTTTTTATTGATAATCAACAACCTAAAATCGTCTTTGTGTTACTCTGTGTACTCTGTGGTGAGTTTTGACACAGTCCCCTTTTGTCTGTTTGTCAAATTGATAACAGAACCTCTCCACGTTTCAGTTTTTCGAAGCTCCGGCAAGGTTCATGGAGAAAAACGGCTTATTTCCGGTTAGGAGATTATCCTTTTAGCAGGGAATCAGGAAAGAGATAAGCCGTGAGACAGAAAAAGAAACAAAACCAGAACATAGGGACAGTGTAACAAGAGATACAGGTTCTTTTTATTACTTCAGCAAGCTCTCTTTTCCACTGACAACCAGAGAAGATTCAAACACTTCGGAGGCCAGATTCCGGCACAATAGGAGTTATTAGGAAAAACATATAGAGATATTTGGAAAACATATAAGCATTTTCGGAAAATGTAACCGTCTTTTGGAAGAAATGCTTCCTTCTTTTTCGGAAAACCAACCGTCTTTTACCCCCAAACCCCGGCTCTAATCTTTCAAAACCCCGGCTTTCCGTCATCAAAAGCACCGTTCTTCCGCCCCGTCCCCCCCCAGTTTGCAGTTCCGGAAGGAAAGGGCTGTTAGCAAAAACTATATTATCATTACTTTTTGCACACAAAACAGGCTAAGATGTATCAAAATCACAATTTCATTTAATCAGCGCAGACAATGGTTCTCTTCTCCGTCATTTCCATCTGTCATTGCCGGGAAGCTCTAAAATGTTATTACATTATCTTCACTCTTTCCGCAATAATAAAAGAGATACAAGAAATACGAAGAATAAAAAAAACAGCTAAAACCATTTGCTTTCTTCAAAAAGAATCTGTATATTTGAGTAATAAGAAACTCAGATATGGCAAACCCAAAACTACCGGGAATACCCGAAGCTGAACAAGCTCTGTTGTATGCCAAACTGAATGAATACAACCGAGGTCGCATGTCCTACAAAGAGGCAGGAGCCTACTTTGTGGTTCTGCCGAGACCGGGACATCCCACCTATTCGGTTTGGGTTTACTCTCCCTCACTTGAAAAGAGCAGACTTCTGTTTATCCACGAGCTTTCCGCCGACATCAACGAATCATTACGGATGGCAAGTACGCTGTTTTTCTTCTCCAGACGCTGTCTGCTGATCGTGGAATACAATGAAAAAAGAATGCAAAACAATGGAGACGACATTATATCGTTCGGCAGATATCACGGACATTATTTACACGAAATCCTGAAAATCGATCCGGCTTACCTGAGTTGGATAGCCTACAAATACACTCCCAGAATCCCGAAACAGGAGCGTTTTGTTGCAATCGCACAAGTATACCACTCGGTGCATCTGGACATCATGCAACGAAAAGCACGCCAAAAGCGCGAAACCAGCCGCTTTCTGGGTAACGAAGGGGAAAAGTTAGAGAGTCTGAATCTCAAAGTAGTGAAGGTACGGCTTGAAGATGATCCATATAAAACAAGAGTCTTGGGAAGCGTCGTTCAGTTCTTTGTACGGCAGATAGTGACACTGACCGACCCATCGGGAAATCTGGTGATCATGAAGATTTCCTCAAAGACACCCAGTCCTGTATCTTGTCAGCTCCCGGCCCTGGAACATGAGTTCCGCCCGGGTGAAATAGTCCACATCGCCTCGGCAAGGGTAGCGCGCACTTACGAAAGTTATGGCTCAAAGTATACACGTTTGAGCCATGTGAAGTTTCTTATCAAAACCTAAGTTTATCCCCAAAAGGTAAGCATCGAGATTAGAAAAAGATCTTCTCAAATTTACTAATTGCATATTGGAACCTTACATCATTCCAGTATAACGATCCACTTTTATACAACATATCCTATTATTCCAATTACCTGCAATTCCAGACCAATTGAGATTCCTCAAATCTGACATGGCAATTGAACCATAACTGATCCCTCTCGTTGCATCAGCAGATAACTCTGAACATAAATTAATATATTGACCGGTAGTAAGGACTAATGTTATACCTTTACCCTGGCAACCCATCCTTTCATAAAATGTAAAAATGCCACCAAAACCAATAGTATGCACTATCATAGATGATATCTGACCGCCAAAATTCCAAACTTTACTAAGTTCGTCGTAGTCACTGTCACTTCTACTACGCTGCAAACTAAACAAACCTCCCAAATAATATGGATCTTCATACAAATAAATTTCCACTTCATCATTCTCTGGATCTATAGGAGCAAGTTGTGGTATATTATCAGTAGGAAACCATCTTTCAGAAAGCGATGTCGACAATAATTCTTTTTCATATTCAGACATTATCCTCTCTTTATTTAAATTAAAATCATTTTCATCATCAAAATATTCAATGACTCCATCCCCATGAATAAATGTCCTAAGATTAGGCCGGGTTTCATTCAAATTATCTATCAGGTCTTTCACTTCAGAATTCTGATATAAATAAGTTGAGTCATTAATAATCGTATATAAAGTTTCATAGACCTTACCATGATATACAATCTTCAAATTATCAGAACTACCACGAGTAGAAATTTGTTGAACACCTGTCGCATCATCAGGAATACTAATAAAACCATCCACATCATTAGCACAAGATACCACAACTAAACCAGCAATTACAACACTGGCGATTTTTTTTAATGCTTTCATAAACTTTTTTTTGCAAAGATAGAAATAATACTAAGCAAAACAATTTCCCTAATATACACTACATTGATTAATTCTTTAACATCTGATAATCAATAGATGCCCTCATCTTTCTCCCGATAAAAAATATCACATTTTTATAGTGTTATTATAATATTTACGTATATTTGTAATCAAACAAAAGTATCATATACATAAACAAGAATACCAAACTTATTAATTATGAAAAAGCTATTATTAACTACTCTGTTGATCTTCGGAACAGCCATCGTTCACGGACAGGACAAAATGCAATTTTCAATAATAGGAGGATATGAACACTTCAAAAAAGAAAATCCACACAACCAAACTGCTGGATATGGTTTAGGTTGCGAGTTCAAGTATTATTTCCATAACAGACTCTATGCTCTGGCCAATTTTCATGCAGGTATTTATAATGAATTCACACCTCGAACAGCCATGGCAGAAGTAGGCGAAGTGGACTTCTCAATGCACTGGAGAACTCGCGAATATAAAGGTGGAGCCGGAATGGGAATCGATTTACTAAAGACACAGAGACATAAGATATACACGCAAGCCACATTTGGATTAGCCAAACTCAAACAGTCTGTTCCGGTTATTCACAGTTATAGACCAACAGTGGAAATGGGAACTAAAAATAATTATTTACTCCGATACGCCACCTCCATTTCAGTAGGATATGATTATCGGGTTAGTAAATCTTTCAGTGTAGGCCTCAATTATACAGGTTGGTGGGTAGCAGATGTCGCATACAGGAACACCCTAAATGCCAAAATTGGCTATATTTTTTAGAAATATTTCTAAGTATAACCTAATCGGCTAACAGTACAGTCCCCCTATTTCTTATAAAATCAACAAAAGTATCTGACCGGTATCCCCAAATACAGTAAACTACATCATGCAAATCCGCCTTTTGCCATAAAACATAATCACATGCGATTGATCAGTACGGTTGCATAAGCGGAGATGCCTTCTTCCCGCCCGGTAAAACCGAGCTTCTCGGTAGTAGTGGCTTTAATCGAGATATCATCCGCATCAATGCCCATCACTTCGGCAAGCACCTGCTGCATAGAAGGGATATGGGCTTTTAGTTTAGGACGCTCCGCACAGATCGTTGCGTCGATATTACCTATTTGGTACCCCTTGGTGGCGATCAGTTCCACTGTTTTCTTCAATAAAATCTTGCTGTCTATATTCTTATACTCACCGGCATTGTCGGGGAAGTGATAGCCGATATCGCGCATATTGGCAGCACCCAGCAAGGCATCGCAAATAGCATGTACCAGTACATCGGCATCCGAGTGTCCTAACAACCCTTTTTCATGTTCCAAAAGAATGCCCCCCAACCAAAGTTCACGCCCTTCTACCAGTTGGTGGACGTCGAAACCAAAACCTACTTTTATTTTCATAAGAGTTATTTTTATAGATGAATAAAGGAATTCCCGGATTTACCGGATATAGAAATCGAGTAACTTCTCTGCTTCAAGATACCCCTCCAAGTGCTGGCCGATACTGACCGGACCCACTCCCACAGGAGTCCCGGTAAAGAGCAAATCGCCGATTTTCAGAGTCACAAAACGACTGACATAAGCAATAATATCATCTATCTTAAACAGCATATCAGCCGTATACCCTTGCTGTACGGTGTTTCCGTCTATATCCAGATGAAAACGGAGATTCTGCACATCGGCAAAGCGTTCTACCGGTACAAATGTACCAATCGCAGCGGAACTATCAAAGCCTTTGCACAACTCCCAAGGATTGCCGGCTGCACGGAACTGACGCTGCAAATCCCTCGCAGTGAAGTCGATACCGACCGTTAGTGCATCGTAATAACGATGAGCGAAGCGCGGAGCAATATTCTTCCCCAAGCGGTTGATACGTACCACCAGCTCGGTTTCATAATGCACTTCATTTGAGAAATCGGGAATAAAGAAAGGCTTCCCGTCTTTGAGGATAGCCGAATCGGGTTTCATGAAAATTACCGGCTCTTTATTCTCCAACGTATGTCCCAGCTCTTCGTTGTGCCGGGCATAATTCATTCCAACAGCTATAATCTTCATGATCTATTCTGTTTCATTAAAGTTCAAACGGTTAAACATGACAGCAAGGTGGGCATAAAGTGACGTATTCTGCACCACAATATCTTCCGGGACGCGAATACGGAAGGGAGTAAAATTCCAGACGGCTTTAATACCACCGGCTACCATCGTATCCGTAATGCATTGGGCAATCTCGATGGGCACAGTCAGCACACCGATGTGTACACCATACTCTTTCATCTTCTCCTGAAAATCATCGGAATGGAAAATCGGAATGCCATTTAGCGTAGTACCTACCAATGTCGGGTTCACATCAAAAGCTGCCACAATCTCCAGACCGAAATGGCTAAGACCGGAGTCACGTAGCAACGCTCCTCCCAGACTACCCACACCGAAAAGGAAAGCCTTGTGCATATTCGTAAAGCCAAGAAAATCTTCCAGAACAGCAATCAGCGCATCTACCTCATAACCCACACGAGTACGGCCGGAAATATTAACATACGACAAATCTTTCGCAATCTGTGAAGCATCGATGTTTATTTCTTTAGATATCTGAGTGGAAGAGACATAGCGTTCGCCTTTCTGCTTCAGCAACTTTACATTCGAAAGATACCAAGGCAACCTACGTAAAGTAGGCTCCGGAACCTTTGTACTGTCTTTATGCTGTATCTGATTATTCATAGTCACTTCATTCTGCTTTTACATTAGCGATTGACAAAATTACACTATTTTTTCCGAAATGCCATAAGGATGTCATAGAAGCTTAACATAATTTCTACATACAAAAACGCCCGGGGACACTTAAGAGTTTGCAAGGTTCGGAACAATATATTATTTTTGAGCTTAATTAATAGACTGGAAAAATGAAGAACAGCGATTGGAAAGACCGGCTGAACGTGGTTTACTCCACTAACCCGGATTATAATTACGAAATGGATGATGACGAAGAGCAAGTAACCCTGGAACCGCCACAACAGAACTTACGGGTACAGTTGGACCGGAAGAACCGGGGCGGTAAAGTCGTGACCCTGATTACCGGCTTTGTCGGCACCGAGAACGACCTGAAAGATTTGGGAAAACTCCTCAAGACGAAATGCGGAGTAGGCGGATCGGCAAAAGACGGAGAGATGATCATACAGGGAGACTTCAAACAAAAAATAGTAGAACTGCTGAAGAAAGAAGGGTATACGAAAACAAAAGCAGTAGGAGGATAAATCCATTCACTTTATGCACAAAAGCACTGTCCCGGATTCTGTATAAACAGAGAACCGCAACATTATGGACAGCCACAAAAAAACGGCCGCTACAGAGTTTCTGTGCGGCCGTTTCTATATACTTGATTCCTTGAGATTATTCAGCTCTCAAAGTGAAACGTTTGAAGTCAACGACCTTCAATTCAGGATCAGCTTCTTTCAACACTTCTCTTACTGTCTTCTTGGCATCCATGATATCTTCCTGGTTCAGCAAGCAAACTTCCTTTAAGAACTTGCCCAAACGTCCTTTAGCAATGTTCTGAATCATTTGTTCAGGCATATTTGCAGCCTTTTCAGCAGAAACAGCAGCAATAATTTCTTTTGCCTTCGCAACATCTTCGGCTGTAATCCAGCCTTTAGCCATATTGCTTTCCATGTGGTCTTCGCTGTCCACATGAGCCGGATTGATATTGGCTTTCTTCAGAGCAGCTTCTACAGCCTTCTGTACCTGTTCAACTTTTGTCTTCTCAATGGCAACTTCGATTTCCTTCTGCTTCACTTCTTCAGAAACACCATCCTCGTCAACTGCAATCGGATTCATAGCGGCAACCTGCATAGCCACTTGCTTAGCCAGCTGTTCGTCAACATTCTTATTGAAAGCAACCATAGTGCAAAGGCCGTTTCTGTTCATATGGTTGTAAGCAGAAATTGTAGCACCTTCCAAAACCATGTAGCCATCCAATTCCATCTTTTCACCGGTAATACCGCTTCTGTCTGTTACAGCCTGAGCAACAGTAGCGTCACCCATCGGAAGAGCCAAAACTTCTTCCAGAGTTTTGCACTTGTTAGCTACAGCAGCGTCCAGAATATCCTGAGTAAGTTTCACGAAATCAGCATTCTGAGCAACGAAGTCGGTTTCGCACTTCAAAGCGATGATAGCACCAAAGCCATTTTCAACTTTTACCAGAACACAACCTTCAGAAGCTTCACGGTCAGAACGTTTTGCAGCAACTGCCTGTCCTTTTTCGCGAATAATCTTCATTGCTTTGTCGAAATCGCCCTCAGCTTCAGTCAACGCGTTCTTGCAGTCCATCATACCAGCACCGGTCATTTTACGGAGCTTGGTTATATCAGCCATTGTTACAGCCATAATATCTTTTATATTTTAAAATGAATAATCGTTTGAATAAACAAAATGTGCCAATCTGCCAATCAAAATGCCAACACCCTTACAGGTGCACCGGCACATTAGCAAATTGGCACATTATTATATTAAGCCTCTTCGTCTTCCTTCAGGAAAGCAGCAGCTTTAGCTGCATTAATTGCTTCTTCGTCAGATTTATCGAGTCTTGCCTTAGCTGATTTCTTCTTGCCTTTGTTAGCAGGAGCTTCACCGGCAGCTTCCATATCGATCTTCTCAGCTTTTCTTTCTTCCAGACCTTCGATCATTGCAGCGCAGCAAGCATCGAGGATAACTTCTACTGATTTAGTAGCGTCATCATTTGCCGGAATAACGAAGTCGATATTTGTAGGATCTGAGTTAGTATCAACGATACCAAATACAGGAATACCCAAACGGTTAGCTTCGCGAACAGCGATATTTTCTTTCATTACATCGATAACGAACAGCGCAGACGGCAGACGAGTCAGGTCAGCGATAGAACCCAAAGTCTTGTCCAACTTAGCACGCTGACGAGAAATCTGAAGAACTTCTCTCTTAGACAAGTTTGAGTAAGTACCATCAGCTGTCAGCTTGTCAATTGTAGTCATCTTCTTCACTGCCTTACGGATAGTAGGGAAGTTAGTCAACATACCACCCGGCCAACGTTCGATAACATAAGGCATGTTTACAGATGCAGCTTTTTCAGCAACCACCTGTTTAGCTTGTTTTTTAGTAGCAACAAAAAGGACTTTCTTGCCTGATTTTGCAATCTGTTTCAAAGCTTCTGCAGCTTCGTCAACTTTTGCAACAGTTTTGTGGAGGTCAATGATATGGATACCATTGCGTTCCATGAAAATATAAGGAGCCATTGCAGGGTTCCACTTTCTTTTAAGGTGTCCGAAGTGGCAACCGGCTTCCAGTAATGTATCAAAATTTGTTCTTGACATCTTGTTTTTTCTTTAAATCGTTTACTTTCTTTTTTGTTTTTTCTAAACCAACCGCCGGGTAGCCTGTTTAAGAGTCCCGGTAGTTTAGATACTAAACATATTCCGTCAGACAGCCCATTAACGCTTGCTGAACTGGAATCTTCTACGAGCTTTCGGCTGACCCGGTTTCTTACGTTCAACAGAACGCGGATCACGTGTCATGAAGCCTTCCGAACGAAGAGCTGACTTATCTTCAGCGTTGATCTTAACCAGTGCACGGGCAATAGCTAAACGCAAAGCCTGAGACTGACCAGTGAAACCACCACCACACAGATTAACCTTAATGTCATACTTCTCAGCAACACCAAGTTTGTTCAATGGTTGTTTAACAACATACTGAAGAATAGTTGATGGAAAGTACTCTGCAAGGTCTCTCTTGTTAATAGTAATCTTTCCTGTACCTTCGCTTACGAATACGCGTGCAATCGCACGTTTACGTCTGCCTAATGCATTTACTACTTCCATTATATCTTATTTAAGTGAGTTTATATCAATTGCTTTCGGGTTCTGAGCGTCGTGCTTGTGTTCGCTACCAGCGTATACATACATATTGCTCAGCAACTTAGCTCCCAATCTGTTTTTAGGAAGCATGCCCTTCACTACTTTTCTCAGTAATCTGTCTTCACCGTTAGGTTTGGCAATCAAACGAGCAGGAGTCATTTCTCTCTGACCACCGGGATAGCCAGTGTAAGACAAATAAACTCTGTCATTCCATTTATTACCACTTAATTTTACTTTGTCTGCATTGATGATAATAACGTTATCACCGCAGTCTACATGAGGAGTAAAGTTTGGTTTATACTTTCCTCTCAACAGTTTCGCAACTTTTGCTCCCAGACGACCTAATGTTTGGTCTGTAGCATCAACGATAACCCATTCTTTGGTTACAGTTGCCTTGTTTGCAGAAATGGTCTTGTAACTTAAAGTATCCACTCTTAATTTGTTTTTTAAATGTTACTACTAAAAATTTTCTTCACCACTTATCAACCTTCCCCGGACAAAGGAAGATTAACTTGCTATGAATTAATCTCTTATCCTTTTGAGATAATAATCGGCTTGCAAAAGTACGGCTTTTCTTTGAATTGGCAAACTATTTCTGCCTTTTTTTGGATTTATCCGATTGATAACGAGCACCAAGCTATCGACTATGAACAGCAGCCGGCAGACAAAAAAAGAGACTGCAAGTAACAATTCACCACTCAATCAACGCCACAAGGCATAATCGGCAGCTTGCTACCTGCAGTCCGTAAATCCGTTGTTATAATCTGAATTATCTTACAATATCATCCGGGAATTTATCAGGCATCTCAATGCGTTTCCAGGTTTCATTATACCAGCAGTTCAATTCATTGCCATTCAGGTCCTTCTCTATAAAGTATTTAAGATGCAAGATTTTATCATCGATAAGTTCAAAAGTAAGAACGTTATCCTGATTATCGAGCATCGGCAAATGAATATTCTTTTCAATACTTTCAGCATAAGTATGATCCGACAACTGTTCATAGCTGCCATAGCCGGTTATAATAGCGTCCGATCCCGGACGAATCGTAAAGTTCACAATTCTTCCATCATCACTCAGCACTTTGAAAGTGTTACTCGGTTTAAGCACTCCCGGAGCATCCGGACTCTCTGAAACATAATGGCACAATTGCCAGATTCCTTTCAGATTAGCAGGCTTAAAGTTACCCTTTTGTGCCATCACATTCGTTACCGCAAACAGCATTGCCGCCAGCATGGTAAAAAAATAAAGTTTTTTCATATCTATACGATTTTAGTTAACACTTTAATTCGTCTGTCTGTCACAAATATAAAGATTTCTTTTATAAAATAAGCAATCTTAAGACATAAAAAAACTCGCATAATCAAAAGAATATGCGAGTTTCTTATCATTTGTATGAATATTCAGGTATGATTCATCAAAAATCGGCATTACGCGGAGTACGCGGGAATGGAATTACATCACGGATATTAGACATCCCGGTTACAAAGAGCAATAAGCGCTCAAATCCCAGTCCGAATCCGGAATGCGGACAAGTACCGAACTTACGGGTATCCAGATACCACCACATATCCTTCATCGGAATATGCATCTCTTCGATACGTGTCATCAACTTATTGTAATCCGACTCACGCTCCGAACCACCGATAATCTCCCCGATCTTCGGGAAAAGCACATCCATGGCGCGTACAGTTTTGCCGTCTTCATTCTGTTTCATATAGAATGCCTTTATTTCCTTTGGATAGTCGGTCAAGATCACCGGACGTTTAAAGTGGTCTTCCACCAGATAACGTTCATGTTCAGAAGCCAGGTCAACTCCCCAATAAACCGGGAACTCAAACTTATGTCCTTTGGCAACAGCTTCTTCCAGGATCTTGATACCTTCCGTATATGGCAAACGCACAAAGTCTTCTTTCAGTACACCTTCCAGACGTTCTATCAGCCCCTTGTCGAACATGTCGTTCAGGAACTTCACATCGTCGGCACAGTTATCCAAAGCCCACTTCACACAATATTTAATGAACTCTTCAGCTAAATCCATATTCTCCTGAATTTCGTTGAAAGCCACTTCCGGTTCGATCATCCAGAACTCGGCCAAATGGCGCGGAGTGTTAGAATTTTCTGCACGGAAAGTAGGACCGAACGTATAGATAGCTCCGAGAGCAGTGGCAGCCAATTCGCCTTCAAGCTGACCAGAAACAGTCAAACTGGCCTGTTTGCCAAAGAAGTCGTCATCGTATATGATAGAGCCGTTTTCATCTTTTTTCAGGTCATACAAGTTCATGGTAGTCACTTGGAACATCTGTCCTGCACCTTCACAGTCAGATCCCGTAATGATGGGGGTATGAAAATAGAAGAATCCCTTTTCATGAAAGAATTTATGGATGGCAATAGCCATATTATGACGAATACGGAATACTGCTCCAAAAGTATTGGTACGTGGACGCAAATGGGCAATCTCACGCAAGAACTCCATTGAGTGACCTTTCTTCTGTAGCGGATATGTATTGTCACAAGCACCCAGCACTTCAATCTCACGAGCTTGCACTTCAGCCTTCTGACCGGAACCTACCGACTCCGTCAACACACCGTTCACGCTCACACAAGCGCCGGTAGTGATTTGCTTCAGCATCTCTTCATTAAAGTTTGCCAGATCGACTACGACCTGCACATTATTTATTGTAGAACCGTCATTCAGTGCGATAAAGTTAACTTGTTTGCTACCTCTGCGGGTGCGAACCCATCCTTTCACATTGACCATAGCGCCAAAATCTTCACGCTTTATCAGGTCGACAATTTTTGTTCTACTAATCTTTTCCATAAAACTATTTTATATACATTATTATATATAGTAGTCAGAAGCCAGTAGCTGGAGAACAACGAACACCAGACTACCGGCTTCCGACTACCATCTTTTAAATTCCTTTATTATTCAAAAGATCCCATCCGGAGGAAGTTTACTTCCTGTTCCGTAAGGTAACGCCACTCACCGCGACGCAATCCTTTCTTAGTCAGTCCGGCAAAGAATACACGGTCGAGTTTCACCACCTTGTAGCCTAATGATTCAAATATACGGCGTACAATACGGTTCTTTCCCGAGTGGATCTCGATACCCACCTGATCGCGTTTCACTTCATCGGAATAGCTGATAGCATCTGCATGAATCTCGCCGTCTTCCAACTGGATACCGGCTGCAATCTGATCCATATCCGCCTTTGTCAGGTTCTTGTCCAGATATACATGATAAATCTTCTTCTTCAGGTATTTCGGATGTGTCAACTTCGATGCCAAATCACCGTCATTGGTCAGCAGCAATACACCTGTTGTGTTACGGTCCAGACGTCCTACCGGGTAAATACGTTCAGCACAAGCTCCTTTCACCAGATCCATAACAGTCAGACGAGCCTGAGGATCATCCGAAGTAGTCACACAATCTTTCGGTTTATTCAACAACACGTACACTTTGCGTTCAATGCTGACTGTTTCGTCATGGAACTTCACCACATCGGCACGTTTGATCTTTGTACCCAATTCTGTAACAACCTCACCATTAACAGAAACCACACCTGCTGTGATAAATTCATCTGCTTCACGACGAGAGCAAACTCCCGCATTGGCCAGGAATTTATTCAGACGAATCGGCTCATTCGGATCAACAAACTGTTCTTTGTATTCAATCTGTTTCTTCTTACTGTATTTAGCATTCGGATCGTAATCTCCCGTACGGCGCACCGGACGTGAGAACCCTTGCGATCTGTTATCGCTATTGAATCTCGGGCGATAGGGACGGTCACCGCCTTCACGGTTGTATGAAGGACGTTGGGGACGGTCGCCATAAGAACGCTGCGGACGATCGCCACCTTCGCTGTTAAAGCGCGGGCGGTAAGGGCGGTCGCCACCTTCACGGTTGTATGAAGGACGTTGGGGACGGTCACCATAAGAACGCTGCGGACGATCACCGCCTTCGCTGTTAAAGCGCGGGCGGTAAGGACGGTCGCCACCTTCACGGTTGTATGAAGGACGTTGGGGACGGTCGCCATAAGAACGCTGCGGACGATCTTCACTATTACTATTAAATCTCGGACGATAAGGACGGTCGCCACCTTCACGATTGTATGAAGGACGATTGTATCCACCTTCTCTGTTATAACTTCTGTTACCATCACGGCCGGCGTCTGTATTCTCGCTCTTGGAGTCTTCGCGCCATTCTTCGTTTTCTGTGCTCATTTTCTTATTCGAATAAAAATTAAACTTTTGGCCTCACGGCCTGATTTCAAACACTTATATTATATATAACAATAATCACCCTTAAATTCCCGTATACGAATGGGGAGTAATTACTCTTAATTCTTTTTTTATTTCTTCACTGACATCCAGTCCTTCGATAAACTCCTTGATCGAAGCTTCCGTGATAGCCTGATTGGTACGAGTCAATGCCTTCAGAGCTTCGTACGGATGCGGGTAAGCCTCACGACGAAGAATAGTCTGAATAGCCTCAGCCACTACACTCCAACAGTTATCGAGATCACGGCAGATTACGGTCTCGTTCAGCAACAGTTTGCGCAATCCCTTCAACGAACTCTGGATAGCGATCACAATATGTCCGAACGGAGTACCTACATTACGCAATACGGTAGAATCCGTCAAGTCACGCTGCAAACGTGATACGGGAAGTTTCACTGCGAGGTGTTCCAGAATAGCATTAGCCATACCCAAGTTACCCTCCGCATTTTCAAAGTCAATCGGATTCACCTTATGCGGCATTGCGCTCGATCCTACCTCTCCGGCCTTGATTTTCTGCTTGAAATATTCCATTGAGATATATTGCCAGAAGTCACGGTTCATATCAATCATTACCGTATTAATACGTTTCATGGCATCGAAGATAGCCGACAGGTTATCATAATTTGAAATCTGTGTTGTATATTCTTCGCGTTCCAATCCCAGTTTCTCTGCAACAAAGCGATTTCCGAATGCTTTCCAATCATATTCGGGATAAGCTACATGATGTGCATTATAATTTCCGGTTGCACCACCGAACTTAGCTGTTACAGGACATGCTTTCAGAGTTGCCAACTGGCGTTCCAGTCGGTAAACAAAAACCATGACTTCTTTACCCAAACGTGTCGGAGATGCCGGCTGACCGTGAGTTTTGGCAAGCATCGGAATAGTTTCCCATTCGGCAGCATATGTCTTCAACTGAGCAATCAGTTCCTCAATCAGCGGATAATAAACCTGCTCCAACGCCTCTTTGATAGAGAGAGGAATTGAAGTGTTGTTAATATCCTGCGAGGTCAGTCCGAAATGGATAAATTCCTTGTATTTGTCCAACCCGCCTAACTTATCAAACTCTTCTTTCAGGAAATACTCTACGGCCTTTACATCGTGATTAGTCACACTTTCAATCTCTTTAATGCGCTGTGCATCGGCTTCCGTAAAATTACGATAGATATTGCGTAATGACTCGAACACACTCTTATCAATTCCTTTCAGTTGCGGCAACGGAAGTTCACACAAAGTAATAAAATACTCTACTTCTACCTGCACGCGGTATTTAATCAACGCATATTCGGAAAAATATGCCGCTAAAGCTTCGGCCTTGCCTCTATATCGGCCGTCAATCGGAGATATGGCCGTAAGTAAATCAAGTTTCATATTGTCGTTTAGATAATTATCAGGTTGCAAAATTAACTCTTTTTCCTGAGTTATAAGGCATAAGGAGTGAGAAAGTTTGTATAAAAGAGACTAAAATAACGATGAGTGATCTATGACAAACGGTGAACAGCCCGCATTATAATATTGCCGCAAGCAGTTCACCGTTCCTCATTTATCGCTGATCACTTATTATTCCGTGTCGATCACAGTCCGTCAATCATTCATCATCAATTATTCAGTTTCATCAGCACCGGTGTCTTCACCGTCTTCACCTCGGCCTGAGGAACTTCATTCAATTGTTCAAAAATAACAATCTTATTTGTTCCTTTCTTCAACCATACTCCCGGGATATAAAGGGTTTGCTGCGGTCCCACCTTCCAATAGCGCCCGATGTTGACACCATTTACAAAGATGATACCTTTTCCCCAATTTTCCATATCGATAAATGTATCTCCGACGTTATCCAACGTAAAGGTCCCTTCATAAAGCACCGGACAACCTTTCAGTTTTGCGGCCTCAGCAGGCACATTCGCATGTGCATCAGCTTTCAGTTTTGCCAGGTCTGGCATTTCGCTCATCGGCAACTGATACATATCCCACTCACCTGTAATTTCCTTACCCGCTATTTTGACCGGACTAATGATACCCTTGGTATTATGCACAATTTCACTACCATAATTAATACGTCCCATATTTTCAACCAGTATCTGCAAAGTAGCGTTAAACGGCACCTCAATCTCCATTGAATAAGTCTTGGTATTCCGGTTCAACACACCTACCTGCTCTCCATCCACATACACAACCGCATAGTCACGCAGTCCCGGTATCTCAAGCGTTCCACTGATAGGTTGATTAAAATGACGGGTATATAACACATATCCATACCCTTGATTCAACTGCTCAAAAGTCAAAGGAGTATCGGCCGACACCGGCTTTTGTTTTTCGGCGAATGCCAATACATCAGCAACTTTGGTCAATTTGATAGAGGGGATCTCAATAACCGGATTTGGAGCCGGAGCCTCGGGGACCGTGTATTTAACATATTTTCTGATCACGTTACGGATTGAATCATACTTCGGAGTCACCCAACCAGCTTCGCTGATAGGAGCATCATAATCATAACTGGTCAGATCCGGCTGAATATCACGTTTCTTATCATAATTGGCACCACTTGTAAAGCCGAAATTAGTCCCTCCATGCACCATATAGAAGTTGAAAGATACGTCATTCTGCAGATATTTCTCGGTCTGACGTGCAATTCCGGAAGCACCCACCTGTGGAAACGGTTCCGCCCAATGCGACAACCAACCCGGATAGAACTCAGCAACCATATACGGTCCCTTACCATCATGATATTGATTAACCACCTTTTTCAGGTTCTCAATATCACTTTCGCCATTCGCTGTAGGTAAAGCACCCGGTGTAGCTCCGCCTTCGAAAAGCCAGCTGCCATCAGAGGTAAACAAGGGTACATTAAATCCTGCGTCAGCCAATTGCTGTTTAATTTTGGCATTATAAGCACGATGCTCTTCCAAAGGTATATCTTTTCGTTGGGCAACGTACGAACCAAACTCGTTCTCACACTGCACCATCACGATCGGGCCACCTTTTGTGCACTGCAAATCGCCCACTTCCTTATAAAGCCGGTCAATATATGCCTTTGTATATTTCAGAAACTCCGGATTATCTCTCCTGATTTCCATTCCTTTCACATTCTGCAACCACCAGGGATAGCCGCCAAATTCCCACTCGGCACAAACATAAGGGCCGGGGCGTAAAATAACCATCATTCCCTCTTCACCGGCTGTTTTTATAAACTCGGCCAAATTCTTGTCACCGGTAAAATCCCACTTCCCCGGCTCCGGTTCATGAAGATTCCAGAAAACATAAGTCGCAACCGTATTCAACCCCATACCTTTCATCATCTGTAAACGATGACGCCAATATTGATGAGGGATACGGGCATAGTGCATTTCACCAGAAAGAACAGGTGTCACTTTTCCATTACGATAGAAATGTCCGTCTTTGATTTCAAACGCAGACTTTGACTGCGAGAATGCACATAATGGCATGATAGCCAATAGCAAAAGTAAATAAATAGATTTTGTTCGCATGGTAGCATTAATAGGTTTGTTGATGAAGCAAAGTAAAGAAATAAATCACTTTTTCACCAACTTTCCCGTCGTTTTCTTATAAAAAATAACTTGAATTAATACACCGCAACCAGATCAGCCATAAAAAAGAAAGTCCTCACAGAAATATTCTGCAAGGACTTTATATTGTGGGCGTTGACGGATTCGAACCGCCGACCCTCTGCTTGTAAGGCAGATGCTCTGAACCAGCTGAGCTAAACGCCC
>ENA-UERY01000189-UERY01000189.1-human-gut-metagenome-genome-assembly--contig:-NODE-189-length-56391-cov-14.048265_pt1 | contig 56391 bp, 113 predicted proteins | sample MGYA00242989_ERZ507990 | MGnify/ENA primary metagenome ERZ507990 (study PRJEB26167, sample SAMN06115529) | human gut metagenome | host: Homo sapiens | place: China:Fujian | collected 2015-08-26...
CATCTTTTTCTATTCCTACTTTAAAAGAATAGTTATAATCTCTTTCAAAAGATTTAACTATTGTTGCATCTGCCATAGCAATAAATTTGTCATATGGTAAATCAATAAGCTTATCTGCTTCAAAATCTTCTTGACAATATTCAGCATTGCTATATAACAGATTAACCATATCTGGATAATCTGGTCTTTTTTCAAGAACCATATGGGTAAACTTTCTTGTAATTGTTTTCATATGTGTTACTCTATTTTCTCTGTACCAACTATATTCAGCACTAGGATTTCCAAGAAGAATAAAGAAAAATTCATTCTTTTCTTCTTGAATACTTCTATAGTAAGTAAGGTTTTGATTATAATAACTACTGCGACATTTACTAATTAACCATGTATCATCAAGCGGATATTCATATCCTTCTTTTTTGTTGTTACTATAATAGTAACCATGACTTTCATGGTAATAATAATTTAACTGATCTTTCCAAGGCTTTGATTTTCCCATATATACATATTGATTACCATTCAAATCCTCATATGTAGCACCAATGATTAAATCTCTTGCTTTAATAAATGTATTATTATGAATGACTTTATTCTTTTCCTGAATTTCTTTATAGTCCGAGGATTCTACAGGTACAAGAACTAATTCTTTACCATCCCAACCATAAACAAATTCACCTTCAAGTCCTTTACCTTTGATACAGTTACAATTTTCTAAAATCCACAACAGATTTGGAATTGTAATTTCAAACTCAAATCCTCTAGGGTCATACACTCTTGTATATGTCTGTCTGGGATTCCAACCATATCTATCTCCACCAACCTTCTTATTTAATACAAATCCTTCCATTGGCTCATTATCGTAGATTTCGTTTGGAATACATTCATCTCTCCAACCTTGCCATGAGGTTTCTTTTCGTAATTTACCTTTTTCATCAAAGTAAATTACATATGCCAACTTTCCTGTATAGGTATCTTTGCGTTCCTGAAATCCTACATTAATTTTAGTTGGTATAAAAATATTTGTGTTCATTATATTTTCTCCGTTCTTATAAAACTAAATACCAAGCTCAAGTTTTAAATTAGGGGTAATTGGATTATAATTTTCAAGGGAAAAATCTTCGATTGAAAAATCATAGAAATTATTATACTTAGGATTAAAAATCATTTTGACTGGTTCAAATTCATAATCATAATGTCCATTAGATGTAGAAATCTTGAGTTTATGTCCATTCGCTCTATTGATAAGTTCATTCGCAGCACCAATGTGACGATCATAAATCTGTTCATTAGCTATAAAATGTGTAAATTTTCCTGGCTTATATCCTGTTGCTTTTGCAATCATCATTTGTAAACAAGCATATTGTACTTCATTAACACCACCTGCTCCACTAGCAGTAATCATATCTCCACTTCTCTGAATAAGACACATATCAAGATATTCACCTCTTACATTCCAGATTGTTTCATACGCACATTCGACTAATGATTTTTTGTCAATGTTAGCCCAATTCCAAAAACTAACAATGTGTCTTCTTCCATATGGGTTGGATTTAATACCTGAAATTAATTCGTTTACTTGATTTCGAGATAGTTCATAACGATACAAATAACTATCATTATTTTCTAAAAATTCTATTTTAACGTTATCTAAAATAGTTTTTTTATTGTTAATGACATTTCTTATTGTTCTTTCAGATACATTGTATATTTCACATATATGAGTAATAGCAAGTTCGTAAAAAGCAACATTATTATTTAAATCCGAAATACGATAGCATCCATTGATTCTCGCATAAATACTATTTTCTTTACGTTTTAAAAATACACATGTATCTTTGCTATAACAATTACTACCATAATAATCTTTGTCTAAATCCCATCCTTTAAACCCGTCTTCTCTTGCTAAGAAAAATTGTGGAATATAGATTACGTCATTTAGAAAATTAGCAAAATTATGCCAATCGTGATGAACGAATACATTTTGATATGTTGGTGTTTTTTTTGTTATATTTCCACACCTATCAAACATTGCTCCCCATTTTCTTAGTAGGATTTTTATTTCATCATCTGTTAAAATATTACTTTTGTATTCTCCTACAAATCCTATTCCTCGTCTTTCTCTACAATATGGATCGTTAATATTTGTTAAAGTATCAATTCTTGCAGATGTTATATATTTTGTTTTGGTAAATTGAATATCTACATATTTATGTTCATTCTTATGTTGAGTTTTATATGGATGAGAAATAATTTTAAATTCATTGTTATTTTTCGTATAGTATAATTTTCCATCAATAGAATCAAAATTATTATTTTTACATATTGTATCTTCATTATGAATTTCACCAAGTTTGTCATTTAATATTTTTCTTTTTACTTTAACAACACTTTTTTTCATCTCATTTGGTCTATGAGATTCAAGATTATAAGGATATGATCTTCCAATAGTACCATCTTCTAATTCCCAATCTTTCCACCATCCACATCCTAGTCGTTCAAATTCTGAAATTTTGTTTGATTGATTTTGATATATTGCAAATGCTTCTCTAATGGCTGTTTTCCATGCAATAGGACGCAATGTACAGATAGGAAATTCAGTTTGAAGATTATAAGTTCTCATAACATGATTTACAAAATATGTATGAGCTGGTGTTCCATCTTCATATTTAGGGCGAGGATTTTCGTCTTTTGTTCCATTCGCAAGAATATTACGAATGTCATTTACTAATAATAAATCTGCTCTTGTCATACATTATTCCTCAACAATCCATAGTTTAATATCTTCTTTAAATTGATTACATAATTTTTCATCATTTGATAAGAAATTCACAACACATTCTTTATCAAGACTTGTACTTAGAATCCCCATGATAGATTTCGCATCAATTGTGTACCTAGAGTATACATAGTCAATATCTACATCTTTATATTCTCCACATTTGGCTACGAATAACCCTGCATCATTAATTGTATTTAATTTGACTTTACACTTCATTTTATAAAATCCTTTCCTATTATAATGTTAATTTAATAGTTGCATAAATTGTTCTTCATTGATAATTTGCACTCCCAATGATTTTGCTTTCTTGTTCTTGCTGGAAGAAGATTCAATATCATTATTAATCAACGCAAACGTTTTAGAAGATACAGAACCAGATACTTTCCCACCATAAGATTCAATGACAGATTTTAGTTCATCTCTATTGCTGTATTTCTCTAATAATCCTGTAATAACAAATGTCTTTCCTTGTAATGTATTTTGAGTATGATTGGATTCATCAGGAATTTTAAATGTGAATTCTTTACTTAACTCAAAAACATTATCCGCATGTGTTACAGCAAATTTTTGAATATTGTTACTTGCAACTACGCCAATACCATCTACTTTAAGATTCCAAAAATATCCATAACCACAAGAGAAACAATGATAAAATTCATCAAAGTTATATTTAAAATGTTTAGCAATATCTTTACTTGCACTTTTGCCAATCATGGGTACAGAAAGTGCATAAACAAATCTGTCAAGTGTAGTTTCTCTGCTCTTTTCAATAGATTCCAACAATTTATCTACTGATTTTTTACCAAATCCTTCAAGACTATACATTTTACCTTTATAATCAGATAGATGATAAATACTCTTAATGGAGTTTAACCAACCAAGGGAAATAAATTTCTCAAGTGTGGCTTCTGATAATCCATCCATATCCAGTGCGTTTCTACTTACCGCATGAACAAGTTTACCTAATAATTTACCTTTACAATTATCATTCATACACATCAATACTTCTGAATCGTTATCTTTTACAATTTTAGTTTCCTCACCACAAACAGGGCATCTATCAGGAATTGTAAAATTATTCGATTTATCAATACTATCATGTACTTTTGGGATAACTTTATTTGAGCGATATACTCTGATTCTGTCACCGATACCAAGAGAAAGTTTTTTGATATAAGAAATGTTATGTAGTGTAGCTCTGGTAGTAATTGCACCATCTAAATCAATAGGTTCAAAAATTGCTACGGGATTAATTAATCCTGTTTTAGAAGTGTTCCATTCAATATCTTTTAATACAGTTTCATATAATTGGTCTTCATATTTGTATGCGATTGAATGTCTAAAGAATTTATCTGTCTTACCTAATGATTCTCCATATGAATAATCATCACATGCCATTACTGCACCGTCATATGGAATATTGTACTCATCCGCTACATCTTTAATTGTATCTAGTACAGTTTGTAAATTTTCACACCCTATATATGGAATCATAGGAACTACTTCAAATCCACAATCTTTTGCATCTTGTAAATCTTCATATACAGATTCATGAGAAAATCCTTTAATAACACGCCATGAAATAAACCTCATGTTTCTTTGAGCAGCTTCTTTACTGTCTAATAATAGTAATGAACCAGACACAAGATTTCGTGGGTGTTTATATTTTTTATCTGGATCTTTAATATTTTCATTAATCTTATTGAATGTATCCCATCCAATAATTGTTTCTCCGTCAATAATTAACTCATCATTATATGGAATCTTCTTTGGAATGTTCTTAATTGTTAATACATTTTGAAGAACATCTGTACCTTCATATCCATTACCTCTAGTAACTGCACTTACTAATTCACCATGAATATACTTCAATGTTGTACTAAGACCATCACATTTTACAGATATGATACGCTGTTTATTTCTTGCGAATTGTTTCAAATCATTAATAGATTTTGTTTTATCAAGTGACAACATTAAATGGTCTAATTTAACTTCGTTCAGTTTATCTGATACTGTATATCCAACATTCTGTGTAGGACTATTTGGGAAAATAATATGTTCTTGACTTTCTAATTGCTGTAATTCTTCATATTTCTTATCCCAATCATAATCGGACATAATTGGCACACTTGTATAATATGCAATAGAAGCATTATTTAGTTCTTCAATTAAAGTTTTCATCTTTTCAATACGTTCATATCTGCTTTTTATTCCCATATATCACATCTCCTTATAATATGGACTTTTCTTTGCATATTCTTTCAGATACTTTAACATCTCTGCTTCTTCTGGAAAGAATGGATCTCGTTTATATTCAAGTGCAACATAATTTAGGAAGTTCATCATCAACTGACCAAATCGTAAGTCTGGATAATACTGCATCCATATTCTTTCTAATTCTTTTGTAAATTCTGGTATTCTATTCTTGTTTTTCATTTTGACCTCCATGAAACAGTTCTTTCATCTTATTGTAAATTTTCTTTTGTAATCAAGCGGAGAACAGGACTCAATTACTATTGGGAATTTTTTTAATTCTACAGTTTTTATATGTTCTACTAATTTTTTACATCCTTTTAAAACCTGAATATCTGCCGAATTAAACATTCTTTTTAATTCCATATTTGCATTTGATATACGAATAAAACAATTACCCTTTTCTTTTATTAATGCGTCGCTATATTCATTAGAAACAATTCTATTTCCCAAATATAGATAATATTCTCCATGGATGCCTTTATATATTCCACCAACAACTAAATCTTTCAATGGAATAGTTTTAATTTGCCTCTTCTTTTCTTTCTCTTCTTCCTGTTCACGTAGTCTACTTTTAATTTCATTTGCAATCTTAAGTTCCTCATCAGAAGGATTTACAACCTTAAATAGATCTCTCATATGTCGTTTACATCCATCTTCATCAGTCATTGAATTGCCATACCAGACACCAATTGACATTCCAATTACATTACGTCCCGTGCCTTTTCCAACACATATATCACCGTCTTGTAGTTCTCTTCCTAAAATATCTTTCATTTAATATCTCCATTCATTTTTGCTCTCAATAATGCTTGTAAATATTCTTGAGGATTATCTTTAGCTGCTTGGAATCCTACTTTTTGTCTTTTAATATCATCAAGTACGATTTTATATTTAGGACTATCCCTTACTTCTTCTCTATATTTCTGCACTTCTTCACGAGTTGCTATCTCTTTATCAACTAAAATTCTCAATACAACTTGTACGTCAATTGCTGTTTTAAGAATAGTTTCTTGTACTTGCAATTCGTGTAGGGCTTCTTCTGGTTTATAAAAATTATCATTGCTTACTGGCATTTAATATCTTCCTTTCCAATAATTTCTGTTAATGTTCTAGGTGTATAATCCATGTAATTTATCATACATCCAACATTTTTAGCAATACATTTAATATCGTACTTCTCATTCAGTGATTTTATAAAGTCTTGAAAGATGGTTTCTTCATTTGAATTATGAACGTGACCATATAACTGAATGCTCCATACCTTATATTCTTCTCCATCTCTCCTGTAATGATGTTGGTGATTCCAGAAAGCTAGGGGATAGTGTGAAAGAACTACATTATATTCTTTACCATTGATATTATCTTTTACTTCCTTATAATCACAAACTTCTACAAATAGTTGCTTGTACCGTTGGTCTTTCACTCTATCGTGATTACCAACGATTAAATGTTTATTACCTTTCAGTTTACTTACAAATGAGATTACATCTTCATTCTCTTTCCACGCTAAATCACCAAGAATATAAACATGATCAGCATTTGTAACTGTATTATTCCAGTTTGATTTAATTGTTTCGTGCATTTCTTCAAGTGTTTTGAATGGTCTATTATCAAAGTTAGAACCTTCGTCTGTTACATTCTTATGGAATAAATGTACATCTGAGATATAATAATTCATTATTCATCATCCACTTTCTTAAATTCATAAATGGAATTTTCTGTTTCAACATTGATATAATCAATTTCTCCATTCTTATCTTTAATATATTCAAAAGACTTCACAGGACTTGTTCTTAATATCATCCATCTCATTGGAGTTCCATCGGAATCTCTTACATATCTAATAATCAATGGAAAGTCAATTAAAATATCATTAATATCAAGATCAATAATCCTTCCAATTCGTATAGGGTATCTGTCATCCTGTCTATCTAATCCTTTTAACTCCCCTTTACTATGTTTGATACTTGCGATTTTGTATAGCATATTTACTCTCCTAATCTTCTACAGGAACCCATTTTTTAACTTTGACTTCTTTGAGTTCTACCTCTGTACATTTAACCTCATCATCATATTCCCAAGGGCTTTCATCTTGACACTCTGTTGCTCCTTCTGAATATGTAGTCATGTAAAACTTTCCATTATCTTCAAATACAATCTCATGGATAATTGACCACCGAGTAGTATTTACAATCCTATTAACAATAGTATTTTCATACGGTAAATCAAGTTCATCCATTAAATAATCTTTATTAAATACTTTTGTTCTTGCCATTATGTTATTCTCCTTCTACAATTCCCCAACCTTTGCAAGTAGGGCATTCACAATACTTTTTATTGATCTGTGATATAAGTTCTGTTAAAAATTTCTCTACTTTCTTTTGTAAATCTTGATAATTTTCTCCGATAATACATGGAGCTTTTACACAATCTTTTCCATAATCTGTAGATGTTGAATTTTTAAAATCAATAATCGTTTCTGTTTTATGTGAAATCATACGATTAACCCAATTAGGTTTTCTTTTTCTTTTACTGAATAGATTATTATTTGTATCAATTAAAATATTGTATGGATCAGCTAATGCGATTTTCTTTTTTACTTCAAAATGAAAATCATAATCAGATGTGATGTCAGCAACATTAGTATCAATATTTGCTTTAACATAATTTCTTATAATCTTTAACATTTCATCACAATCTAGTTTGCAAGGTTTATCTTGATATGCTTCTTCTGGATATTCAATCTGTGTGAGCAAATCTGTTTTTGCATTATATTTATTGGGAACAAACTCAAAATCTTCTCTTGTGTAAATTTCTTTAATTTCAAATTCAATAGGTTCATACTCACCTGGAATCGTGTCATATTTATATGAATACAATCCCATTACCTCTTCATATTCACCACTATCTTCCATTTCTTGTGTAATAATTTGTGGCATGAGTTCTGTTGCTGTATATCCTGCTTTCAGTTCATACCTAATATTAATACGCTTGTCTTGTTGCTTCATAGACACAACTTTAGGAATACTCATAAGTTTAAACCATTTATCTTTATTTGTTTTTTCTGGCATTTCACCATCAAATCGAAATCGTGTTAAATCTTTAGTGCCATAATAATCTTCATTTGCTATATAAATATAGTTTTTACAGTTAATTACTTTAAATTTTAGTGGATTTTCTTTATCGTACATATTTATTCTCCTATATCATGAAATTCTCTGCCGTTAAGAATGTTAATCAATGCGTTTTTATCTCTTTCTAATGCAAGTGAATATGAACACTTCGCAATAGAATCTGACTGAGATAATGGCTCCCTTTCTAATTCTTCATTAATTTTCTTATCGAGAAAATCTACGAATCTCCACAAACGATCCTCAATTGAAGAAGCTAATTTACCATGAATGTTACCATTTACATCAACAACGTTGCACTTATTGAAATCAGATACCTCTTTCTTGCTTAACCATTTCATCCATTTATTGCATTTCTTACAATAAAGTCCTGTCTGTGTGCCGCTTTCTTTTGTGTAAAATTCTTCACATCCACATTTATTACATTTTTCTGGAATCATAGTTGCTCACCTCTTTTCTATGTACTATATATGGTGTTTATCATTATTTAAAGCACTATATATAGTATCATTTTTACTATGAAATTCTGCTTTCATCTTATCTCCATATTCCCTTATTTAATTTTTCCTGAATAACATCATCATTGTAAATATAAAGATCTTCTTTGCAAGCATTACATACTCCGTATATATTTTTACCGTCATATTGTAAATGATATAAATTTGATCCACACCCACATGGATTCCTTTCATGTGGAACATAATAACTGTGGACAGTTTCATTATCTTCGCAATACTGAATTTTCCTTCTCATATAATCTTCTCCATATCATACTTCTCTCTTATGTAGTCACATAATTCATTCATTGTTGTGATGATATGTTCATCATCTTTTAAGCATTGATGAATGTGGCATATGCATGACTTTTCCTTACCATACTTCTTATATTTCTGCATATTGAATGTGATCCATAAGAAGGGTACTTTTGTAAGATTCTTTGTTAGTAATCGTGTTATAATTTTCATTTAGTTCTCCGTTTAATTCCAACTATCGCTTGAGTTATTCCTGCTAATTCTAATTGTCGTATTGATTTTCTAAATACATAATCAATATCTTCCAGTTCTTTTATTGTTCCATCTTCTTTGAGATGCTTATTAGGAATCCACACATTTTGATTAGTATGATTTATTATAAATCTCTTCGCTTCCATATTTTTGTATTTTCTGGAAATTAAATTAAGTGGAATTCCTTTGTAATATTGTGTTTTATAATTCATAATCATCATTATACCTTTACATTCTCTACTTCAAATAATCTTTCAAGTAATATTCAAAATATTCTCTAATAAACAAACCAGAATACTTATTATCTTTCATAAACATAACTGGAATATTATACTTAAACCAAAAGCTATGTATTGATGCGATAAATGATTTTCGATTATATTGAGTTTTATAATTACCTGTTGCAATATCTTCATAAGAAGCGTTCTCTATCAGTAATACTTTTGTTTTTGGTGCAAGACATAATTCTTTTTCAAACCTATCTCTCCCATTAGTTAAGTTGCCACTAATTTCTTCAAGGCTCCCTTTACGTTCAATAACGCATGAGTTATTAAAATATAAATCTCTTGGTAATGATAATTTTTCATTAGCAGGTATCATAAAACTATAATCACCATAGTTCAAAGCCTTTCTTTTATAATTGATTTTCTTACGATCAAAATAATCAGTGATGTGATTATTCTTTTGTTCTCTCGTATCAACAAGGATTGTTATGGAAGAAATTAATTCTTCCATTTCCTTGTCTGTGAATTTATATTTGTCTAATATTTTATTCTCCCTCCTCAATATCATTTTTGATGATATATTTACTTAGCCAATATTCAAATTTGTCTGGAACTGGAACATATATTTTTTTACCAGTTACAGGATTTATTTCTCCATTTGGTTCACGTTTATTCTTCTTTTCACAATCACAAATATATAGAATAGAATTTTTTTCGAATGGACTTTTATTATATTGGCTTGTCCACATTTTGACAGAACGTGTTTTACCACTATATATTTCATAAAGAGATATATTGACTATTGTTTTCTTGATCTCAAGATCTGAAACATAATAAATTCTTTTATTAGTACCAGGTTCAACAATATTAATAATCCCAAGAATATCATTCTGATTATCCAAGCGTTCTTTCAATGTTAATTCATTGTATGGAATCATGGATATTAATTCTTGTAATAGTTTTTGAGAGTCTAACTTATTAAATTGCGCTTTTGTTTCATGTCCATATTTTGCCAATAGCTCAAAAGGTATGTTATTTTTAATTGCTTTATCTTTACTTATAGTTTTTGCACCATAGATTACATCATAGTATTTAAGCGTTTTTAATAATGTATTAATATCGCCATATTTTTTAAAATAATTAATTTTGATAAGTTTCTCGATAATGATTTTACTGATAGACACACTCAATAAAGCAGTTAAGACATCAATAAATGAATTATATTCATCTTGTCCTACTTCGTATAAGCTATTAGTTACACCTTCTCCAAATCCTTTTACACTGGACAAGTTTGGATAAATAATTTTCGATGCTACATCTAATGTAACAGTTCTATTATCTTTACCAAATTCATAATCACCCATTTTATAATCAAAAAATTTAATAGCTTCTTTGATCAATGCATTAATTTTATCTTTTTTACCTTTACATTGATAATGATTAATTGCAGTTTCATAAAATACAGAGGTATAATGTGCTTTAAACCATGCGATATATGCACTATCACCTCCCATTGAATAGGCATGTGGAGAATTAAAGGCATACCTAGATGAATCCTCGATTACATTCCACACATTCATAAAATTATTCAAATTGTGAAATTCTTTATCCCAATCAATTTTAAGTTCATCAAGAAGATGCTCTTTCTTTTCCCCTTTTAATTTCTTTTTTGAGATAGATTTAATTACTCCATATGTATTCCCCATCTTCATACCAAGAAAAGATAAAATCTTCATAATAGACTCTTGATATAACATAAAATGAGCAGTATCATTCAGAAGATCATCAATTTTTGATTCTCCCGTAGTATATTCTTCTCTACTAAGAAACTTGTTAAGAAGAGATGCGAAGCCTGGTCTAATAGCAGCAATAAAAGCTGATAACTCTGCCAATGATTTTGGTTTATATTTTTTTACTTTATTAGTCGTAGACTCTTTCTCACATTGATTAACACAACACGTAATTCCTTTTTCATATATATCCCACGTTGACTTGTCATCTTTAATCATTTCACGCAATTCTTCAAATGATGGAACTTCTTTGCCGATTGCATGAAAGCATTTATAAATAAGATGTACACTATCTACAATAAGAAAATCTTCTTTTACATATCCAAAATCATCAAGAACCCCACCTTCTACACAGGCACAAATAGTTCTTTTACCCGTTGTTTTAGAAATTGCAGAAATCAAACCTATTTCCCGTCTAATATCTCCATCAAATATCAAATGACCACAAGCATGAACTTTTAAGTTAATGGTAATTCCTTGATAATCATTACTTTTTCGGAATAGATCAATATATTCGCTTGGAATATAATCTTCTACATCAATTAATTCTTTATCTTCATCATCTGCATATTTTACAGCATCTTCATATTGGTCAATATATTTAGAAATTTGATTGGCTGTTGCAGGAGGAACATCATTTGCTCCTGCATATAATTGCCATGCAGCTTTCTTTTTTAACTTCTCAATTGCCATTAAAGGCATACATCCATATTCACCAAGTAGTTTGCGTGTTGCTCTAACAAATGGCTCTTGCTCTGCAATATTCAAGTCAATATCAGGCATCATACCAGCATCTACACGTTCCTTAGTAAGAAATCTTTCTGGATAAATAGGAATGTCGGCATTAAATCTGTCGACTGTTGTAAGCCCGATTAATTTGTTTGTGATATAAGAAGCTGCACTTCCTCTTGATGTTGTTGTTAAAATTCCACCTTCATTATTTACAGCATCTTCCACTATTTTTTTACTTGTGAGAAAATAATCAACTACACCCGAATCCATAATTTCTTTCGCTTCATAACGAATACCATTAACTTTTTCTTTAGATTTATTCTTTTCTTTTGCATATGCAAGATTTAATTGTGTTTTATATATTTTACATTTCTCTTTATATGTCTTGCCTTTATAAACGCTAGGAATTTTAAATTTACGATCAAATACAATTTCTTCGCAATCATCAACAAAAATATTTGTATTCATAATTGCCCGAAGTGCTTGTTCTTCACTTAAAATGCTTTGTTCTTTAAATCTATCCAGGAATGTTTCAGTATTTGGATAATCCATATACCATCCTATTTCTTCTGGATAACTTACTTTTTTATACTTTAAAATCTGATCTCTTTTAACCTGTCCAACATCATTTATATAATGACTATCAAGACCTGCGATAATATCAATTCCATATTTATCCGATAAGTATAATATTTTTTCATTTAATCTTTTCTGTGGATCAGTATTATTGGATTGCAATTCAAAAAAGAAATTATCTTGGAAATGTTCATGTATCCTTAACCATATATCCGAAGCATCTTCATAATTCCATCCTGCAATACACGCAGACGTAACAATGAGATTATCTTTCGGAACATTTAATAATAAATCTAAATCAATTCTAGGACGATAATAATATCCATCAATATTTGCCATAGACAGAATGTAGTTAATATCTCTACGACCTTCTGGATTTTTTGCTACAATCACCATATGGCAATTAGCTCTATCTTTTTCAAATCTATTCTTAACCCAGTATGCTTCCGTACTATGTCTATATTTTAATTTTTCTTTTTCAGCAACGCTATAAACATGAAATTGATTTCCCTGACTTCCATGTTCACCAGAAAATAAGCACTTTGCGTTTAATTCATGACATCTATTTGCATACTGCTCTATAGAATCTCCACTATCTGCAACAATTGTATTACTAAAATCTTTATGGCAATGATAATTTTCAAAATAAAGATTTTTAGTATAATCATCAACATCATATGGAAATTTAAAATGAAGTGTAGGGATAATTTTTTCTATAAGAGCTTTTCTATTATTCATTAAGCAATCACCTTAATTTCATCACATATTGTTTTTAGTACAAACTTACGTCCAAAAAATCCACTGTCTAAATTCCCAATAACTTCAATCTCATCATTCATAAGTGCATGGTCTTCCATCTCTTCAAAATCACCGTCAAAATTCCATTTAATAAGATAAATATAATCTGTTGGTTTTACGACAAGATGCTTATAATCACGCATTTGTCCTATGGCATAATCTTCAATTCCATTAATAAACACTTTGACTGGTTTAAAATTTGTGCCAGAAATACGGTCAATTTTTTTGATTAATTCTAAAAGTGATCTGGTCATATCAGAAATATCAATTTGAATATCAATTTCTTCAACTGTATCTTGTTTTAATGGTGGAAGTGTTGACTCGATATAGTCAGAAAATTTATTTAGATTAGATTTTTTAATAGTAATACCACTTGCTAGTTCGTGTCCTTCTGCACTAGCCAAATGACTATCATTGCACACAGCACGAAAATCATCAAGTCCTATGGCTCTCATAGAGCCTGCAAATTCATTCCCCATATCTTTAACAACTAAGATTGGACGTTGATACTTTTCAAGTAATTTGTTACCAAGTAAACCACTAACACCATACGGTGTATCTATGCGAGTAACAATCATTTTTTTATTTATTTGATTTTCACATTGCTCTATAATTCCTGGTAGTAATTTAGATACTTCCTTATTTTGATCTTCTTTGCATTTCTTGAGCTGTTTAATATAAGCTAAAACTTGTTTATTATCATCTTCAAGGAATGCTTTCATGGCAATATCATTTTGATTCATGCGGTTACTTGCATTAATAATTGGGGCTACACTAAAAGAAATTGCTGTACTATTAAACTCAAATCCACCTACAATCTTCTTCAATGCTAAATTATAGATACATTCAAGTCCTTTAGACACTATATATCTATTCTCCATAACTGTCATATCCATCATATCTGCAACAATTCCGCAAGCTGCAAGATCAACTAATTCATCTGCATATGTAGTTTCGTATATAGCATCGAAGTATTTACAAAACTTCCACACAACGCCTGCACCAGATAGTTGCGGATTGTCGTATTCTCTTTGAGAAGATACCAAAATCACAACATCATCATAAGGAATTTCAGGATTAATTGCATGATGGTCAAGAATAATAATATCTACACCAGATTGTTGTAGTTTTTCATACTGAGAGGTATTTTTATCTAAGCTATCTACTATGATTAATAAATCAAATGATAAAAATTTTTTCAAATCTTGTCCAATTAATCCATGCTGTTTACCTTCATCAATAAAAGTAATAATCTCATTATTCGCAAAATTGCTCAAATACCGTGTGATAATTGTACCAGATGTAACTCCGTCAGTATCCGTGTCAAACAATATAGCAATGTTCTCATCATTCTGTAGTGCTTTTTCAACTCTTAAAAACGCCTTATCAATATTTTTCAGACTATCCAATGGCAATAAATCATCCTCTGTGGGGTTAAAAAATCGTTCTGGATTATCAATGTGTCTTTGTGCAATAATCGTATCGAATATATCTTGCTCATACATACCTCTACAATCATTCAGAATTTTATAATTCTTCGTCATCGTCATCTCCTATCATCTTTATTTCGTTCAACATAATATCTTTAAGTTTATATTCTCCTAAATCAGAAGGAGATACTTTGTCTTTATATTTCTTACCAAAGAAATCCCAATATCCAAGTTCTATTTCAGCAAATCTTGAATAGTTCTTAACTAAATTTATATTTCTCATAATATATTCCAACTTATATCCGTAATCATGCATAAAGATAATACGTTTTGGGTTTAATTCAAGAAGCATCTGCACTTGTTTTTTACTAATTGTTCCGCTTCCAAGACCAGCGCAATTACGAATCCCATAAGAATGACATTGCAAAACAGATTTTTCTGCTTCATACAGATATATTGTTCCACCAAGAAGATATTGATAATTTTGTGCATATCCATATAAAGTTTGAGAAGCTTGACATGGAATGTCATAAAAATATTTCATCTCGCCATCAGGAACATCATAATTAAAACGTTCTTTAACTCCCATAAGTTGTCCAAGTTGGTCATATATTGGTATAGTGATTCCTTGAGATTCTACATCATATCCAATGTGAAATGCTTTTTGCGTTTGAAGTGATATATGATCTTTCAGAAATCTCATATTACCAATATTTACATATGAGTCTAATATAGATTTATCATATGTATTGTGTTTGCACACACTTCGTTTTTTTACCCTTTCATAAAACCCACCAAATATTCCTTTTTGATTAAAAAACTCATAATAATCGTTAATCCCTAATGCATGTTTTACTTCATTAATTACTACAGAAAATTCAACATGACGTTGATTCATAATATAAGAAAACAAATCCTGCTGAATATTTCTTGCATAATCATGTACATATAAGAATTTATTATTTTCCAATTTGATTACAATGGATTTTTTAGATGAGAACTCATCTCTACCGAATTGAATATATTTAGAACGTATAACTATATTACAATAACCAAAATGTTCAAGGACATCTTTGAGTTTATCTGGGTGATTTAGTAATTCTTTTTTAATGTCTTCAAGCATACATCACTCCAAATGTTATTTATTTTATTTCACCATGTTTAAACCTTGCTTGCGCTACTTCACGAAAAATACAATGATCCCCATCGAATTTCAAGAGGTACGCAACTCCTGTATCACTTGAATTATTACCATTTCTAGTTTTCTCTACAAATAATGCCCTATATACCGCATTACGATCAGGCGCATACTCTTCTTCTATCCACTTATCATTTACTTTTTTTAATCTAAATGGACGACAATAGAATTTATTCTTTTCATCTAGTTCTTCATCATATACAGTACGCATTAAGAATAAATTTTCAAGAATTTCTTTAATTTGCTTCGAGTTACTGAGAACTGAACTATCAAGAAACAATTTTCCTTTTAATCTTTCTGCCAACTGCACAGATGCAAGCATAATAATATTGTACTTTTTAGCAATCTTATCAAGTTCACGACTATCTCTAACTAACGATAAATCCTGTCGAGTACCTTCAAAATCACTCTCTTGAATTTTAAATGTATCGTACAGAACACAGTCATATCCATAACGTAATACATTTTCTCTGATTTTCTTTTTGACAACTCTCATATCAGCATCATTAATAGAGATAAATTTAACTCTTCCCTTATAATTTTCTCTCCAAAATTTCTGAACTTGAGTAAGCTGATCTCTTGATTCTGCATTAATATCACCAGAAGTCATTTTTTTCTTTGTCAATTTAAAGTATCTATTTCTTTTCCCTAATAACCAAATCATAAATTTTACTTTAAATTTCTTAACACTTTCTTCGTTGGATATAATAAGAATCTTTCTGTCATAATATAATAATGACATTAGCACAGTTACCCACCAGCTACTCTTTCCAACACTTGAAAAGCCACCCATCATAGTAAATGTACCTTCCAAAAGTCCCATAATCTGTCTTGATAAAAATGGGAAACAGTTTATTTCTTCTCCATTAATGTCATATCCTGCAATATCAAACGGAACTCCGTTTTCTTCACCTTCTTGACATGATTCGATAAATTCATCATCAAAATCAATTTCTTCTTCTTCGAGAACCTTACTTGAATATCCTGTGCCATAAGAACTAATTCGTGCATCATACCAATCAGTAACTTCTTCGGCTGTCATTTTGCGAAATAGTTTCAGAGGAATGATTTTCTTATCATTGACATCAATCTCTTTTAAAAGATTGAATCCATCAGAATGCATATGTAATAAGATATTCTCTCTATATAAAATATCAATATAGGTGTCAAAGTTTTGAGTATTAATAATGTCAATCTGGTGCTGAATCGAATCCCAGCCACCCATATCTTCGTATTTATCAATTGCATCTTGACTCAGATTTGATAGTATTGTTACTTCATCAAGAGAATAAAATCCTTTATTTCTCAATTGATTCAACATCGAAAAATAAAATAATCCATCAGCGGTAACAAAATCTTTCTGTTCAAATGTTGTATCGTCTATAAGCAACATATCTTTAAAGAAGCAACTAATTACATTGCCCTCTGTTTCGATACGTCCTTTTAATAATTGCGGTGGATATTTGTCTTTTACACCAGTAATAAATTCTGCTATGATTCATCACCAACTTCCATTTCAATATCTTGAAGTGCAACACGCTTAGTTTTTCTATGAAAATTCATATTTGGCATATCCACTTCTACTACTTTTGTTTCGGGTATTTTATTTAAAGACTGTTTGTAATCCTCAAGGTTATTTCTAAGAATTGCAGAGAAATAACGAATTTTTGCATACTCACTTTGAAACGATCTGCACATCACACCATGTAGAAAATCAAAGTTAGACTGCAAATATGATAAGATTAGTTCATATGAATAATTTTCAAGTAACACATTTATTTCTTTACGAAGTGCTGTGTTGACTATTTTATAACCAAAAATTCTATCAATACATTTATATGTATTTTCTTTAACCTGTTTCGCAAGAACAACATTATTATATTCTGATTCATTGCAGTAGTAGGTATTTACTTTACCTACTACCACTCTGAATGCTTTATCTCTATTTAGCGTTGCTCCACATTTACGACATTTTACAGTGTACGCCATAACAGACTCCTTATTCTGTCATCATGTCATAAATTCTTTTCAGTCCATCTTCATCAACATCATTGAGCTTTCCATATTCAGCAATTACTTCTTTGACACTTGTTTTTAATGTTGCATCTTTACACTCTTTATACATTGTACGGATAGTTCCGTTTAAATCGGTAGGATATTTTGATTCTGTTGGATCTTCTGAAACAGGTGTTTCATCGAGTAAATCATCATCTTCAATATCAGATAAGAAATCAACCTTTGAGTTTTCTGGTTCTGGTGTAACTTGAATTTCTGGCTTTGGAGTAGATACAACAGGATTATTCTCTCGCTTTCCAAGAGTTGATTTAGATTTCTCCATTCCTTCTTCCACCACTCTTACAAATTCTGCACCCATATCAGGTTTATCAAATACCATAAACTCTGGAACTGCACCATCAGCAAATCTTCCACCTGCATCAATTAATGTTGTTCCTCTAAAGTAGAGCTTTCTAATTTCATCTGTAGCATATTTCTTAGTTTTATCTCCAACTTGTTTAGTTTCGAGGTCACGATCAATTACACCTGTAAGAGTAACATCAAAAATATCACCGAATGCAGCTTCATAATCTGCACCCATGTTGGAAGATAACTGCATATAGCCATCCTCATCAAGACCACCTTTTTCTTTAATAGTCTTAAATTTGGTATGTGCAATAACCCAAACACCAAATCCAGCATCTTGTAATCTTGTCATGTATGGCTTTATTAAATCATTTGCAGAAAATTTTTCACCAGCTGTATAACCACCAAATGCTCCCTTAATTGATTTACATTTCTTAGTTGGATTTTCTACATTACTCTGACGAATTGTTTCTGCATCTGTAATTAGTGCAAGTTCATCACCTGTATCAAATGCAACGATTTCAATATTATGTTCTTTGCCTTTTTCAGTAATAAGCCAATTGGCAAGTTCTGTCATGTCTTTATATGTTTTAACTTGTGTTACATTAAGATTATCAAGCATCTTATAGCCAATCTCATTACCACATCCAACAAGAAGTCCTCTTGATGGATCTCCATATTTTGCAAGAATCATATCTCTGAATAATGTGGTTTTACCAAATTTCTTTGTACTTCTAAGATAGATTGAAAGATTTTTAATGTCTGGTTTGATTACGTTTACTACTGGTTTACTCCATGCCATATTGTTTGTTCTCCTTTATATGTAAAATTTATTTTTATAAGTTATTTTTATATCAGAGGGCAAAAGCCCTCTATATTAATTACAGTTCATCTTCATCAAAAAGATCATCCACTCCATCTGGAAGTTCTTCTTCAATAGGTTTAATAATCATATCATCATCTGTATAAACGGTGTCCTGTCGTCCTCTCTTAAATCCTTTTGCAGGAGTTTTAAATGCATACTCTTTAATTCTTTCTCCATAAGCACTTCCCCCAAGATCTTCACGAATATCATCCAGTGTAATTAAGCCCCATTTAATATCTTCTTTTTCTTCATCAGACAACATGTCCTCAGTGATGGTGATTTTTTGGGCACCATTAAGCATATCAACAACCACACCGTATTCTTTATATGTATCATCTTCTACAATAAATTTATGCTTAATTCTTTCTGCTCTTTTTTTTGTTTCTTCATCGTCCATATTTACTGGGATTGTAATTGTCGTTGGAACAGGGATATTAGATTTTCTGTTTCGATCATATTCCATTACATATCCATTGACATAATACTTACCTTTTTCTTCAACACTCATATCATCTAAACTGTCTTTGTTAAATAAGATATTGAATGTAGCTGTAGAATATGGTTCTGCATTTTCCGCTGCAAGATAAATTCTTGTTGGGATATAACTTTCATAAACTTGCTGTTTCTCATCAGAGTATGAATAATCTCCATTACCTCTAATATGGAATAACGCATCATTGTACTTGCCACTATCAATTACTTTTTTAATAAACTCTGCAAAATCCCATTCAGAAATAAATTCATGGCGTTTCTTATTACTTTTCTCAAGTGCAGTTGTAAGTTCATCTTTTGACTCAATTTCTAACTCTTTAAGTTCTTCGTCTGTGAGTTCTTCCCCCTCATTTACTCTTTCAAGAGCTTTTTCAAGAGCATATCTACGTCCTGGTTTCTCAAGATCAAAGATAAATTTTTTAAATTCTGCGATTTCGGCAAGTTTTGGTGATGTAAGTCTTTCTTTAAATGGAATGCGAATGCTTTCACCTTTCACTTTGTTACCAGATTCATCTGTATAACTCTTAGTGAAAGTGTACACATCGCCATGTCCATCTGCAAAACTTCCTGCATCAACCTTTAACATATGACGATTATCACCGCAAGTAGCATTAAAAAGTAATGTACGTTTTACCCATCCAGACGGATATTGTTTCTCTAACCAAGGGTGAAATTTTTCTGTTTCCTTGCTGATTGATAATTTACCTGTCATTTCAAAATTCATTAAAATGTTCCTCCTGTGATATATAATTATTATTTTTTTGTAACTCTGTAATGTTGTAGAAATGTATCAACATTTATAATAAACGCCCTTTCGGACGGAACATGGAATTAAATCTATAAGATAAATTCTATGTCAACAGTGGTTTATGGGTATAAAATCCCAAGGGTATGCTGCTAACCACCCATATTTTATTTCTCTATTTAGTTTCAATTTATTTGGAAAATTTGACTTGAATAAGTCGCAGATTTATCTGTAAACCCTCTTTTTTATCATAAATAAGATCTAACATTTTATAATTTGATTGAATTGTATTTCCTGGCATTCCTTTTGAATAAAACGCAATACTTTTACCATCATATTCTTCATATGCTTTACAACATGTTTCCCAACTATCTACTTCTACGATTCTGGATTGATGATTTCTAATAATATTATTTGAGTCTATCGTAATATTTATCTCAATTACTTGGATAAAATCACTTCCTTTCTTATTATTTTCTCCGATGAAATTTGGATTTTAATTTTCTTCCTGTCTACCTGACCAATCACATTGAGTACATAACTCATCAAGTTCATTCATATGTTTTTCAAGATATTCCATAATATCTTTAACAATATTAATGTCGCAAATACCAATTACTCCCTTTTGCTTTTCATTATCAATATATATTCCGTCTGAATCATATTTTATTGGAATATCAAAGACCTCATTAAAACTTCCTTCACTAAGAGATACTGTAACTCCATTTGGGTTAACTACGACTTCCACATTATGTGACTTGTCATATTTAACAATTTTAACAATATCTTCTACTACGTTAATCATTTATTCTCCTTTTCATCTTTATTATTTACAACTTTGTCAATCTGGTCTGTAATGTAATCTACCATATCTTTACCAGTTTCTCCTATTGTCTTGATATTATTTGGTGTGAGTTCATTCACTGTTATCATTGCATATATTGTCTTTGTGCTTGGAGTTACAATAGCCATAATTGCAAATACGATACATCCAATTGTTGCTATTTTTATTGTACTTGCAATTTCTTTAAGTGATTCATTATCACTTTTTTCGTAATCGGCACTTGCTGCCAATGCGATAACAGCGAATATTACAGCAAATATTATAAAAAATTTTAAGCAACCATCCGCTTTGCTTGCAAAGTAAATCAACCATGGACTAATAATCGGTTTCATAATTTCTCATCTCCTATCTCTATATTCTCCTTTCTGAAACGAAAGTTTCATTTATAAATTCTCTAACTTTTTTAACTCTTTTTGAGCATTTTCGATAGTTTCTTTAAGATTCTTAATCTTATATTCTCTTTCTGCTAATAACTTCTTTTCATTTTCTTCTTTATCATTCGCATAAAACTTATCTTCAAAGTCCCAATAATCATGTTCATCTCCATTCCATGAGTGGTTTGATACAAGAAAACTTTTTCTTACTTCAATACTTGGTGCATCCCAATCACATCCATGACCACAACAATGTTTATCTTCTCTATAATCTGAATCACCAGGTTTACATTCACAATATCCCCAATTGTGTTCATCATAATTAAATGTAAGTTCGTATCTGAAATCTGATTCTCTTAAACATTTCCAATCATCGTTTTCAATTTCGTTGTAAAGAAAAATATTTACCTTACAAATGTAATAATTATCATCTCCAATTACAATATTATAATTATCACAATCTCTTAAATCAGAACAAAATTCATCATAACATTCATAGTTGTCCATTAAATCCTGCCATAGCGCAGATAGTAAAAATGGAATATTTAACTTTTTACCATTTAGTTCTCTATATGTATTCTCGTATTTCAATGCATCAACTAACTGTTCTATAAATTTTTGGATTGTAATATTATCACTATACTTCATATGTATATATTCTCCTTTTAATATCCTTTCATCTCGAATAATTCTTCTTCATATGAGATACACTCATATCTTTTACAATTATCTACTGTACATTGAAATTCTCTGCACCAAGGACTTCCATCTCCCATGTAATCATATGGACAGTGATAATCTTTTCTGCAATATTCACAATTTGTATATTTTTCACATGCCATTTATTTATTCTCCATCCCATAATATAAATCTGTATTTCTGTTTAATCTCAGGATATTTCTTATGATCTACTTCACTCATAAACATCTTATAAGGTCTTGCATAGATTTCAAACTGTCCATATAACGCTTGGTATACAACCATATATTCATCTTTTTCTGTATGCTTTGCAATACATAAGATTTTATAAAGATATTCATTTGGTGAATTTGATATATTTATTATTTCTCTTTTAAAATGCTGAACAATGTCCCCTTGGTGAAAACTATTTCGATAATGTATATTGAGTCTACCGTATTGATCAAGAAGTTCTTTCATATAATTTTTCTTCGCCACTAATAATTTCTCCTTTATGATAATTTATTTACAAGAATATTTAATGCTTTTACAACTTCAATATTTTCTTGAATATATTGAGGGGCTAGAACATTTTCATAATCACCATATAAACTACATTGTTCTTGATAATAGACTTGTTCATCTTCACCAATGAAATAATCATTTCTACCAAGTAATTGCAACTTTAACTCTCTGATTACATCTAATGGATTAATCTCAACAGGTTTTTCGATTTTACCAGTTATTTTAATGTTCATTTAATTATTCTCCTAACATTTTCTTCATATCAAGTACATCAATTTTCTGGTAATGATATTCATATGGCAATTCAATATAGCTTTTATTCAGTTTATCGTTTACATCATTTACACAAAATACTGTGCATCTACTACCATGACCACTACTATTGAAATGAATTTCTGCTTTATTACATGTTTCTTCGCCAGATTCAAAGTGATCTTTTCGACATTCAAAACATTTCATTGATGCTTTATATTTCTCATTCATCTTATCAACAAAATATTTTGCAGACTCTTCATCATATGTGATTCCATCTATTACTTCTCCATATGAATGTGTAATTAGATAAGCAAATTCTTGTCTATTTTCTTCCATTTATCTATTCTCCATTTGTAATGTCATTTATTAAAATATCCCAATCTGAACAATATTGTTCTTTTGCTAACTCTTCCAAAACTTCAATAATTGGTAAATCCATAATATCTGCTTTCTTCGCAGCTCCAATAATTGTTTCTCCTGAAGTAATTAAATTTACAAATGTTCCAATTCTCAAATCTTTCATAACTTATCACCATTCTTTACAAATTCAAATGTTCCATCCGTATATGTATTTAACTTCCATCCTTTTACAGTCTCAAATTTATGAAAATAATTTGGATGTCCATGTTTCTTTATCATCTTTTTATTAATTCTCTTCTTTTTATGCCATCTACATGGAACAATTTTAGAGATTTTCATATCATATTTATCTGGAATTTTAGATTCATCAATACCAAAAACTTTATCTATCTTTTGATGATCAATCGGTTCAGATATATCAATACAAAACGATCCACCATATTTATCTAATAGCGATTTATAGTCTAATAGTGATTTATATTTTGTATTGTATTCATACTTCAAATTACTATCTTGAACATCATCAATTTGCATAATTGGTTTATCACCATCCATTAGATACATCTCAGTAATCTCTTTAATATCTTTTCCCATTCGTATCTCCTATGAAAACTAGATTTCATTTCTCCTTATGATATTCTTTATCTAACCAATGAATGCAATTGCTAATCGCAGCATCTTTATTACTGAACGTATACCCACTAGGACTATACCAAACTTCTAACTCATTAATTATAGTTCTATGAACAAAATATGGTGCAATTTCTTCAAGTGACATTGATCTTAATCTATCTATATTTCTCATAATCTACCTCACATATTAGTTTCTATGCCATTTCTTGTGTTTGTTCCAGTTTCGCAATTCGACATTTCCAAAATAGATTCTTACTTCTATATTTGCCATAATTATTCTCCTTTCTTATTTATTTTAATGTGTAGGTAAGGAATTGAACCTTACCATTCTATATTTCTCCATATAGAATCACACCATGTCTACACTATTATTTCTCTGTTGCATCCACTACAGTTGTACCTGTACCTTGTACGGTAACCCAACCATTTTTATAATGCGCTTCTGCTTCTTTCATTCTAATAAGTTCATCCGTAATAGAAGAACTCAGTTCTTTATTTGCCTTTGCTTGTGCTTGTGCTGCAATCCTAGTCTTTTCGGCATCGGCTTCTGCTTTAATTTTTGTTTTCTCTGCATCGGCTTGCGCTTTTGTAATCTCAATATTTGCATCCGCTTCGGCTTGTAATTGTTCAGTCTGTTTCTGTACTTTTACTTTCTCCTGTTCAGCTTGAGCCTGTTGCTTTTCCTGTAATGCGGTAACACGATTATCAATTGCTTTTTTTAATTTCTTATCTGGGTGAACATCAATAATAGATGCATCGAGAACTTCAATACCATATTTCTTAGAAAAGTCTTTATTTAGATACTCAGTAAGAGCTTCATTGAGTTGCGCACGATTACCAGAATAAATATCCATCATAGAATAATCTGTTGTAACCTCAGAAATTTTAGATTTAAGAACGGTTTTTACACGATTCTCTACAATATCTTCTCCGTCCATACCTTTAAATTTCTTATATGTATCAATTACTTGATCCTCAATATATCGGTATGTCATCTGGAAACTAATTGCAATACTTGCATCGTCAGAAGTCGCAACTTTAAATGAATCATCATCTTTACTACCTTCTCGACTATCTTTTGACAATACAAGAATTTCGTTACTTGTTGAAAATTCCTTAACTTTGTTCATTGGTGGAATAAAATGTGCGCCTGGTTTAAGAAGTTCATCTTTTACGCCATCCTTGTAGTTGTACGTGATCCCGACTTTGCCAGTTGGAATTAAATCTACATGTGTTACTGTAAATCCTCCACCAATGATTGCTACCGCTGCTACTAAACCTACTACTAAATTCTTCATATTATTTATCACCTTTCTTCATTTGATTTTTAATCTCTTTATAAACTTCTTTTTCAATATCAAAACTTTCATCTTGACGATTGATGTGCATTTCAATCTTATGAATTACTAGCCATCCAATTGAAAATAATACAAGTGCGCTAATTGCAAAACCAACAGCACTTAGTAAAAAGATAACCCACATATATTTACCACCACCTTTCTAACATGTACATTATTTATTCATTGTCAAAATCTTCTCAAAAATATTATGAGTTGCTACAAATTTCGATGCTAATACATCTGGTAATTCTATTGATTCCATTCTCTTTAATGTATTCTTCATTCTATACGCAAGTTCTTTCATGTTATCTAACAAGCGTTCCATTTCAGTAATATCTTTTGTGGCTAATGCTCCAATAAAAACATCTTGTAATAGCATCATATCTTCATTTAATACATTAAATTCATCATCTGTAAGTAACTCACAATTATCTAATTTTTTAGCAAGAATCTCAAAATCTTTATTTATATCCATGATATTCTCCTATCTAAAACAATTCACACCCTTGATTTCTAAATGCTTCAATTTGATTATCCCATTGTTGTTGCGACCATCCAAATTCTTTCATCAGACATTTCTTTACTAAATTTTACAATGAAATATTTTTTTCAATTGAAACTAGAGTTTAATCAAGTCCAATAATCCTCCTCTTCAAATTTTACCTCACTGTTCTCGTAATCTTTAGAAACTACAACATAGTATTCTTCATCACCTTCAAACCGATAAATATGTACTAAAGTATTACCTGAACCAGTAAAATAATAATATTCATCTTTGTTTTCTCTTAAAAATTCAATTCCTTGTTGAATCCATTTATTAATTTCTTCATCTGAAATTTCTACAGCAGTAAAATCTTTACTTGATACAGTAAAATGAGTCGGATATTTTACATTTGAAGCATAAATATCAATAGCATCATCTTCAAATTCTTCAACATCCATTTCATAATTACAGCATGGACATGTTACATGTGGCAATCCTAAATATCCTATATGGGTATCTTCTCTTGATACTTCAAGAACAGATCCGCAATTTTCACATTTTAAGTTTACTTTTTCTATTCTTAGTTTAGGTCTAATTGCTTCTGGTGTCTGATGTCTATTTTGGGGTTGATTTTTATAATTATTTTGAATTACTTTCATTCTCTGTTCCTCCGTTAATTCCATAGCCAAAATCAAAACAATCATCAATCAATCTCTCACTGATGTATTCCCCGTAAGAGAATCGAATTAGCCGATCTCCATATGGTTCTTTAAAATGATATGTTTCATGATTCCATCCATTAATTTTGTTTCTGATAATAATATCAGGATAATCATGTAAATACATTCTCCCAACCCATTCAGGTAAACAATTATTCAACGGATAAATTGTTATAAATTTAATCTTTGCTTTATCAAGCCATTGTCTAATCCTAATGTCACTATCTACAAAAATAACATCTACTTTACCTATATTCTCTTTTATATATTGGATAAAATTGTCTGGAAAATCTGGATTATCGACTTTAATAATCTGTTGTTTGAATTGATTAAGATGTCCTTCTACAGACATAAGATGTAAACTTGACTCCCATCGTTGGTGTTCTTTTTCAATTTCTTCTTCATTTGGTAATCGTTTTATTGTCTTAAATTTACTAACATCAACATCCAAAATGTCATAATTTTTCATATGCTCACTTGCGTATGTCTTACCACAGCATGTATAAGCACTGATAATTAACGTATTTTTCATATTATATTCCTTTCCATGAAATGAAAATTTCAGATCCATCCATGCTCTCTTGATTCTGTCCATTTCTTAAAATCATCAATTGTAAATTCTTCTGATTTAATATTATCCCGCAATAATACAGTATAATGAGGTACATCTTCATTTAAATTCTGGTCAAGGAAATCATTAATTACAGCAAATGAATTATAAATACCTAATTTATATGCTTTCTTTTCGGATTCTGTCATACCAGTACAAACATTTACCTCGGTATCTTCTAATACTTTCTTATATGTATTAATACTTTCTACTATCATCATAGATTTATTTTCTTTTGTATTTGTTCTATTCGATTTCATGTAACGCGTCCTCCAACTTCTCAATTTCTTCTCTCAAGTTATCATTTTGTAAATCAAGAGCATTATTTTCATCTTGTAATTTTTCATTCTCGTTTTCTAAATCTTTAACTTTTTCTATATGATTGTCTTTTGTATGGCTTACCACAATAAGGGCATAACCGTTGCACCCCATTGTAACAACTTTGGCAAAATGATAACGACTGATGTTTGTATGGAAACATATATTTTCTGCCTAACTCAGATGTATCTCCCATATATGTTGTCATTTACCTTTAATCCCAATCCATTGCATTCAGGGCAAATACGCTCATCTTCTGTGAGATTCTTAATCAGATATGGTGGAAGAATTTTAGAAACTACTTGATATGTATTTACTTTTTCTGTTCTAATCATATAACTCCTTTTTTTGATGATACATAAATAGACGGATTTTTAATCTCTCTAGTTTTACTAGGTATTTTAATAAATGGCTGTAAAATTTTATTTATTTCTTCTTCATGTTCAATGCACCAATTATCAAATGAATCATCTATAATTTTTGATTTGGCTCGTTTACCTCTCATACATCATTCACTCCACAATATTAATTCATCAAACTCAATTGAATACTTTGGAATATAATTAATACCATAAGATTTCATATAATCTTCAATAGCATGTACACAATTTCTTCCAAACTTTTCTGCATTATTTCCATCCATAATCGCATGATATAGTAATTCTTCATAGTTTTTAATATGTTTATAATTTTTGTAACTATAATCAGGGACTAAAATAAAACTTCTTATCTCTGGTGGAATCCCCATTTGAAAACCTTCTATATGTTGGAACGTAGGTTTCCCATTAATAATAAATTTATTCTTTTCGTTCATAAAATATTTCGTCTGAGAATTATCATAAAAACATAAAGATACTTTAATTCCACGTTTTATATAATTCATATATCACTTCTCCATATCATTAAGTAACTTCTCACATCGTTTGATATGATATATTAGTTTTCTATTTGTCCCTTTACTCATATTCCCATAATGAAAACATCTATTATATCCAAGAATATCTTCTGCTAATTCCTTTGAATATTCTACAAATTGCTTCGTAACTTTAACATTATTCATCCATTTATCACCTCATATGTGTCTTTTAAGGCATATTTTAATCAAAAATACACCTCAAAAGACGTAATTTTTACGATGAAAGGGAACTTTCATCTGTTCTTAATTTTCCCATATATCAATTAAATCTTCATAAATATATATCGCTTCTTTTATTCTTCCCAAGTCTTCTGCACCATATAAAGATAATGATTCTATTTGTTCTAAATTTTCTTGTCTTCTTTTTAATCTTTCTACTTTTCGTTTAAGTCTTCGTAATCCATATTCACAATCATTAATAAATATACTTTTCATATTTAATTTATTATCATTCCTTGTCATGATTGTTAATTCCTCTGTTCTAAATTTCTCCCTTTGCTCCACAATTATCAGCAATAGTCCAATCGTTACATGCCATATTCTCTACGGTATATAAAATATCTTCTGAATCCCTGATGTTAATAATTTTCCCATCATGACAGTGCATCATAACTTCATTTCCATCCAGTTCCCACCAGCCTGTCCAATGTTTTCTCTTGATCTTATGTCCTCTTTTAAGTGAAAATAATGCGCTTGCGAAATTCATAGTTTACCTGTCCTTTTCTATCTAATTTAATTTCATAATTCTGTGACTTAAAATATGTGTTGCTCCATCAACGCTACATTCATCTCGTCCGAAACATCCCTTATAGAATTTACTCACAGTTCCAGTTTGTAAACTTGCGTTAGTATTTTTACCATGAACGTATACAACTTCATCACCAATATTTAACTCATTACCTTTGCAGTCTACCATATGATTCTCCCTTTCTGGCGTTGTAGTTTCCCATTCTCCAAATTTAATTCTCATGGAATTACTACGTTTACTATCTTCTGATTCTATATTCTCTAATTTACTTCCATTTTTGAATTTAATTTCTATCGTAGATTACCTCTCAATCTTTTCTAAACATACTGCGTAGTCAACTTTTCGTGAAATTTCATTGAATACTACATCCTCAGATACTTTGCTAACATACCAAAAATAAGGACTAATACCTTCGTTCATTTTTTCCGCTAATTTATTCCTTTTCATCTGATGTTCATACGCCATATCACCATATTTAAGTTTTTCTGAATCCCATCTAGCATTTGCTGTTTTTATTCTTAATGCTAAATGTAATTCATCTTCTTCTATATATTCTCTAACTACTGAAAGCATTTTATGAATGTTTTCTTCTAACACTGGATCACCAATAAAATCTACTGGATACACGACAATGATGTTGATATATGGCGGTTCCATACTGGCAACTTCTTTCACACAAAAGTTTTTGTCATCTAAAAATATTATTTTTCTCACCTCCTTCTACACCTTGAAAAAATTTCATCTAGTTACTTAATATATTCTTCACAAATATCTACAATATGTTCACACAATTTCTGTGGTATTTTACTTCTCTCGACACTACCTTTTAGTCCTTGCGTTCCAGTTCTACTACCTCTTGGAGCAGAAACATGACATGGATCGCCATTTTTACACATAGGCAAGAATTTAGGATTAGGATGATTTGTCCAAATATCAGTAGGTTTCATCCTGTCATCTCCGTATTTGCAATAAGTCACCGTATAACGTGGTAAACCTTGCATCCATGTCATCTTTCTCATACCACCTCTAGGGTTTTCAATAAAATAAAAAGTTGGGTTTAATTCCTTGATTAAGGATAGAACGTGTTGATCAGTTTTATCACAGAATTTTGCATAATCACAGACAGGATCAAGATTACCTGTTTCTGGATTCTTTCTTCTATGATGACTAATAGCCGCAATAGAAAATGTTGTACAATCAGGACTCGCCCAGATTACATCTGGATGCCCAAATTTCTCTAATATATCTTTCACTGTAATATTATTAACATCATCATATAAATCAATGTTTTGAAAATCTTTATTCCATTCTACGCTAAAAACCTCATGTCCTCTAGCTTCAAATGCTTTTTCAATAGATCTTGTACCTGCAAATAATCCTAATACTTTCACAGTCTCGCACCATCATAGTGCTGCGCAGCTTATCTCATGAGACTATGTATTCCTTTCTTCTATCAATTATTTCTTTCATCGTAGTCTTGAAAATCATTGATTTTACTGACTTTTGAAAGAGATGATACAGCTAGAATACATAGAATCATGTGGTTTTGGGACGCTGAAACCGCATAAATATTAGTGATTTAACATATCACATGAAAGAAATATTTTATGTTATTCCTCAGTAATACAACTATTTGTAAGCTTCTTATATACATCCTCATACAATTCTTGCTTATCGCCATTATATGTATATTCTGCATAAATTCCATCACCAGAAATCGTAGTAGAAGCAAGTAACTTATAATTCTGCAAAGTCTTACAACTCCATACTACAAACGTATCAGTCAAATCAATCTCTACTTCTGGACGATTCTTGTGATACCACTCTACTAATTTCTTCAAGCATACTCTCTGGAAATTATTCATTCCTGTAATAATCATAATTATTCCTCCACTGATTCATATTTTTCAAACAATTCACCCATTGTCAAATGATTAAATTTCGCTAAATCTATTGCACAAGCTACAACACTACGAGGCATAGAAGCTCCAATAAATTCACAGAGATACTCTGATAATGATTGATATTTAATATCTTTTGATATTTCTTCATCCCAAGGTTTTCTAATCCATCCAATCATTTTCTGATTATTGATTATTACTTCTCCTTTATCAAGTGAATATAATACACTACCGTTACTACTTCTCCACCAAGCATCTTCACCTGCGAATTTCACAAATTTTTCTTCTGACATATCTGAAATCATATCAAATATTTCATCATCCATTAACCAAACTTCATATCTATTACTTTTGTATGTACATACTGCTCCATATTCTTTTGAATAATCTAGTACAAAAAAGAATTGCTCAAGGTTATTACCTAAAATCTCTTTCATTTTCTCACCACCCTAAATACCGAAACCATTTTGCAAATAATGTCAATCCTTCTTGAATCTTATCATTCAGTTCATTGTATTTACCCATCCAATCGGAATCCTTAAAATTTATAGACGCATATATCTCATAATCATTAGCAACTTGCTCAAAAGACCAAATCATTTTATCCAATAGAGCATCCCATTTTTCAGGTGTATTTGCTTCGCCACATCCAGGATAAGCAATAGTCAACTTTTTATACAGCTTCAATCTTGGAAGTATATATTTTGCGATATTACAATCCAGACTCCATGTTTCTTTTGGATTTATATACAACCCTTGTTTCTTTAACCGCTTTTTACGTGTTCTTTTATTCATAAAACATCACCTTTTATCCCATGAAATCGAGATTTTAAGTTACATATCATCTATTTCTTTGTCCATTGTAATTTGAATCTTAATTGCAGGTTTAGTCATTTCTATGATACCACAACCAGTTTTTACATTATCATAGCTTACATGGACACATTCTGTACTAATATCAAATTTATCAGCTACAACACTTACAATATCTTTCTCATTTAATTCGTAAATTGTTTTCATAAACTACAATCCTCCAATGCTTTAATTACTCTTTGTGTCTGTTTCTCTAACTCAACTTCTGCTTTTGCCTTGATATATTCTTCTACTGAATCAACATCTACTCCAATATCAATTACATCATTTTCATATGGTTCACCAGTTAACTCTTCACCATATGTAATTTCTTCAAACGGAATAACATAATATTCACCTGTTTCACCATCTGTACAACTAAATGTCAATTCAGTGTTCTCATCATATCCGATTTCTTGCAATTTTCTTATAAGCTCTGTAACTTTCATTCACCAACACTTCTCTTTTTACACAATTTTCTTAATGAATCTTCTGTATATAATTTCCCTGTATCTTGTAGCCATTTTACAAATTCATCCTTATCTTGAAAACAATGAGAACATCCATAATATTTAAAGTGATGTTCCCAAAAATAACCCAAATAACTACAACTATATATTGATTCTCTTACAAATTCTTTCTTACATTTCTCACATTGATACCATAAAAATAAAGGTCTTATTTTCTTTACACTAATAGAATCCATATGCTTTTTTATATATCTTTCTGCTGGATCACGTTTCATTTCTTATCTCCATCTTTCTTGACTCCGATATTTGCCAACCAATACATAAATTTTGTAAATGGTCTATGATTGTATATACAAATACCAATAAAAATAAATGTAGTAATGTATCCCAGTAATATCGAGCCAAGATAAAATATTGTATTTTCCGATGAGAAATAATCTTCATCAAATTCTTTCCCTCGCATATCTAACAATATCATTATAGTTCCTGTTATTAACCCGATTAAAAACCAAGATATACTAATAATTTCCTCTATTGACATTTATTCACCTGCCTTGAATCGTTTGTTTCATGTATTTACATATTCTCCAAACTATCTAAAAATTGTTTCATCCATAGATTCTTTTCTTCTGCTCTCCTTAATTCTTCTTGCCAATTTTTATATGCTCTTTTCAATTTTTTATCTGCATTATCTCTTAAAATATCAATATATTTCTTAATTGTATCATCAGAAGTATCTAGTTCCTTATTTATGTCTTTTTCATACCATTCATATAAAGCTGTATTCAATGACATTTGAACCTCTAATCGCTAAAGTGACGAGATTCCTAGTCAATAACACCAACGTGTTAAGTATCACTAGGCTATCCCCGTAGTTCCTACGGTTCTTATTCTCAAACCTTCATTGAGAATATTTATTGCTGCGTTTATATCTCTGTCTAATTCAGATTTACAATTAGGACAAGTCCAGAATCTAATATCTTCTGATTTTCTCCCATCCTTATTTCCACAAATATGACAAATCTGAGAAGATGGATAGAATCTACCTATGACAGATAATTCTTTTCCATACCATTGAGTTTTATATGTAAGCATTCTTCTGAACTCTGACCATGAAACATCACCAACTCGTTTATTACGAATAGTAGAATCTGTTTCTTTCATAGATATAATATCTAAATCCTCAATGCAGATCACATCGTAATTCTTTACAATATCTGTGGTTAATTTTTGTAAAAAATCTTTACGTTGATTTGAAATATGTTTTTGTAAATTTGCAACTTTAATTCTTGCTTTATCCCAACGATTACTACCAATTGTTTTTCTTGATAATTCACGTTGTAATTTAACGAGTTTGTTTTCTGATTTTTCATAAAATCTTGGATTCTCAATTTTCGTTCCATCAGAAAATATTGCAAAATCACAGATTCCTAAGTCAATACCAATATTTTTATCTGTTTTTGTGAATTGTAGAAATTCTACATCAGAACAACATAATGAACAGTAATAATGTCCATTTGGTTCTTGTGAAATTGTAGCATTCAATATTTTACCTTGTGGAATTTGTTTATCCTTGGTTTTAATCCATCCGATTTTTGGAAGTTTGATCTTTCTGTTATCATATCTGATATTGTTATTTGTACAGCTAGTTCTATAAGACTTATATCTGGTCTTTTTAGATTTGAATTTTGGATATCCTGTATGTTCTTTAAAGAACTTCTGATATGCCATATCTAAATCTTTCAATGATTTTTGCAAAGCGTCTTTATCTGGTTCTTTCAACCATTCCAATTGTTTCTTCAAACTTGTCATATCTTTTGAACACATATTATAAGTTACAGATATTTTATCTTTTTCATATGATTCTTTCCTCATATTGAGATAATAATTATATACAAATCGACAACATCCAAATGTTTTCTGAATTAACTTTTGTTGTTTCTTTGTTGGATAAATTCTATACTTAAATGCTCTTTCCACAATTTCACCTCTTTTCTATATAATTCTCTATATTTTCGTTCACTAACTCATGGCTAAAGTCACAAGTATGCGTTCACATTTCTATCAAATAATGAATCTTCTGTTTGGAATTGATCACCTCCAAATATGGCATCTTCACCTTTCCATTTGTACATTTCTTTTGCGAAATTAATGTAATCTTCATAGTTATTGCATAAACTCCACCATGTATTTGTATATCTTTTTGATTTATGTATCATTGCTATCACCTTTATTCCTATACTTGTTTTCTAGGCATTCATAATATTTTTTCTTATATTTGATTTCTTCTTGCATACTTGGAATTAATCCTAGTGAAACCATCTCATTTTCTACTTTTCTTTGTATTTTATCCAAATCATGTTCAAAATCGTATTTATCATATTCTTCTCTAGTTAAACAATTGTCCATCCAATAATTGTATATTTTTACACCTCTTGTCCATAATCTATGATCTGGACTACATTTATTCATATCAATATCATCAGATGTCAATTTCTCACCACAATTTTTACAGATGTTATTTGCAGGATATATTGGATCAATTAATTTATTCCAACTGTGTACAACTGTATATGGTTGTTTTGTACCGCATTTCTTACATATTGCAGGTTCTACACTTATCATTGTCATTTAATTTCACCTCTATTCAATTATAAATCATTGGAAAGTTTGAGCAGAAATACTCTAAGAACTTAGTTGAAAGTTTACTTTCAACTGTTAATTATCTTTCCCTTGACTTGTAATTTCTTTTAAACATCTATTCCAACCGTCATGATACCCAGTATAATATTCGTCATACAAATCATCAAAATCATCCTTCTCCGGCAAGTCCATAAGCGGACACCAATCAGGCTTACCTTGACAATATCCATATTCACAATCAATTTTCTTCATGATGCTTGTGTCTTTATCGTCATCTGAGATTGAACAACATGCTTCAACACCTTCATCTAATTCATAACAGAATTGACAATCTAAGCAGTTCTCTGGTGTATCAATCACTAATACTGATTTACTCATTCAACTTCACCACCTTTCACGATTTTAATGGCGTAATCTATAGCTCTGTTCCACTCCAAGTCCTCATCATTGGAAACAACACGAAATCTGTTCATAAGCGATTCCGTAACTTTTTCCACATCAAAAGCTGTCGGCTGCTCGTCAATTTCCATGAGTACGCTCAGTAAAGCGACATTCACGTCAATCATTTCTTCTGGTTCTAACGGTTTCAAACATTTTATTATATTTTCTTTTAATAAGTCTGCATCTATTAGCCTAGTCATGTTTTCTCCTTACCTTCCTTATCAAATCTATACCTCTGTCGCCACGACAATATCTATTATTAATAGTGCTCTTTTTTATGTTAGTAATTTTAGACCATTCGGATATTGTGTGGGTTTCTCCATTAATTTCAACATACAGAGTATTCCTTCTGTTATTTGCTTGTTCTTCTGGTGTAGCCCATCTACAATTATCTGGCTCATAATTCCCATTTACATCTATTCGGTCTAACGAAAACCCTTTTTTTGTATCCGCTTATGTTAACCCAATTTTCAAATTTTTTGATATCTTTCCACTCTTCACAGACAACAATACCTCTCCCACCATAAAACGGATAATTATGTGCTTCCTTTCTATAACAACGCTCAATCATACTTTTATAACTTCCGTACCAGCTTTTATTATAAAAAGTTTTACCTTCAATCAGTCTCATTCTTTATTTCTCCCAATCAAGATACATCCACTAAGTAACGCCATAAATAACAATTCTACAATTACTGTAAATTTATCCATTTATTATTCCTCATTTTTATCAGTATAATATCTACCAAATGCAGCATTAAATAAATATCCTAGAATTAATATTCTCTTTAATTGCTCCGTAGATGGTTGATAGAAGTCCATAAACGCACCTAGAATTTCCGTTTTTTCAAAATCCATTGCATGATAATAACAACTATTTGGATCAGATATTCCATGTTTAAAATATAAATCATCTTCACTTTGTAATCTTTGTGGTTCAAAAGTTTGTTCATAAATTGATTTATAAACAGACCTTGGAATTTTATCAAATAATTCTAATTCAAACATATTTTAATATAATCTCCTTGTTTCCTCTAAACCTAATTCTCGTTGTTTCTCTGCAATTCTTAATGGAATATATAATTTGTGATAACCTTTCTTACATACATCACAATCACCATATCCATGTCCCCAACACCAATCACAGAACTTATCAAATTGCTTCTTTAATGCATCAGAAGAATCTGTATTTACAAATCCTTCCCAGATGATTTCTGTTACAAAACTTATGTCACTCACCCTTTCTTCACAAATGAAAGACGCATTTTATCACTAAATTATAAAGAATAATCTCCATATTAACGGATGTTTCTTTATTCTCTTAATCAATCCATACGCACAGAAATAATTTACATTCTCCCAGTTGCCTGTATCAATGACATAATCTCCATCTGGAATTAATAAATCTTGCATAATAACTGAAAAATCATGTCCGTTAATATACCCAAATAAATTATCTTTCCCAAGTTTCTTTTCAACTTCTTTTAATTTCTGTTCTGCTTTATGTAACTCTTTCATATATTAATTCTCCAATGAAAACAACATTTCATTTATCTTAAATCTACATCATTTCGGGTTTCTCCATCAGAATAATAAATATTCCAATCATTAAATAAATTTATAAGCAAATCATTATCCCATTTGTCATATTCGTTGCAATGAGTAATTGCAATTGATTTTGTGTTTCCAAAATCTCCAATATCATCAGAACATCTATTATATAGCTCTCTTAGATTAAGATGTCCATATCTTAATCTATCTTGAAAAGGATTTGGAACATTTGTTTTATCATACATATATTCGTTAATAAAATTTTTATTGCATTCTGATGGAAATTTCCCTGCGCCATGTCTTGTTAAATAAGTACGAGATACATAACAAGTTTCAATATTTATATCATCATTCCATTCAATATTTTCAATTATTTTCTTGGGATTTTTAATTCCAGTGTTAGATGGGGTAAGATGTGGAAAATAATCAATATTATTTTGATCAAGTAAAAGCCCTTGTGCTGCTTCAAAAATAATATTGTCATACTGATTTAAGAAATATTCATCTGAAATACACAATGAATGGCTATTCATAAAATCCAAGTCTTCTAAGAAATGTTCAAATATACCATTATCAAAAAAGATTTTCAACCATTCGCCTGATAATTCAATGTTCTCCTTTTTAAGTTGTTCCAAATAGTATTCTTTAATATTGTAATCTAAATCAGTTACACCAGCTCTATATCTTTTAATTGTCTCAAAAACCCCTAATCCACAACTACCATGTTTATTTTTACCACGGCTTTCCTCAACGATTTGATTAGCTATCATATCAAATGGAGTTGTTATCATGCAATTTTGATTAATATATACATTTGGATTATGATTAAGTTTTACTAACTCATCATATTCTTGTTTAAAAATAATTGGATTAAGAATAAAATCCTCAGATAAATATGTACTTGCGTTATTAAATGTACCTGATCCAAAATGATGAAAGACATGTCTAATTGCAGTTGGCGTTGTTACAGTATGTCCTCTTTGCGCTCCACCATTTGAACACACAACAATGCTATTGGATTTTTGCGAAAAATAATCTGTCATCAAGCCCTTTCCTTCATCCCCAAAATTTGCTCCAATTACAATCTTAATGTCTTTCATCTTTTAATTCTCCTATTCTACCATGTAATTTCTTCTGAACCAGAAGATGTTGTAACTGAATTTACTACATTATTTTCTGATTCATTAATGATAATGTCTACAATTTCATTCGTAATACTATCCATAGTCACTTTTCTAAAATGAACATCATCAAGATATTTTCTATAAGATGTTTCAATCTCATCTTCGTCCCATCTACGACCATGATTTACATCTAAATGATAAATATTAAATTTTTTAGAAACTTCATTATATAAATCTTTTGTTTCTACATCATCTTGAAGATTATCCCCTGTTGCTTCAATCAATCCGCTGTAACGACCTCTTAACGGAAGATATGGATTAAGCTGTTCATCTCCCATAGTGATGATAATTCCTTTTCTTCCACGATTTAAACAATCAAGTTTTGTATGTCGAGAACCAAAATACCATGCTGCGGTATAAGACTCATAATTATTTCCCCCACCACCAAATTCAAAATAAATTTTATCAAGCTGTTCAGCAATACGAATATCTGATTCAAACTGAGAAGCTTGAATAGGGTAAATGTCACATGCTAAATCTCCAATCCCCATAATGAGAAATTCAACATCTGTTACTTTCTCATATAATTTAGTCATAATTACATTGAGTTTCTTTGCTACTTCAACGGCAGCTTGTCCCATAGATCCAGTAACATCTAACGCTAAAATAACTGGAACTGTATTTGGATGTTCTTCTGTGTCGCAACATTCCCTGATTACATTTTTGGGATCAAGTGCAGGATCAATATTTGTAGCTTTGAACATATCCTGATTAGAATAAGAACCACTAATTGTTCCATCTTTTGAAACACTTCTTCCTACTGATTTTGAATAACTTGTATAACTATCTCTTGTCCATGATCCACATCCCATATTATGCTTCCTCCTCTTCTTCTACATCTGTATCATTGTCTGTATCAAAATCAAACATTCCGTCAAACATTTCTCCCATATTTCCACCCATCATCATAAATGGTAACATAGCACTCATTCCTCCACTATTTCCATTTAGCATTCCAGAAGAATTGTTTTCACCTTTCATCATTTGTGAAAGCATCATATATTTAAAAATATTGTTTGTGCCTTTCTTTCCTTTTAAAATATCACTTCCAAACATTGAAACAATTTTCCCATAAAAATATGTATTGCCCATAAATACATGCCTCTCAGGTAAAATAGTCTCTACTGTTGAATCTTCATAATTGATTACAGTAATTTTAGTTTTATCAGATTCAATGACACATTTTGGTTTATTATTAATTAAAATAATATCACCTTTTTCTACTTTATTTGTTGGAATTACAAAGAAAAATTCTTCTCCAATATCAAACACAAAATTGCTACAATTAGTAAGTTTACTTGTTTTAACATTGTAGCTTTTGTACCCATTTGATGTTTTTACTGCAATTCCTCCATTCATTGAAAGCCTACACATTCCACTTCCAACTTTCCCAAACATCCCGTTTAAAAAATTGTTCATCATTCTTTATTCCTCCTATTTTATATATTATTTATTGTTATGTGCTTTATTTCTCCAAATGAAACTGCCGTTTCAGCTTTAATGTCCAATCATTTCCTTAGTAATTTCTCTATACTTTGCTTTATAACCATATTCCCATTTTGAATTTAAAACTGTAATAACAGAATTTTCTACATCATTGGAAAATCCAATCAAACAATTTGCATATCCGTATTCCTTATCTTTATCAAAATCATAAGGATTTGAAATTTTTACTGTCTTAATTTCTTTCAGTTTTTTCACACATGCATTATGACAATATGGTAATTCCACTAAATAATATTTTCTATTTCTTCGATCCACTATTTATTCACCTACTTTAAAATAACTTATAACTTCACCATTTTCTTTTTTATTTTGCATATCTTTTACCGCTTCTTCGACAGTATTAAATTTGCAAGTACATATGTGTCCTTTTGTTAAATTTACAAAAGAATACGTGCCATCTAATTTATTCCGCATAATCGAAACCAATACATTATCTTTCTGTCTTGTTACTAGATATATATTATTCATTTTCTAACTCCTACAACTTCTTCTCAGCTTCTTCACGGGTAAGAAATACGGTTTTACCAATTTCACTCATTGGAGAAGCTCCTGTTATTGAACCGCTATAATTTTCATAGTAAAATATAATTTGATCTTCTATATCTGGCTCAACATAACTATCGCAATATCCATATGAAAATGCTTTTATTTCATACGATTCTGGATATCCAAAATCGTTATCCCATACCATATCTCCGACCTTACACGGCAATCTCACAAGTAAACCCTGTTCTTCTAAGTCTTCATAAGTGGCAAGCTTTTTAATCATATTCTCTACTGTTTTGCAATTTCCTGCACCCTGTGAGCAGCTATCGCAATATTCACCACACTCAAACTCTCGTTTTTCGTTATATGTGATACTATCATCTTCCCATTTTGTTAATCTCTCCATCTACTTCACCTCTTAAAACTCAATCTTCTTACCAATATATTTCTCTATAATGTCATCCAATTCATCAGAATATGTTTTCACAACATAATTGCGGTCAATCTTTATATTGGTAATTGCATTATGATCGTCTACCCAAATTCCACCAACTGTACCACCAGGAACACGAATTGGGAAATTATGAAATCCACTGACATTTCGATAATCGAGTAAATAATGCTCATAATACTTATAAGCTTTTTTATCAAATCCTGCGCAATGGTCTAAGTCTTCTGTGAGTTTGCAATAATATGATTTATTATTATATTTATCTTTTAGAACCATGTTTTCTCCTACAAATTTTGAAAACCGTGTTTAAACTAACTATAGTTTCTGCTTATACCATCGGCTTCTTTAATAGTAAGATTTCTTACTGCATTAAACTGATCTTTATATGATAAATCATCAAATTCATATACTGTCATATTTTTTAATTCTTCTAAAGAATACAATTTACTTTCAATCATATTTTCATCACTGATAATACAAGCAAGACTAATCCCATCTTCATCTTTATAAAATTTATAATTCTCAAATCCTGTTGCTTTATCATATACACTATCATATAATCTTTGTCTAAATTCTGAAATCTGACACATATATTCCGCTAAAATGCTATATGATTTTGCTGATCCAATTGATGTGTCACCATAACTCTTTTTAAAAATCGCATCGTCTTTTAAAATATCTGAAACATAAATATATCTCCCATTACTTCTCTTCAATACTTCTTCTGTTTCTTTATCTGAAATATATCCTTTACCAAGCATCCAGAACAATAATGGTGTCCCATTTACAATACATTCATTGTAATCAATGTAATCTTCTTCAGCTTCTTCCATAAATCTATGGAATACACAATAACATAAGAATGGATCTTTTAGTTCGTCTGGTGATTTAATAATATAACTCATAAATTATTCCTCCTGTGAAACTCGTGTTTCATCTAATATTTCTGTACAATATGCACAAAAATTCATTTGAAATACAACGAGAAATCAATATATTTTAATTCTTGCTTTGTGCATATTGTACACTTTATATCTAATATTGTTTTATCAATCTTTTAATAACTGTGTTTCCCACTTTTCTGCTAGTTCTTCCAATAATTCATATGAAGTTTTTATGCAAGTTCCTTTATCTGTTTCTTTTGTTAGTGAAATTCCAAGCCTTTTCAATGTCTCTTTTACTGAATCTTTCATAGTGTTATGCTCCTTTTAATTATTTATTATTGTTTATATTTCTCTATAAAATCTAATTCTCCATTAGACTTTAATTTTTCATATTCTTTCATCCACTGACGAGCAGTATATCTATTGTTATTTATATTCTTCCATAAGTTTTCATCAAACGGTTTATCACATTCACAAATAAGTACATGTTGACAAAACAGGAATATTTGACGGGAATATTCGGCAGAATAGCCACGAAGTTTAGGATTTGAAATATATGCTGAGTCATATAGATAACTGTCAGCTAAAATAGAATCATACATTTCAGTTTTTGCATTCCAATAGCAGCAAACTTTATAATACACATCATTCATTTTATCTGGTGGATGTAGGTATATCTGATTTCTCCATTCATAAGGCTCTAACATATATCAATTCTCCTCGTATTTAATCATCTGGATCAAATTTTAATCTTTCGTATAATTCATCATCCTTAGCTAATCTTAAAGCAAAATCGCTAAACTTATCTCTACATGAAGAACACAATAAAACTTCTTTTGAAAGATATTTTGAAAAATATGTACAACCAGACGTTCCATATATTTTTATTGGTATACAATAAGATTTATTATTTGTTTCTTTTCCACATAAATCACAATAGTATTTAATCATTTATTATTTCTCCTGATAATATTTTTAAATATAATCTTGTATTGTTCTTCTCAGTTCAGAAATTTTATATTCAAATATTCTAATTTGCTTCTGAATCTTATCTATTCTATCGTTTTCATATTGTACTTTATCTTCCATAATACCTTCCGCAAATCCTCGTTTAGTCAATTTATAAGCGAAAAAATCTTTATCAATTTGATTATAAACAATAGTTCTTCTACTTTTACTTTTAATATAATCTCTTGATACATATGCAGTTCCATAGCAAGTACCTTGATATTCTAGGTCATATTTTCCATTTTGATTTAGATTTCTCTCATACAATTCCTGTCGATCAGGCTCTCCGTATTCTTCAACTCCATGCAATAAATAATGCTTGCTGTCATAATCAAAAAGAATAGACCAATTTTTCACTTTTGTTATCTTTAATAATGAAACATCTTGAATATTAATCATTCAATCACTTTTCTTTCCTTGAAATAAATTTTTCATCATGCAAAAAACATTACAAAAATAGTTACTATTAAGGGGATGCTCATTATACTAACAACATCTATATTTCTTTTACATATCATTCCAGTCATAGAAATTGTTGTACATACAACCCACATAACAATTAACAAAATTGTCGTGCCTGTAATCATTACTTCTCCTTCACAATCTTCACAGGATAACCAAGAGCTTCTTCAATATCTTCTAATGTCATTTCTTTTACTTTCTGGATTATTGAAATATCACCATATACTCTTAACACATGAGAAAACAATCCAGAAATCAACGATTTATAAATTCCATAACAACATTCATTCTCAATTTTTATATCAATATCATCTAAAATTTTTCTACTTAATAAAATATTTTCAATGTGAAGAATTGTATCTCCTCTATCTAAATCAATATTTAAAAAATATCCATCATCTGTTTCATTTAATTTTAAATTAATAATTTTCATTTAACATGTTCCTTTCTTCCATTTGACAAAATATAAAAAACAATCTATATAAGAAAACATTTCAACTACTCTATTTCTGTTCTTCTTTCTAACTCTTTTCTTTTTGTGATACCAAGATAAAATAGAGCATTTTATAAATTGTTTGCACCATTTCAATTCTTTGCTCATATATTCAATCCCATATATGTAAAAATTTCCTCTGTTGTCATACCACTATTAACCATCACATTCAATGCTTTAGTTATCATTTTTACTGTCCTTGTAAAATTCTTTTTTCTGATACGTTTCTTTTTATGATGTTGTGCCAAATTGTCACATTTAACAAACATTTTATATGTTTTTAATTCTTCTAACATATATCTATCCCCTTGAAAGATTTCTTTCATCGTATTATTTATAAATGGTTAATGTTTTATTTTTATAACTTTTACAGTATCCATCTTGAAGAATTTTAAATAATGTATAGTCAATCTCAATTTTTGTTGTATCAATATCTGAAATATTCCACGTTCTGATATTAAATTCTTCACCATCAACATCTAAATACACTCTGTCTAAATCATAATCTTTGACAATAATGTATGGATCATCATATGGCATTCCATCAAAAGCATCTTTAATCAGAGCATCTAAATATTTATTATCTGTTTTATTTTCTATCGTCATAAAATCACCCCTTTTGATACAATAAAAAATTCTTTCAACTCGAATTTTACTAATTTAATTTGCACAAAATCTTATTAATCTGTTTTTCACAAAACGATTCATAATCAGAATATCCCATAATTAACATCTTATTTTTCAATTCTCCAAGAGTCTTAATGAATTTATCATGACCTTTTTTCTTTACTTTGCAATATACAAAAATATAATCAGAATCATCCTTTGTGAAGTCACCTTCAAATTTTACCGTGATTTTATTTTTTATGAATAAATCATCAGCAAGATAATTCTTACAATCAACATACATATATTGTTTGTATCTTGATAACTTTGATGACGTTAAACAAATATAATTAGACATTATTCACCTCATTAGTCTTTTCAACTGTTACTCTTATATTTCTTCTCCACTCCACATTTTTTACAACGATATGTTTTTACACGATATAATGGATATTCATAACGACTTCCATCTAATTTTTCACCATGTACTTGAGTATCAAAAATTAATTCCCAGTCATGTTTACAAAAACAACTTCGTATATAATTAATTAACCATCTCATTTGAAATCAACCATCCATCTCATCAGATTCCCCACTCATACTCCAAAATCGTAAGAAATTATATTGAAAACACTTAGCAGAGAAGTCTGAATAACTTTGTAATTTGTCTGGTTTGGCTTGCGCCCTGTAGCAATGACTGCGTTTTGGACAGTCACTACTACGGCACATTGTAATATCAGGCATTTTTATTACCATCTTTCTTCTTACGTTTTACAGAATCTGCTTTCATTTTAAGCTGCTCATTCTCAATTTTTCTCATCATTCCTCTAAATTTTCCTGTCTGTTTACATGTAATTCCCATAGTGTTTTCTCCTTTTCTTATTTATTTAATTATTCTTCTACTAAATATAAATAACTATATCCACCTGCATTCCCTACTGGTTGGCTAGTTAAGCACATTGCAATATGATTTGCGTCATATATTCTATTTCCTTGTCTATATTGTTTACCAAAGTTTATTTCTCCAATGCCACCTATTAATTTAGGATTATCACCACAAGCAGAATTTAATCCACTTGTGGGTTTGTAAAATTTCCAGAATTAATACCTTTATACAATCTATTCAGAGCAATTTCAAAAGCACCAATTCCTGAGAAGAAACTACTTAACTTTAAGTTTTCAAATAAATACGGCATAGCTTTATATAACTCGACAAATATGTAATATAAAACATCTACAACGATACTATTTCCTGCTTGTTTATATAACTGACTATTACTAACCATTTTTTCAGCAACGTCAAAATTATCATCTGAAAATCCCATCAATCTGAAACACTCTTTTGGTGTAAGTTTTCTAATTCTTATAGGTGATTCAATTCTACAAACAGCTGTTTCAGTTGCAGTAATTGTTGGACAAATATTCCCATTTTCTTGAACTCTACCTCTTCTAGTTTTTGATTCAGGATATGATAAATCTGCTACGCCACCAATTTCACATTCAATATATCCTTTCTTTGTGGCTTGACGAATTGCAATTTTATTTCCCTCTCCCTTATTTGTTGTTACAGTTGGTGCTAAACCATTTTCATCAAACACATTTCCATTCATGCCTTTTCCAGATGGATTAATATTTCCTATCTGAATAATTTTGGGTTCTAATCCTCCTCCACCACAACAATTCAAAGCAGGACTACAACCATCAGAAGAATATATTCTTCCTCTTTGTGGATTATCCCAGTTACCAGTATCAACAATATTTCCTAATTGCTTTACTTTATTTTCATTAACAATTCTTGGATCTTTGTAATCTCTTGCTGTTAATGTGGGACAAAAATCATTATATTCCCTTGCTTTCTCTTCTCTTTTTATCTGGCAAGCATCGTATAATAATGCATCTTTATTATTACGGCTAGTTACAAATCTTTGAACCTTATCTTCTGAAATATAAAATTTCTCATCCACTCCATCTTCTAAAATATCCTTTAACCTCATTCCGTTATCAAATGGTTCTGGATATTTGAATTTACCGTTATCTAATTCTTTCTTAATAAAAATCAGATATACTCGTTCTCTATTTTGTGGAACACCATAATCTTTTGCATTTAAAACTTTCCAATATACGTTATATCCATATTCTTCAAGTTCATCTGTAAAAAGTTTAAATGTAGTATCTTTAAATTGTTTTCCTACAATATTTTTTACATTTTCGTAAATGCCAAAATTTGGTTTATTTGCACGAATTACTCTCAAATATTCAACAAGTAATGAGGACCTTGTTTTATTAAGATTTTCCCCTCCACATTTCGGACATTTATTTCTCTCTGACCAGTGAACAGTTAGAGGATTATATTCATGTCCACAATCTTCACAAGTCCATTTAGAACCCTTTTGTTTACCTGCTACGCTGAAATCTTGGCAGGGTGAACCTCCACAAACCATATTAAAATCTGAAAGATTATTTTCATCAACTTTAGTGATGTCACCAAGATTTAAACTTTCATCTACATTATGTATTGCACAGTATGATTTAACTGCATATTTATCAAACTCACAAAAATTTACAAGTTTCCATCGTTTCTCCGATGAATTATTATTTTCAACTAAATGACTCAAATTCCCTTATTTTATAGGGAGTTGTACAACTACTTTATCCTAGAATTTACCTAAATTCCTTTCTATAAACTCTGCAATGCTGCGTAAATCGGATATTCATGACTATCCGATAAAAATAATATTTCTTTGTTTCTTGGAAATAATTTGGGTGATCACCCATAGAAATTTACTTGGTATGTATTAATAATCCCACGAATTAGGATTCATAGGACACTCAGGGCATTTACAGATTAATTCTCCGTATTCGTCCGTATAATAATCATCACCATATCCACCACATTCATAGCAGTAGTCATATGGATCTTCTTCGTAATCGTCTAAATCATTCATCTATCACCTCTAATTTCTTCAAATCATCAATACACCAAGGCTCTCCTTCCCATTTAATGAAGTTAAACATATCACCATACATATCTCTTGATACATAAAAACAATTACTATCATCAGTTATCCAATATTCATTCATATTCATAGAATTACGTCTTGGTTTATTATAGTAAATATAAAGATCATTATTGATATCTCTTGCAATATATTTGCAGCTAGATAGAAGGGCATCAAGGAAGTTCTTTTCTCTTGATGTAATTGTAGGTTTCTCTACATATTCTGATTCTGACCATTCATATCGTTTAGTTCTACAACTTTTTTCACCAGTAGAATCATTAAATTTACACATATCACATTTAAAACAATCACAAAAAGTAATTTCACCTGACTTTATGACTGAAAACTTTTCGCTTTTACATGCAATATCTAAAATCTCTTTAGCAAATTTCTCTCTATTCTTCATTTAAACCTCTAATATACTTTATTACATACGCTCACATTTTCATCTTTTGGCATTCTAAACGTGATATATTCAGAATCCCTTTTACAATAAGTTTTTTCAATTACATCTAAAACTTTTAACGCATTTTCTTCATTATATGCTCCCAATACTACTGAACTATTAGCATATGTAATTTCAATATTGTTTATATGCGAATTGATTCTTTTAATTGAAATTGTTTTTCCTGCAATATCTACTAACTTTGTTCTATCTTGACTTCTTATTAACATATTTTTCTCCTTTGAAATGCCAATTTCTTCTGCTAGCTCAATTTCTTACCACACATAGGGCAATAATTAATTTTAACAACCAATCCATTTGAATCATATCCATGAATATCATATCCGTATGCAATAAGTTTTCTAGGATATTGAATTGCTATACCATAATCATTAGTTTTACCTATTATAAGTGGAACACCTTTATCACAATATTTACATTTATTCATTTTTTTATTTTCCATTATTTAATACTTACTTTCTTTCCAGAATACATTTTCATCCGCTTCATCTTTTTAAGAAATAGTTTCATTTCATATCCTGTAAGACCAACACAAGTATTTCCAATTCCTTTATTATCTCCTAAATCTGGATCATATGACTGTAAAATATGTCTACCAGATTTTTTGTATAAAATGTCAACTTTTTGTGTAAAATTATATTTCTTATCTTTTCTTTTATACTCACACCCATGCTTATCTTCTTTTTCTTTTGTAAATCCAATTTCTGCTAATTTCTCATCTACTGTTTTAAATAATTTCATTTTGTGTCCTCCATATTTTAATTTTTATTATTAAGTTACTTTTTAAATCCAGAACTGTACTCAAAATCATCATCATTAAACACAATAATTTCCTTATCACTCATACCACAAAATTCCATTTCATATTTTCTGATATAATCATCCATAGATTTCTGGTGCATTTCTCCGAAAAACGGATATGGAAATGTACTTACTTCATGATTTTTGACTTTATCATAATCAATACCTTTTGCTACACTAATATTTTTATCGAATGCTTCTTGATTAATTCTTGTCCAACCTACAATTGAACTCATATTGAATATATAAGCACTCTCACATACTCTACTATACGAAACATAATCAATTACCAAATCAGTCCAGGGATCTTTCTTGCTTCTGAATATCATTCCTGTCTTATATTTTTCTTTATACTTTTTCATTTTCCCCTCTCATATTCTATTCTTCTCTCTACCTCTTTATCATTTTCCTCATCATCAAAATACTTGTATGCTAACATCATAGGATAATTAGAATCTTTAGCTCTTGGATATAACATATATTCACACCAATTAACTTCTCCATCACCTCTAACCCAACTTGTGCCTTCAAATAAATTAAAGAAAACATTCTGATATGAATACTTTTCATTCTGTATGCAATGATCTTTGATGATTGTAGATTTATCATATCCACTGATTTGTACAAGAACATTATCAATCATGACTCTTTTACCTAATCTCACAAGCCACTTTATAAATTCTCTGTACGTTTCATCAAACTCTCTATCTCTTAATGCAGCATCTACGACTAAGATATATTCATCTTACACACGCAACATTCCTCTACTTCTTGTTCTGTTTCCATGCCAATCAACAAGATTATTTGTTCTTTCTCCAAATTCATCGCATGAACTTGATCCATTATGTCCATTCTTCTGAATAACATACACATCCATATCTTTCTCTGAACCAGAAACTATCGGTAAATGTGCTAATACAGTATCAAGAATGTATCTTTTTTCAGCTTGTGTGCTCCCTATGGGAGATACTGTTATCGTTCCCGTTATATAAGTCCAACTACTCATTATAATCATTCACTTTCATTATCATCCTCTGGTTCATTGAAGTAAATTCTGTCAATAATTTCATAAACTTCATCAACATCGAATGTTTCTACTTCTGGAAAATATTTTCCATTACAAGTTCCACCGTGGTAACGACTTGCGTTATTATTTAACCTGTGTATTAATTCACTTCTAAATTCAAGTGTTGTCACTTCATCACACCTCCTGAAAGCAAGATTTCATGTGTTGTCTTTTACTCTTATTCTACTTTTAACCATACAATTAATTACGGTATCAAGCATTTCTAGCATCGTATCATAAGTCCCACTAAATGCAGTTCCAGTTGTTTTTAATTCATATTTCCATTTATCTTTATCATTTGTACAAATAACTGGAATGTCCATATATGTAACAGTTCCTTTTGGTACAACAACGGGACAATATTTATACACATAATCTTCTTTTAATACTTTTAACCATGTTTGACAATTTTTATTGTATGATTTATATTTTGCTTTACTTCTATACACACGAATATATTCTTTTGTCTTATCCGAATAATCAATAGGAATAAACTTATTCACAATAAACAAAACTCCATCTATAATTCTATAGATGTCTTGATAATCTGTTTGTACTACAATCTCCATATTTTCACCTCTGTTCTGTTAAATGTTTTAATTTACATGTAATATTATGTTCTCTAATAACCTGAGCTAATTTACATAATCCTAATTGAGTATCAATATGATACGTATCCACAAATCGAGGTAATTTTTTGTCATCGACAATATTTTTAGCTCGTTCAAGATACTCTGGAACATCATATTTATCTAATAAATTGCATAATTCTTGTTCATAAACAGGGTTATAAGATACTATTGCTGGTTCTACATTACCACAATGACCACCTGCTCGAATTTTCAATTTTTTATAATTATCGTAAATATATTGTGATTCATTTAATGGCATATCACCGCAACAAACCCAGTAAGTCCATGCTCTATCAAACACAAATCCATTTAATAACCCAATATAATGAGTCTTTACTTCTGTATTCATATAACCCGGAAGTTTAAATACAGGAATCTTTGCAATCAATAATTCATTTTTTACTTCTTTATCTGCATCATAGTTATAATCTCTATGTGCGAGATTAATTAAACATTCACTCATGTTTTCCACCTCTGTTCAATTTGCATGTTTCATTCTAGCCACTCATTATCAAAATAATAAAATCCAAAAACAATTGCGATAACTAATACTATCCATACAATCCAAAATATAACCAATGTAATGCTAGATTCTAAATGATCTACAACTTGCTCTATATTCATATTGTTATAAAACGGACTATTGTCACTGATTGTTTTATTTTTTAAGATTGTAAAAATTGTACCAGTATATTTTGTTCCAACACCATAATATTTATATCGTATATGACTAGATTCTTTAATTGTGGTGATATAATCAGAACTTGGCAAATCAATTTTCTTACTTTTTAATATAGTTCCACAAAAATTTATTTCTTTACATTTTTTACTTTCTTTTCCTGCATAATCCCATGTCCAATATGTCTGAGTAGTATAATATCTATGTTTACCAGATCCATGAGAAACTCTCCTTGTATGCATTGTGTATTTCTCTTTTACTTTCTTAACATACATATACTTACCACCGATTTCTGGATATGTAACTGTATCAACCGCCTTTAAGTCACCATATACAAATGCATTACCTATATTGGTGTCCATTCCATATTGGAACAAATCTGCATTCTCAATTTTTACTGCTTTATTATATTTTTCATTTTCTTCTATCTGATGTTCTGAAATCTTTCCAGAAATCAGAACACCGATAAGTAAGAAAATTGCTATAATAGATATACTAGCCAAAATTTCACGTTTAGTTATTTCAAAACTTTCAAATTGAAAACCTCTTTTAGTTCTTCTCATGCATTTTATTCTCCAAAAAGATTTTGAGGGGCTGTTTCAGGTGCATTATAATCCAACAAATTAAATTCCTGTTTTTCATATCCAAGCAAATCTAAAAATACTCTCTGAGGAAATGCTTTAACATATTTGCGATATGTTTTAACCTGTTTATTATAATTTTCCCTATACTCTGCGATTAAATTTTCAGTAATTGAAAGCTCATTCATAAGTTGTTTATAATTCTCATTTGATTTTAATTCTGGGTAAGCCTCTGCAACAGCTTGAATAGAAGTTGCAATCTGTTCAACGTCACTTGTATTACTACGTCCATCAACAATCGCTTTTAAAGTTTCAGATTCATGCTTATCATAATTCTTTACACAATCAACAAGATTATATACTAAATCCACCCTACGTTTTTCTTGCACTTTAATATCAGACTGTGCTGTGTTTACCTGTTCTTCTAGTGAAATAGCTTTATTCTGATAACTTTGTACTCCAAATATTAACATAAGCACAACTGCGAATACTCCTACTAAGATAATAAGTGGCAACTTCCAATTTCTTTTTGTCTGCATAAATTAATTTCTCCTTTATTCATTTTTATATTTTCTACTGGAAATGTTGACTTGAATAAGTCATAGAAACATGATATGATATTTTACATAGATCGTTGGTCTTGATCTATTCCAATAACTCTACTGATTGTCCACAACGTCAGTGGAGTTTTCTTTATGTACTGTAAAGCTGTTTATATATTCTCTAAACTCCTCAAAATCTTCTTTAGAAAATACTGCTTCTGCATAATAATAATCTCGATTAAAAATAATAGCAAAAATCTTCCTTAATTTATTTACTAAAGTTCTAAAGAATCCGTTATCCTGATCACGATAAAAGTTTCCATTCGTGTATGTCATATACATGTAATCCTCGAAATCCTTATCAATCTTGAAATGAATACCATCATCGCATCCGCAACGACAACTTAAAATTAATTCTCTACCGTCTTTTGTTTTTAAAACCGACATTTGAATATCCTCCCATTTCTTCTATAGTTAATTTTTGTCCAGTGAATAATTTCCAAACATAATTCTGAATACAGTTTTCGATACGTTCTTTTAATTCTTTTTCCTTATCCATCAGTAATCTCCTAAATATCCTGTGATAACTTCTATCGTCCATAGTAATGCATACCACACAACAGGGGCTAAAAAGCATTTTAAGAGTGAAATTGCCAGTAATTTGACTGAAAATACCCCTGCTGCAATGGAAAATAACAGATGAAAGACGGGTTTCATGAACAAAAATCCCCATGAAATTATCACATTTGCCACCATTCCACCGAGGAAAACAACCCAACCTAATTTACTACGAAATTTATGTATCTTTTCTTTACTCATTTTTCTCCAATCAGCTCCTTGTATGCTTTTAATTTCTCCGCTAACTCAGGATTATCACTTGCATACATTTCATATCTCTTTGTCTGATCCATTTCTTTAATCATTTTATCCATCTGTTTCTTAATTTTATCGGCTTCTTTCTTACGTTCCGCTTTCTCTTTGCGTTCTTCCACACGTTTATCATACGCTAATGTATTAACTTTGCAGATAACTTCTGCGGTAATACTTGCATTGCATTCATCTGGTGTAAGAATTTCCTCGATTGTAAGAACTCCCTTGTTTGCACCACTTACTACAATTTTGTCACCTGCTTTATATGTTTCTCCATCATCATAAATTGCATATCCATAACATCCTTCTTTTGTTCCTGCTACTGCATAATATCCTTCTAATTTTGCCATGTCGTTATCCTCACTTTCGTTTATTTTTACAAGATTTAATTTTCTTAATCTATATATTCCACCCATATCAAATTCAACTATTGCCATTTTGATGTCGTAGTCTTCAACAATTGTTCCTTTTTGATTTGTCATACAACAATTTTTACCAATATATTTAACTCTAGTGCCTACACAACTCAATTATTTACACCTCTTTTCTTCTGCTAACTTTATCCATCTTAACAATTTTTCTTCCTCATGCAACATATCTGAGTATAATCTTCTTACTTCATCCTGTTCTTTATAAAACTGTCTCACGTATCTAGGAAAATCATAGCCAAATATCCACATAATTATCTTTCTCTTAATCCATTTCACTCTTATACTCCTTATCAAAAGCATAATCACTACAAGTCCATAGCTTACCTTTATGAAAAAATCTATACATATCTTTGAATTGTGGATGTGGATATATCTTTACGATTGCACCTTGTACTTGTATTGCTACGCCTATTTCATCACCTTTTTTAATTCGTTTATCCATTATAGTTTTCTCCGTAGATTGCGATTTCTGGTTTACCATTTTCATCTAATACATAATATGGCATTGCAGAAGTTGAATATGAACGCTCAGTATATACATATACAATTTTTGTATCTTTATCATACATGAATTTTTGATACGTACTATTTGCATTACTATCTGTATAATTATTTGTTTTTATTTCTATAAATTGTCCATAAGAACTAACCTTTTCTCCGTTGTCATTTATCACTTCGTCACCACATCCTGTAAATGAAAATGCTAATCCAGATACAAGTAATCCAATCAATAATCTTTTAACTCTCATTTAGTTACCATTCTTCTTCTCACTTCTCTTAACAGATCATCTGTGCTAATCTGTTCAATTATTTCTTCTGGCATTGAGACTTCAACCTTATATGTAACTTCTCCGTTACTATCAGCAAATATATCGCTCATATATGCTTTTCTTTTTGATGGAACTGGTTCAATCGTCAGACTACCATTTTTCTCGCAATGTAATCTTAATATTGTTTCGTATCTATCGTTTCTAATTACTATGTTCATGTATTCTCTCCCGTTTTAATAGTTCATATTTCTCATGAATATCACTTAGAAATTTATTGAATATTAAATCAACTGCGCATCCAAAACCTTCACAAAAATCATTATTAATTTCTTCTGTAAAATATTCATCATATTCATTTTTCAACATGTATTCTTTAATGAGTTTCTTTGATTGTTTTGGTTTGCCATAAACATATTTCGGTATGTGATTCATAATATTCAAAATATAATTATGAATGTAATCTAATTTATAAAATTCATTTTCAAATTCCTGACTTATTGTATCTCGCTTCCTTTCTTTGAAATTCAAGTTTCAGCTACTCTAATCCAAGCATTCTTTCAAAATACATTGAAGCTCTACCACCCAAACCTTCATATTTTATTCCAATACATCCAATTAATGCAGAATCTAAAGATGAATAAGTACAATTTGTATCTTCATAATTAACATATCCATGCCAAAATATCTCATGTGTGTTTTTATCTTCATACTCTATAATCTGATATTCTCCAATACAATGTATGTTAATTATATATCCCCATACAAATTCTTCTTTAATTAATCTTATCTTTTCTTCATTCGTTGCTTCTCTTACGCTATTATCAAAAATCGTATCTAAATCACTAATATAATATCGTCCATAACCCATAGGCTTAAATCTAAAACCATTTACATCTTTTATAACTTTTCCAATTTTCCCGTTATATACTACAATATCTCCAATTTTCATATTATGTACCTCATTTTGAAACCACGCTTTTATATTATTCTTTCAGTTTAACAATATTAATAATCCTTATATTTGCACGAAGACCATTGTGAAATTCTGCAATGCTTTTTATAATAGTATCAATAAAATCTTCTGTGTATTTTTTTCCAACATCATTTGCTTCAACGATAATATTTTCGATATAATCCTTTTCTTTACAATTAGTTTCTTTATTCGCAATGTCTGCTACATATACTACAAAATATTTTCTGTTCTTCATATATTAACTAACCTCCTCGAATATATTCCCAATCTGATTACCAATCATCTTCCTGTCCTTTATCTTCTTACATTTTGTGCATCGGCATTTACCAATTACAACTTCCAATCCACTGTAATCATATTTCAAATGTCTGGGCTTCTCTAGTAGTACCCAATTGTGATCACACATTATTTGTTCCATCCTTAATATCATATTTTAGTAATTCTCCATTTCTATAAATCTTCTGTGAGCATACTTTTTTAATACATAAATTGGTATCAAAATTAGATTTTAATTCCACTTTAGTTACAACAACAGGTGCAACTCCAAATCTTGTGCCGCAATAAATCACATCACCTTTCTGTAACATAAGACTCATATAACCCCATGTTTGTGGTAATCTCCAAACAAATTCTTTATCATCTTTACTGTTAGGATGTTTCCCGTATACATAAGCAGTTGGTTTTTCCTTGTATGTAACAACGTGTTTAGATGGAATCAATCGTCCACACTTTTTACGTTGCTTATCAGTATAAGTATTTTTTCTTAATGTGATGCGTCTTGAATCTCCAAATTTTTCACCATTATTTTTAAGTACTAAATACATTATGTAGCCATCCACTAAAACATTATTTTCATCTACGATTATGTACCTATCCTGGTTTCCTGTTTTGTTATAGTAATTCTCACACTTTAAATATTTCGATGTGTTTGGTTTACTACTTTCAAAATCTGTAGGAATTTTAATTTCTGAAAGTTTCATTTTCATATGCACTCTCCCTTCTTAATCTATTTTCTCCTCAAAATTAATAAATCCTTCTTCTGCGCAAATAGAATCATGTGCTTTCCAGTAATGCATGTCATAAAACTTACATTGATTTCCATCTTTGTATTTGCATTTATGACACGATCTTAATTTAATACCAGGAGTATCATTTACAGTTGATAAAGCAATATCTTTAAATCTTGTAATTGCTTCTGTAGCGCATTCTAACATTGCATCTGAATACATTTTTTCAATTTTCTTACCTACTTTCTTAAAAGCGGCATTAATTGTGTCTTCATAATCACCTGGATAAAATAAATATCTATCATATACTTCCATATCATTTGCGATTCTTTCAACAAGCAAATCACCAATTCGTTTCTTAATATCTTCTACATTATCTTTTCCAAGAAGATTATCTAAAGCAGAAAGATTTTCTTCTGTTCTTTTTACTACGCTCATACTACTGCCCCTTTAT